>Ga0065711_1004322_pt1 | contig 37696 bp, 21 predicted proteins | sample Hoacrofraction12_FD_59098 | JGI IMG/M metagenome (GOLD analysis project Ga0065711, IMG submission 59098) | Hoatzin crop microbial communities from Cojedes, Venezuela - Epithelial fraction 12 v2 (version 2) | ecosystem: Host-associated > Birds > Digestive system > Esophagus > Crop | place...
TTTTTTTTTTTTTTTTTTTTCTTCATCCCAGGTTGCCTTGTGTAACCGCTTAGCCATCTTGTCAATACTTGGCAAACCTTTCAGGGCACTGCGACTGATACCATAAGTTGGCAAAAACAAAGACTCTAAAACTCATTTGGGAATTTCAGAAAGCAAGCATTCTTTATTACAGCGCGGGATGCATGGGGGATAGTTCCTCCTAGCGTGCATACCACGTGTCGAAGCAGGCGTTCCTTTATTCAGTTTCTTGTCAATAAGTTCCAGCCCATGGGGCAGTCCCACGTTGCTGACTGGTTGCATCATTTACATAACACTTGGTCAGCATTTTCGCACTGCGCTTGTTCAGTGAGTAGAGGTCTGGGGGTCCTTCCCCCAGGGGGTGTGATTTATAATATTACAATGTATTATAATGAAGGATAGATTACTTTCAGACACTACTTTTCACTCAGAACCAACCAAAACTAGCCAAGCACTAACAAGCAGTGTACTCATGGGGTACTTACCGCCTCCAAAGACAGTTCCCTTGATTTAAAGGCTCTTCTTGACAGCTTGAAGGCAAAGGTTTCAAGCACATTCCTAAATGAGCAACAAAGTCCTGCTATTCTAACTATACTAAGGCCTTTCTGGTAGCAGGACACCAAACAACCTGCTGTATGAGAGCATGTCCAAAAGTGAGCTGTTTGCTGTCGACCTGGCCGGCAGCCCGTGCCTGGCAGAGAGGGTTAGGGGCTCACCGTGTTGTGGGGTCCCCTTGCACAGCCGGGTGCCCACGGCATCGGGGAGCCCCATCTGTCCCACAGTCGGAGCCCATCCCAGCAGCGCTGGCGGGCAGAATCCCCGCTGTCCCTTTGGGCTGGAGTGTGTCGTGCGCTCTGTCAGCGTGCCTCTGGAGCATTGCTCTCCCCACGAGGCCGCAGAGAGGGCAAAGGCTGGGAAACACAAATTTCTGTAGGGGGGAAGGGGGCTAATCTTGAGAAGCATGACACGTTTTTCTTCATTGCCCTAAACCCTGTGTGTGATTAAAGTTTTTGGGAATTGATTTCATTGCTAGTTCGTGTTTTGGGGAAAGGGAGGTTGGGTTGTGATTTCTCTTTTTTCTTTTTTTGAGGGAAGTGGGAATTAAATGTTTGAGCGTGTTTTCTGTTTTCAGGCTGATACACGCCCATTTTATTTCTTCTGTCTTCCTGACTTGCCAGACCCTCTCCTCTTTGCACTAATGTCGGTGAAAACTGGGTTGCCATCCTGGGCTCTGACCTTCTGCTATCGCTGTCGGTCGAGATTTTGCCACTGACTCTGTGCAAAGGCGCAGATGTTAAGCTTTACATATCATCTTACCTGTCCTTGCTGAAGTGGGCTGTGGGCCAGCTTCCCACTGCATGATATTACTCTTATTCAATGTACTTGAAATCAAACCAGGGGGCTTTTTTTGCTTTACTGAAGCTTAGCTCAAAATGCATTTATCTGGCATAAGAAATACACTGTGAAGACGGCCACGGCAGCTCACCCACCCCAGTATCTGAACTCCAGTGGCTCGAACATTTATGCAGGCTAATGCATCCCAGGACGGTGGCCTCCTGGTGACTGGGTGGCCTGCTGCCCTGGAGCCCAGGGCATGGCTTATCGGGTGCTTTTTGCCTTTGGTCTTGAAGAAAAAACATTCTTGACTGATTCTGCTTCTCTGTGAGGGATTCTTCCTTTCAGGCTCTCACCCGCAAATAAGTGTCCTCTGCTTTCCCAAGGTACACAAGAGATTGTTTTTGCAACTTACACTGACTCAAGGCTGGTATTTTCACCAATAGTTAAAACTGAACTTTGTAGCACATCACCTAGCTAAAAAAACCCAGAAGTTAAAAAAAAAATTATATATGCATTAAGTCTAGGAATAGAAAAGGGCCATTTATGTAATAATACTTCCACAATTTAAAGACAACTTTCCTAAATGCGTTGCTGAGTTCAATTTACTTTTGAGTGATTTAGGATTACCACTGTTCTGCTTGGGAATCCTGAACCTGAACTGGAAACTGGGCATGATCTACAGGTTGTCCTGTACCAGTAATAAGCAAAAGGAAGCAAAGGTTAGCTGGACATCAGGAAGGTGGATGGCCTCTCTTTTGATCTTTCTCAGAGTTGGAAGCTCTTGGCTTCTGCAGCTATTTAATTTAACCTGAGTTTTGTAGGAGCATAAGGTGCCCTCTCTCCCTGCTCTTTCCCAAAATGCGGTTATAAGCAGCGCAGGCATCTTTTCTGAGATAATCACAGAATCATTTAGGTTGGAAAAGACCTTTTAAGATCATCAAGTCCAGCAGTAAACCTAACACTGCCAATCTGTTAAAGATGGGAGCTGCACATGCATTTAAGCACCTCCGGATGAAGCACAGCATTTCTGAAGAGCCCAGCTGACCATATATACTTTTGGCTGCGTATACTTTTAGAAACATTGCTGTAGGTTTAGTGAGAGATTAGGTGTTTTGCTACTTTATAAGGAGGATATTCCAAAAAGAAAAAAAAAATTGATTAGAAATGCTTCAGGCAAAGGGAGCGAGGAAATGGAAAGACACTAACTAGGGATAAATATCTGATGCTGCTGGCATATCCAAGAAGGAAGGAAAAGCTCCAGTGCAGCAGATAGCCTGGAGATGGGCAGGAGGGAAAAGGGCAGCTGTGAGAGTGTGTCTGTGTGTGTGTGCCTGTGAACAAGAAGAGGCAGGCATTGCTAAGAGCAGAAGAGCTCATTCCACATTGTGGAAAAGCTTACTTCTTGTGGTATATAAAAATAAATGAAGTCCCCTTAAGTAAAAAATACTAATTCCTTAAATTAATGAAAAAACTCTCATTGAGATTTCCTATAGAAAATACTAATTTGGTAGCAATATAAAATGTCTCCTCTTTTCATTTTTTTTTAAATAAAGCTTTATACAAATCTAATACCAGCAATGCAACCTAATTTAAGCCATGCCATTAAAAATAAGGCTGAACTATTGCTTTCTTGCCAATAATAATAATAATAATCAATAATCTTCTATGTCTGGGAGATCTCTACTCAATAGATTGTCTAACACAGCTGTAAAATTTGCCCACATTTAACTACAAACTATGGGCACCATTATAAATTGTAATACTTGTAGCATCTGCAATGCTGGCTGTATCTCTCCTTTTAGAAGGCTTCAGGGAGCAGAGCAGACTATGTGTTACCACTGTCATTAAAAAATGGCTCATACGTCTTTCGTATACTTTATCCACACTTTATTTTCTTGCTGGTTTCTTCCAGTAATGCGTGCCAATATATGGAAATAAATTTTTAAGGAGAAAATATAAATGTCTGGTTAACCTTCGCCTGAGTTTTTAAAGGTAAACTTTTAAGACATATCTGCATCTGACCAAATACTATTTATTTTTATAGTGTGGTGGTGTTCATTGTATTCGATGTTGCTTACCCTGGTCGTTGACCTTGTGTAATGCTGGGCAGGCCTTAGACAGGGACCTCGCAAGCGATGCGCACAGTCTTATGCTGTGCTTATTCGGTAAGTTGACAATTGGTGAAACAATGTATAATAGTGGAAAAAACCTTAAGAAACTTAGATTGCCCAGATTTCAACCTCTCTTGCAGCACGTCTGAAAGATTAAAAAATCCCCAAACAAACAACAACTCCCCTCCCCACAGCAATGCACAATCTCTATTGGTATCATCATTGCAGGAAAAAGGTTAGAAAAGGGACACTTCACTGATGGATTCTCTTCTCTCCCAAACGTTCTTGTTTGGGGTGTGGATTAAAAGTTAATCATCCTGTTTTGCATTGGTTTGGGGTTGTTTTAATACATTTATTTGTTTTTCCATAGTCCAGGAGGTCCAAATGTCTTTCATGAGTACTAAGGTCTTGATTTTTATTCAGCAGCTGCCCTTTGTGCTTTTTTGTTTTTGGGGTGTTGGTGAGTTTTTTGGGATTTTTTGGGCGTGTTTTTTTTGGTGAGATGTATAATTCACACAAGTTGAATCTCACTTTTAAAAAAATCACTGCTGTTACCATAATCTTTTAGTGCATTTGGATTTTTTTTTTCCCTGTGTCTTTTCAGGTGGTTGCATCTTCCTTCAGTATTGTATGGGGCTTTATTTACCACTTTATACTTCTTTGTCAAGATTGCTAATGACAGTGTTTGACAAAACAGTATCTAATTGTGGCCGTTGTGTGATCCTACTACAACAACTCAGCCCAACCAAGCGCAGTCAATGACGATGTGATTTTTGCTTTGCCTATAATGACTGAGTTTCTAGTCATTTAGCAATTCTTTGTTCAAAATGGTACAATTTTCTGGTGGAATATTGTGAATCCCTGTATCAAATACCTTGAGAGTGTATGTAAATACAGCAGTCTATGGGTCAGTACTTGTTCCTACCACAGTACATTTTCTACAAAAGCATGGTCATATCTTCAGAGCCTGACTTGGTTCATTTGCTGCCAAAAATCTATCGACTCTAGATGCCAAAGGAATTAGTCTTTCTGATATTGTTGCTTACAACAAGTGTGGCCAAGAGAGCGCTGTTGGAGAAGGAATAGCTCTTCTAGGTTCTAAAATTATCTCAGTTCTTCACCAGATGATTGGAAAAAAATGGAAACTACTTATTAGTCCTTTGTCATTGCTTTAAGGCCAGGTGCAGCTCCAGAGCAGAACAACTGCAGGCATTAACATAACTCTCTGACAGGTTAACGTCTCTAATTACAGATTTAGAGAAGCCCTGATATCTTTCCTGTCACTAACAATGAATCTGTAAGTCTTCATTTGGCATTGTTAAAATGCTTGAAGCATTTGAAAGCCTGAGGAAATACAGCTTTTGAAATGCACTCCTGCCCTGAAACATACTTAGCAGTAACAGTAAGGTGTGAGTTGAAAATTATCCGTATGAGCTAAAGCAACTGATGCAGTACATCCAGAAGCTTGGAGCGGGTTGCAGTTGCCCGTATACGTGTGATGATGAGCGGTATGACACACTAGACCGAAGACACGCTGGTGGGGGATCTTCAGGCTCTGCAGAACAAGGGTTAATGGTCGGGCACCACCAGCTCCTTGAGGGGCCTCTCGGAGAGCCAAAGGAGAAACCGTGAGGAGAAAGCTGTGGTACACTGGAGAACGAGCTCAAGTAGTGAGGTTGCCCACTTCTCGCTGACTGGCCTCTAATATGCGTCGGGCAGGTCGCCTGCTTGTGCTGAACCCCGGCTCGTTGGTGGTTAGGTGGCTTCCCTGAAGCCTGCAGGCTGCAGCCGTGTGAGAACTGGCGCTGTGAATCGGGAGATGCCTGTTCAGTGTTGTGCCCGGTTGTACAGGGAAAAGTCCTTCTTCAGGACAAGGGAGAAAATTATTCCCCTGTGTGGGCTTCTGAATCCATATGAAACTCCGTGAATTGAAGTGTGCATTATTTAACAGAGCATCAGCTAAGAGGCTTTGGGCAATTTTGTGCTGTTTTAATTTAGGTGAACTGGACCATCCCTTTTGCTTGAAATAACACACATTTTGTGTACTGCTGCAATTCAGAGTTCACATCCTGAAGCTGAATCTCCTGTTGTGAATCTAAAGATTTCTACTTCCAACTTACGGGTGTAACCAGGGTGACAAAATCAGTTGACCATAAACATGAACAGTGCTGCTATGTTCCTGGTACAGACCTACCCACCTGGACATTAGGTCTGGGAACAGAGGGTCTAGTCTCTAGGTAATCATTAATGTTAAACAAGAGTAGTGAAGGGGATTTTTAATAGAAATAGCATTATAGTACCTATCTGTTGTGTAAATTAACTGAAGCAGAGAGCCTTGCATCTCCATACAAAGGGGTTAGTTTTTGATAGGGGATAGAAGTCGCCTAAAACCAGTCAAGACGACCCTGCTGTGTGGATGGGAGCCAGAAGAGAACTGAGTTTGCGCAGAAACAAAAGTCAATCAACAAACACTGTGATAAAGAGGATGAACCTTCATCTTGGGACCCCCGATGACCACCACTAGGAAGCACTGCGCAAGTGCAGCTGGGAAAAGTATATGGAAATGACTTCTTGGAACTGATTTTAATATTAAAGGGATAAGTTATGTAACCTAATAAATATGTATATTTTGATCTATATAAACTGCACAGAAAAAGTATGAGGTATGCACGTTCGGTGGAATTATCCCCCGTGCATCCAGCGCTGCAATAAAGAATGCCTGCCTTTTAACACTACATTGGTGTTACGAGGTTTTATTCCCAGATTTTCAGTGACACGGGGAAGATGCCCAGCCTTTGTTTTGTTTTCTCAGGTGCCCTGGTTAATGGTTCAACTTGTCAGCAAAACTGCGGTCAAGCCTAGATTCGAGGATGTGACGCTTGTTGCACAAAGGCAGGTCAGCTAGCCTTCAATGCCCAAAGCTGTATCAGCAGGGCTGGCCGCATTCATGGACCACCAAGTGACCTGAAGGGGCAGAGAAAAGGGAGAACTTCTCCCCACCAGTCCGGAGGGAGGAGAAGCGAGGGAGTCCCAGGCAGGTGTCCTCCTCCTTGGGGTGTCCTCTGAGTGCAGCAGGCCCCCCGTAACACTTTGCTGAGCACGACTGTGTTGTTTTCGTTGGGAGCTGCTCAGACTCCCCGTTGGTTGCTTCTGCTTGTGATGCTGTTAGTGTCAATGGCATCACACTTGCTGCGGCGCGTGTGCTGCGTGCTGATTGTGGAGCTATAAACTGGAAACTAAAATGTCAGGAGGCAGAGGGGAAAAAAGGCATGAGTTAAAAACGAAAGGCAGACATTTTCTTACATAAAGGATAAAAATATGTTTCAGAATTGACCAGTGCAAGGCCATAAGGATAAGAGTGCTTGGAGCAGTGGGGTAAAGGCACTGCTACAGTGTCCTCGGGCTGGGGATATGAGAGCTTATAGAGATACAAGTGGAAAGTATGCTACGGGATTGGAAATGAAAGGCCCTTGGTGTTAAAAAAGGTAAGGCGCCAAGCAACACCCTCACCAGAAACCACAGATACAAAGGCAAAGGCTTTAGGTGTGGTTTCTTAAAACCAGAGGCTTATCTAGGCAGCTGGCTGTGGCACTGAAAGCAGGAGATCAGGAGAGAAAGGTGTTGTCTGCGGGACGTGTGAGTGACTGGAGGGGAGTGATTAGATGTTAGAAATACCTGGACAGTGGAGCTGCTGAGAACAGCATGGGCAGCTTTATAGCTAACAGGCTGGGTTTTCAGCTAGCAAATTTTAGCTGCAGCCCAAGAGCAATGCGCTGATGTTGAGGAGTATGGAGTTACTCGATAGCATCTCCTGTGGGAAGCTGACATAGAGGTGGGGACTTGTACAAGGGCCAAACCAGGAGCAAAACGTAAGGAAAATTCTGCTCTGAGGCTGGGGGAGGTTGAATGGACGATCTGAACAGTTCTTTCACATGTGCAGTCTGTCCTGTCCTAAATCCAGGAGCCCTTATTGTCATTTGAGAGGTACTGAGAACATGCCCACCGCGGTGACCCCCTCCTGGCTAATGACTGGGACGAGGGTGCCCCGTGGTGCGTTCCAGTCCAGTCTGCATGGGCTGCGTGGACGCTGCTGTGCAAAATGTTGCTGCTCTGTGAAGCTGTACCACTGCTCAATGGGAACAAGGTTGTACAGTGGGGAGAGCTTGGGTCCAGGCTGATTATATGTGGATTTTCTCTTTAAAGAACAACTAGATTTGGCTTGGGGCAGTGGCGTACAAACAGAATCAGCTGTGAACAGAACAGCTGAGGCAGTTATTTTATTTGATTTCTGCTGCAAGGTGGGGATTCTCTCATCCTATTTCCAGGCATAGCCTCACACTCTCAAGGTGAAGGAACTTGGTGTGTTATGGCAGGAGGAACCAGGTGGCTGCTGTGGGGCAATGGGCCCTGCGCAGGTGAGCAGTTACAGTGGGCCTGGGTTGTAGGTGCAGCACCAGAACTGACTGGTCGGACACATTTGTGTTCTGATGTTGCTCTTCAGGGTTGGTTTTTTTTAAACTTTGGCTCCAGACATTGCTTTTTGCCATGTGCAGGATGACGGCTCCTTGAAAGGGGTGCTTGCCCAGCCAGCCTGGCTTGGTTTGATGGCTCAGGCTCTAAAAGAGGCACTAAAAGTGACACAGCTGGGCACTTGTGCCCTGCCCCAGGCTCCTCTTTCTCATCCTAACTTTCTTCAGCAATCACTGCAGATCTGTGCTGTTGTCTAGGATGGCACAGCTTACCCTATACCCCGCCACCATCCCTGAGGGACACTTCATGGTGGTCATCCTTCTTGTCCTACTCTCAGTATGGATCTGCTTAAAAAATTCTTTGGCATGCTGTTACACTGCCTTTCTGTTCCATCCCTCTTACTGCTCTTGTTCCCCTGAAATGCTAAACAAGATTTGATTGAAAACTTGTTAAAAAAATATATTAGCAAACCAGATTTAAACCTTCACTTTTTTCTTTTTTCTTTTTCTTTTCATGGTTGGCTTTGCAAACTAATAATCTTTATTCTCTTGGGCTTGGGGCTGGTCACAAGAGCCTGCATTGAGATATTCAATTATTTAGTGTCCTTTTAAAAGAAAAGGTAATGTATGCAAGAGAGCTGTAAGATCTGCTCTGCTGACCATCCCTGCAGCTGGGACTTTAAAAGAACAATTTTATCAGGGTGCTTGCTCTTGTGGTGCCACCATTGCAATTCTACCCAGAAGCCAATTCCCGTGTTTGCTCAAGGGAAGATGAATTGCTCTTGCAGGTAAGTACTTCGAATCAACCAAGGGCCTTGTCACCTTCCTCTCCTTACATGACTTACTGCAATACATTTTCAAAACCATTTTTCACTTTCTCATTATGTTTGACACTCTTGTTTCCCAAGCTTGAAGATTTGTCTGTTCCTGACCTCCTGGGCATGCTTACTTACAGGGATAGATTTCAGTATAGCGCGTTATCCGGTTTTATTTTGGTCTGTTCCTCTCCCCATAATCTCTGGCACAAAGGAGAACCTGCTTTGAAGTACAAAGCAGTCCGCCAGGAATGTAATGTAACATTCAAAAAACATCATAAATAATTGATAAATGCCACACAGGAAAGTATTCTCAATTATTTTAAACTTAAGTAATTTTGTTTGACTCTGGTAGGGAATGAGGATGATGAGAGACCTCCTCAGAAGTGGTCACGCTAACCACGGCAAACAAAAATAACTCAGCTTGGGCATATTTTCTCAGAGCTGGAAAACCAGAAGTATTGTGTCTACTTTATGGATACAGATCTCCCAGTAAATACAGTGTAGATAAAGGTACTATTCTCTTGTAAAACCAAACCAAACCAAAAACCTAAACCAGATTTATTACAATGGATTTCTATCAGGCATCAGAAAATTGCACACGCAGCCTGACTAATGTGTTGGGTTTGGGTTTTATGGGTTTTTTTCCTTTTTTCTTTTTTTCATCAGGATAAGACTAGGACATAACTGACCTGTGCTTACATCTAAATTGTTTTGATTAATTTCGGATTCTTTCGGGCTTTGAAACCTGGATGCTGAGTGCACTGTTCTAGGACATTGTGTCAGGCATTTGGATAAAGCGTTCGACTTGTGTTTGTTTACAGTGACATTAGATGTTAAGAGGTTTATCCTGATGCTAGCTCCTTTGCCAACAGCTCAGAAATTGGAGATCACCGTGTGTCACATGGCTCAACAGACAGAACTCAAGCCTGGTTCTACTTCTGATTTCTGTCACAGGCTTGGTCAGTGCATCAAAAGAAAGGTTTCTCCATCTGTAAAACATGCATCAAGAATCATCTGTCCTGGACTGAGCATGCTTCCAGCAGGATTACTGAAAATATGGTCCCGTTACTACCATGGTGGTACTTTCTGAGTGTTTGGGTGAATAAAGGTGCCAGTGGTCTCCTGTGCAACCCTATCATGCAGTAGCTGTTGTATCCAAAGTGCGTTTCCCCCTCTCTTTGGTCTTGTACCTGAAGTATCTGCCAGTATCTCTAGTTTGCCTTTCTGTTACCCCTCCCATAAACTGTCTTTGCTGTTTGTTTTTTTGTTCTCTCCTTCTTGCCAGATTATCCCAGAGCTGTAGACCTGTGGGATAAGCAAGAAGCCAGAGCATACGGTCTAGATACTTCAGACCCTTTTGAGGTCAAGGACAAATTTTTGACTTGCTCAGATTGTTTTCATCCCATATGCACCGTGGTATTGGTGACACTGGGCACTCTCTTGGCACCCTGTCAAAAAGCACCAGTTGCAAAAGATGTCTGGCTTGGTGTGAGGGGAGCTTTATAGCTGACCACAGATGAATACAGTGTAGCCACATTGTGAAAAATCATCAGTTTTGAAGTCCTGGTTGTTACCAATAAAGGTATATCACGGAGGGAGATTAGGGTAACTTGATGTCCATGCACCCATCTTTGGCACTTCTTCTAATGGCAGAGGAAGGAAGAGCTTTACCAAAGCTGTTGAGAGAATGTGTGGCTTCACATGGTTTGGTGAGTGGCGTTCCTCCTCTGAGCCTCCTAGGAGGGCAAATGTCTTTTGGTAGGCTCTACAGGGACTTGAGAGAGCTGACCTGCCTGGACCTAAAAGTCAGCCTTTCAAAACTGGACCATGATCACTTTCTTCTGATAAATGTGTTTGGTGACAACTTCTGTCATAAGTTTTCATCACTGGTCAAAAAACAAAACCAAAAGCCATCTGTTAAATTTTGTCTACAAAGCAATGCATTCAGTGGCCACTCTCTTTCCTGCACCCTGTTCTGGAATCGGGCGAATGAATTCAGTAACTCCACTGAAGGGGAAACAAGGCTTGAGATTTAATGGCCTGTTTCTTCCTTTTCTTTTCTTCCTTTTTTTTCTTTTGTAGTATTTGTTGTTGTTCTTAACTGAAGCAACAAAGGAAGGAGCCCAAGTGTCTTCTATATAACTACAAAGGAAGCTCACTGCTTCCACTGCGCGTGGACCTCTCCCTCTCACAGAAGCGGCAGCAGCAACCGTGCTAGTCTGACCCCACCGCTAATTAAGAAGGCAGCCGGGAATTTGTACGTGTAAAGGGTTGGTGAGATAGTGGAACAGTGCTTTCTGCAGTTACCCAGTTGCTGTTTTACATTAATGAATGTGGTTTAGGAGGAAATTAAAATCTTTCCAGTGGGATCTAAACAAGAAGTGTGGAGTGGCAGAAGGTAGTTTCCTGGAATGGAATTAGATCTGACTGTTGGGATTTAACCCACTCTGTTTTGCCAGGAGTGCCGTAAGATTATTAAAGCATCACAACCTCATTTAGTTGCTTTGTAATCTGCTCTAATATGTTTCCCTTAACCTTCATGCTGATGAGGCTGTTGTGTAACAGACTGAAGGCCAGACCTTGTGTTGCTTCAGTGCATGGGAGCCTGTGCCCAGTGAGCCCAGGTGGGAGCGCTGGCCGCATTTTCACTCGGGAGATTATGTGGAAAGCTTGTCTTTGGGCTGCAGCTCGCATCCCTGAGCAATCATTGATCCAACTTCGATCAAAAGAGGGATTTAGGCAAGTGGGGAGAGCCCTTGCCGAGCTTTTTAGTGGGATGAAACGCTGCAGCGTCCATGCAGCTTGCGGGCATGCGTAGAGTGGGAGCGCTTTTTGAGTGCTGGCTACACTGAGTGTGGTTGGGGAATGCCTAGCTTGGAAACGCAGCACAAGTCTGGCTGTGAAGCAGCGCTCCGAGGAAGCCTGTCCGGCGAGGGCTGCTTGTCCCTGGAGGTGTTCACAAGCAGTGACTTCCTTGCTGGGTCTGGGGTGGCGGTGGGATAGATATGGTCTGGATTTCAGTAGCAGCAGTAAAGTGGTTACTTTGCTGTGTGGTGGGATTTGTGGAGTTGAAGCCCTAAGGTTACGTTTCAGGATGGTTTTTAAAGTTATTTATGTGATTGAAAGTAGGTGCCTTTTCTGCCATGTTTGTGTTGTGTTTTGGGTTTTTTTGTTGTGTTTTGTTTTGTTTTTAAAATTCCATTGCTAAAGAAATCAAAGCCAAAATTATTTTCCTCTTTTCAATGGAGGGAGAAATGCTTCACCTGTCCAGGTGCTTCAAAATTCTGCATAGCGTCTACTTGCACCTTTAACTGTCTTGGTAGTTTCATCCTTCTCCACCCCTGCAAGCCCAGTCTCTGGCTAGGAGTGGTGTAGAGCTCATTTGTTAAAGTTTTCAGATCTTGGCTCCTACTGAAAAAACCCAGCAGCTCGAAGTGGCTAAATGCCCCAAGTCATCTGTGAAAACTGCAGTCCCTGCTGGTATGTACAAAGTATTTCAGGCCCTTTCTCAGTTCTGCTCCTTTGCTTCATCAGTAACTGTAAAATAACTTTCTCTAGACAAAACCAAAGCATAATTTATTTTGCATTTGCTTCTTTATTCTACAACACAAGCAACATAAATAGTTTATAATTTTTGTTTTAAAATATTTCCATTTAAGAATTCAGTCAGAACAAAATATACACAAAGTACAAATTGCAAGCCGGCTGACAGTGACTGCCTGACCACTGGACACCCAAGGACCAAACAAAGGTAGCAGCACAACAGGACGCGGCGGACACGGGGACGTGTTTTCTAAAGAAGAGCAGCAAGGCAGAGGGAGGGCACACGGCTGAGACAGGGGAATTGCAGCTAGGTATGAACTCAATAGAAGGTCAACCCAATGTAAGCAGTTGCTCGACCAGGTGATTTACAGTTTCTCTTATGTTTTAGTGGCTCCTCCTGAATATACAGCTAGAGCAATGAAGTCCTGGGAATCATGTTTTGTGGCAAAATGCTTCCTATGGCAGCCATCATCATGGAGATAAAATTAGATTTTAGTTTTTGAACAGGAAAGGATTAGATCTTTGGCAAAATGGAGTGTCCACTCCCTTTGGCTTGCTTTCTGTTTTCAGTTCGGGTTGAAGGGCCCATGGCAGTCTCACAAATAATGACAAAAAAGGGGGTGGGCGGGGAGAGAAGAGAAAGTGAGGGGAACTAAAAGAAGGTGCTCACTGCTGTCATTGCACACTTTTCAATCTCTTGTTCCCATCTGCTCCAGCAAACAGCGTGGAGTACTGGGCCCTGTCACCATCGTGCTCTGCCCTTCCTGGCTCTTCTCCTTTTGGTGTCGAATCCCACTTCCCTCTGCAGAGCTAGGGGCCCAGGAGCCACAGCCTGCTTTCTGCTTGTGGAGGTGATACCTGTCCCTTGCTTGAACCTGTGTGCCTGTGCCTCTCTGCCAGCTCAGCTCTCTTGTTTTGCCTTGCGTCTTCTGGAAGCGTAGCACCTTGCTGCAGCCCGGATGAACCAAATGCATGGATGGGAAAGAGGGCCCTGGCGCTCCATCGTATTTAGATGAAATTTATGGAATTACACAACTACCTTTTGAAAAGGTGGATGTTGAGATAAAAGGATTGAAGTAGATTCTGTTGCCATGTTTCTTAATTAAAACATGCCCTCCATAAACTCAGTTCCCTGATTCAATGTGGCAATGGAGACTATGTAAACCTCAGCTTAGGAATATGCCAAAAATAAAGAGAATCTGGGGAATCTGGTCCCACCGGTGAGCTCATTATTGCATTAATCCAGGCTCATACAGTGTAGCTCCACTGATACCCACAGAACTAGGGCATTTCTTCTTCCTTCTTAGTTTTTAGCTCAGAGACCTCTGAGCATTAACTGAAAAGACTGATGTATACTTATGCCCTGTGCTTTTTTATTTTTCCTTTTTAAATAGCCAGCCCCCCATGTTTGGCCAAAGCGGTTTGTTTAGTAGGAAGTCATACAGTTAGTGTCACATAGAAAGTATGTGTTCTGAGGGGCATTAGTGGAAACAACAGAAAGAGGAGCTACGACTTCTTCCTTGCAGCTGTACAACTTGCTGGAGTGGCAGGCATGCTGCTAGCAAGGGCTGCTACGAGACCCTTGCGCTGTATCCCTACAGAAGCTCTACTCAAAATAGGGAGGTTCAGTGGCGAGGGATCTCTAGCTGCCAGATGCTATCTACATTGCATAAAAGCCAACAGTTGTGCTTCTGTGCTATGGTAACTTGGTCCTTTTATACTAAAAAAAAAAAAAAGACGAGAAACTTTTTTTTTTTTCAAATTGATGGTATTGCATTAGTTCTTTAAACAATTGTGGAATGATCAGAAATTGGATAAAAACTAACTGTATTTCGTGTCATATGCCATGATTAGCACTCTACATTGAGCTTCCCAGAAATGACTGTAACCAGAGTAATGAGTAAATAGCTTGCTTACATAATCTCAGCACACCCCTGCAAAAGCCAGGGAAGAAAGCACTTCACTTTTTTTTATTTTGCTAATTAAGAGCAATTTACGACTGAGTAATGGCATTCTAGAATGTATTGTTAAAGGTGAAAATAGCCAAACCACATGCTCAGTTTCTGAATAAGCTTCTATACACATTAGCTTGGTAGAAATAAATTAGTTTGGCTTGCTATGGTCAGCCTCCTACATGTTAAAACTGGATCTGTGCAAAAGTGAATGGTCTAGTTTTGGTGAGCTGGGATGCACGGGAATATCTGCTGGTTCTCGGGGATGTTTCAAGCAGGAGGTGTGAGGACAGCAGCAGAGAGGGTGACATCAGGAACTGTACAGGACTTGCCCTTTCCTGAGAACTTGTATTTAGGGATTGAAGGGTTCAACGACTGAGTCCTGAGAATTAAAGATATCCAGGTACGTAACTTACATTGATTTCAACAGCTCAGGCACTCTGAGCGTGGGCCTAAGCTGCGACGCGAGGCACAAAGTGCAGGCAGCACACGGAGCTCTCTACTTGCTAACTCGTCTGCCGCTCGGTTTCATACTGGCGCTGCGCCGAGCTCTGCAGTGGAGATACCAACACTGCGATGCCTCTGTATCATGTGCACCTGGAGGTTACGTATGCTAACACAAGGTATTTAGTGGTGGAGGTTGCCTCTTTGGCAAGTGAGAATTTGTCAGTTAATTTTACAGCAAGTTTAGGTTTTAAACAAAAGCTGAAGCTTGGATTGAAAGGCAGAGAACCTTAGAAGTCACGGGTGTAAACTCTGCTTGGCCTTGACACGAGCCAGCTATAGTCCAGAGGACATGAATTTTTTTATCTGTGATGAGGCATAAGCTGTGTTGCCTGTGCTTAGTTTTACAAGGAAAGTTTTGCCCAGGTCTATGTAAATCTTTCCCTAGTAAGTCCTTCTAGATGCTAAATTGTCAGTTATTCTCATATGAGTGTTCATCCCTAGCAGAGTATTGAATCTGTATTTTAACAGCTTAAAGATACGAAAGCATGTCAACCAAGAGATGGAGGTGGTACATCTACGGCTGCCGAATGCCTTGTGGAGACAAGGGCTACTTTGTGCTGCTGGCTGAGGTGCTTCCCCACATAAGCGGAAAGCCAAAGACCTGCTGTGGTGTGATACAGCTGGACACGACTGGGGTGTTCAGAGTTGGTCAGTGCCCTTCCGAGGCCTAGGACAGGCTGGTGCCAGGACCCTTCTCCTGGGACTGCTCTGGTAGACTCCTGTTTCGGGCTAAAAGCTTGCTTTGTGAGGCCTGAAGGCAGCACGCTGGCAGCAGTAAGTCCAAAGGATGGGATGCATGAGACTGCACAGGTCTATGAAATGGTGGCTTCCCATGTTTGGTGTTGTACTTCCTTAGGGCTTGCTGATGTCTTTGGCTAAACCAGCAAAAAGATAGCTGAGAATCTGATGAACCAACTTAATTTTTTATTTATTTATATTTTGGAGGTGCATCAGAAGGCTTCGGCACCTCAGATTGATGCTTCCTGAAGTGACCATGGGCTGTTCTCCTCACCTGCTTACCATTTTACGTATAAGGGAAAGGAAGAGCAACACATGCTAAACATTGCTTATGTAAAGCCTACTGCTTCAAGAGTCCTTCACCCCCTACCCCCATCCCTTTTAAATTACATTTCTGGAATTACTCAAAGTTACTCATGACCTCTTGTGGAGGGGTGGTAACAAGCAGAGGCACTGAGGGTGACAATGGGCACTTGGTGCATAATTTGGAGGGTTAAGTTTAATAAAGGGCAACAGCAGTACACCAAATTTGCTCCTGCTCATTTCCAGTATGGTACGTGTAGTGTAGAAAGTTGAAATGAAATGATAGTTTGGGTCAAGATGGTGGCTAATCAAACACCACTGGGCTATGCTGTGTTCATGGGCTTGAAGGGGTGGTGGGGATGGTGGTATTCTCACTCCTAGGGCTTCTCTTTCTGTTTTACAGCAGGATTTTTGTATTGCAACCACAACACATAACCACAGTGTTTCCTAGATACTAGGCCCTTTTCTGGAGTCCTGAGTGATTCCATTGGTACTGCTATCAATTTTACTTCTCCGACATAGTTTAGGGATTTGCTTTAGTTTTAGATTAGTACAGCAATGATCTGCATCAATTCAATGCACGTATAATGAGAAAAAGCAGAGTTGGGTGTTTTGCATACAGTTCATAATTAGGCAACAACAGAGATCAGAATCAATGTACTGCTTTAAAAGCAATTCTGTATAGATGCCCAATGAAAACCTTAACAAAAAATACAACCACCCTTTTACTTTACCTAAAAATGTGTAATAAAGACATAGCAACAGAAATCAAACCGTGCCACTACTTTCCCATATACCAAGGGCTGATCTCACCTGCCCCTAAGGAAGTGTTAAAACTGTTAGGGGAAAATTGATAAAATTGTCAAATTACTCATTCATAAAAATCAATGTAGGTGGTAAGAAAGAATTGTTTTTAAAGAATTTTTATGTCCTTGAAACAATTTAGCAAAAGGGAAGTTTTGAAAGAAGAGGAAACAGCGTGACTGACCCTACAGAAAGTTATGGGACAAATATTCCCCGCACAAGTCTAGCAGGTGACAACACGAAGTGGGCGATGGAGGGAAAGGCAAGAGGATAGTGGCAGACTCCTTGCAAACACCTCAGCTTGGGTGATGGCTGTACAGTGGAGCCTCTTGACTCCCTCTTGTGTTCTAGGTTTGAGATGCTAAAAGCAGTTGGGCAAAATCCAGTTCTGATAAAAAGAGATGCCATTTTGAGGATGCTTTGCAGCAGGGACAGAAGCTGCATATTTAGTTGGTGTGCTCATTTTAAAAGCCTTGGGAGAATATCATTAAGGGGTCACTCAAGATTAAAATCAACTTATTGTCAATGAATTATTCCAACCTCTAATCAATAAATTATGTGGTATGACAGTACGAGATGGCATGTCCCAGGGGCTGTGACATGACTTGTGCAGCAAGGTAACCCTTTGCTGTGTGTAGTGCAAACAGCATCACATATGTATTTGACAACACAACAGCCAATCCTTCCCCTGCTCCTCCCCTTGGTAATTATCAGGAGATTGTAGTAGTCCCTGTAGGAGTGCTGCACAGAGGGGGATGGACCTCTGTGAGGATCTGTCCGCTTCTGTTTACAGCAGCGGACAAGAAGTGGGAGAGAAACAGCAAAGATCCCTTCCTTTCAGACTATTTTCCATCTTGATTCAGCTCAATGTGGAGTGATAGGCTAAGTTTAACCAAGGTGATAAGGGTGTTCCCGGCTACAGCAGCTCTACATAAGCAAACATATAAATTTCCAGTAGCAGCACAAGCTAACTTAGCTGAAGTGTTGCTTAAACTGGAACGCTTTATCTCTGCTCTGTTTAGTTGAATGCTGGATATTGGCACATGCTGGTATTTGCTCTGCGGTGTGTCTTCCCCCCAGCTTCATAGGAAGCAGCAAAACAAACTTCCCTGGTGCCTTCAGGGGGAATTAGAGACGTGGAAAAATGATCAGCTGTTGGCATAGCTGAAGAGGCAGCCAGGGTAGTGTTGTAGACTCTTCAGGCAATACTCCACACAAGAGCAATGAAAGGATGAGTAGTCTGTGCTTGGTTCACCAGTTTTAGACCTTGGATACTTTAATAGTCACTTACTAGCTACCCTGAATGCGACCAGACTTCAAAGGCTCTTCTCAGAGCAAAATAAATTTCCACTTTCTCTAGTAAGTGAGGCATAAAGTTACTACAATGATTTTTATTTAGCTTTCCTCTCGCTAATTTTAGAAGGGCAAAAAAGTTACCAAGTGTCACCTTTTTACTTGTTCTATAGCCCCACCTTTTTTCTGAATTCTTTTTTTTTTTTTTCAAAGTTACATGGGCTTACTGGCCTAGTTTGACATCCAGACGACAGTTGTGTTCACAGCTAACTGCAAGCGTGGAAGTTATGCTGCAGTTTGTTGTGGCTCCCACTGCTGCTAATTTGAACAAAAATGAAGGCTAGTGTAATGTATCACCCCTTTAGGCATCAGCCTGATTTACTGGCAGTTTCTGGGTTCTAGGGCCATTCCAGACCCCCCTGGACACACACATGCATTGCCTCCTTTGCTAGTGTGAGGGACACAGTCTCAAGCGGATAGAGGATACACATTGACAAGCTCATTGTTTCTTAATTTATCACCAACAAATAGGCCATTAACGAACCCCAAATACTTCTTTGCTGTATACCTTGGATGTCTTCTCCCCTTTGCAACAGAGCACAGCTAGGTTTAAATGATGATATCGTAAACTCTGCCCACTCTTCCCAGCCATTCCCGTACTGCCTGGCGGACACGGATGTCTGTCACGTGGCAAGTCAGCTGGCTGATACAGGGGAACACCGCTGGCTGCAGGGCTGTGAATGTTTGGTCTGGCAGGGCCTGAATCTGGCTGAGAACTGTCAGCACCATGTTGGTCCATGCCTACAAACAAATTGGATACAAAAAAAGACTCTTTAGAAGACACTTCTAAATACATAAGCCCAGCAGTTGAGGCAGAAAATAAGATACCTGGTGGTTCCAGCCTCATGAAGAGGACTGAGTAGTGCCAGCATATTAATTTAAAGTTCACCGTGTCTTCCTAATTCACAATCGGTACTGTAAGTCATTGCTTGACTTCGTATTGCAAGTATCATGCTCAGCCTTCATCACCTTTTCTTTCATCCCACAGTGAACAAAGACTTTCAAGGTTGATGCTTTCACCTATTCGTTCACTAGGACATGCAAACAGCGAGTTTCTGTTTAGCAACAGAGCCCAGTATTTCTGCTGTGGAATTCTCAAAAACCCCTTATTAAGTACAAAAGCATTGTGACAAGCAGCGTGGCATTTTCAAAAGCCTTAAGTGGGCTAGAGCCCTTAGCAGTAAGCAGTGAGCTCACTGTAGATTGTTAGTTCTTAGGACTAAGTGCGGCTTTGGCCCCAGTCACAGAAGTTCTCTTGAAAGCTGTACTAGTATACGCCTGATAACACTTCCCTGAAGACTGATTTTCGTTTGGCAAGACAGAATCAGGTTTTTATCAGTGCCAGCTGCTGGAATAGTCAGTCCTCATCACGATGACTTCTTTATGTAATCAAGACATTTAATGAAGAGATTATAATAATAGTAATAGAAAAAATACTTCTAGGTATCTTTTTAATGATTGCTATTATTATTAGCATTTTACAAGTATGTCCTACCTGTATCTGGGCCTCGGCATCCCTAACAGATATATTCAGGGAGCTGACTGTGGATCCTGAACGTGGTCTCTTCTCCTGTCTCAGGATCTCTGGACCAGCACTGAATGAATGCCTCATTTGACCTAGATCTACAAGATGTTGTGGCCGCTGCAGTATGGGCGAGTCTGGCCCTCTTGAACCCAGGAACTCCCCTTTCTTTTCCACTTTGACCTCTTTGGTGAAGGACGTCATGGCCTGTTGCTGCTTTCTTTTCTTGTATTCTGTCATGAGCTTGGAGATAGTTTTGTCAGTGGCTATGGTGTAGATCTTGTTGCCAGCACTCTCCCACCATTCTTTTTTCCTGGTTTGCTCTTTTTTCTCTGGTTTAGGACTTAGGGGTGGGGGTAGCAGCAACATTTCTCCACTCCCTCCTCGGGGTGTCAGGCTGTCTCCCAGCTGGTCCCTGATTTGACTCCGGTCATCTTCCGATGGCGTGTCCTTCCCAGACTGCCCTCCGGTTGAGGGGGTGGAGGTTTCCGAGTGAAAGGATGGTAAAATGAAGAAAGGGTCGCCTTTGAACACTGGAGGCTCCTCTACATTATTCTCCAGGTCCAGATGCATCTGGATATAGTTGTTGCACAGTTCCATACAGAGCTTATGAAGCCGCTTGATTAGCCACCCCCAGTCGGCATTGCTGACAGGCTGTACACTCAGCGATGGTATTCGAGCCCTCCACTGTCTCTTCTCCTTCCCTCGTGGGGGACTGACCTGGGCAGTTTCTTCAAAAATGTCTTCATCTTCTGAAGAACACTGCTGTGACGAGTCTGTGCTTCTGTCATCATCTTCAAAGAGGATCTTTTTCACTTGCTCTGCAGTGATGTTCTCCTGGTTTGTCAGGATTGCACAAACCAAAGCATGGAAGTAGATGTTGAAGCTCATTGCTGACTGGCGATACAAGTTGGCAGCTCCACTAATGCCAGACACTTTTTTCAGCAAACACTTCAGCCCAGGTCTGGTGTCAAACTCTCTGGCTGTTCTATAGGAGTCCAGCAGTAAGTCAAAGATGACAGCCAGGTTTTGCATGGAGATGTATCTGAGAAAACCAGCCAACTTGTTTTCTGGTACTTGTATTGTCATTTTCTCCTCCAAGTTAGAAGGGCCTTTCACAAATTCTTCCAGTAAGATGTCGTATAAATTCTGGAGCAGTACTTGGTGGGACAGCAAGCTCACAACTATCGTCCGGAAAGGAATACTTGATAAACCAATCATGGGAAGGAAAAAAATAAAATTAAATTAAAATGATGCATTGTGCTTTTATTAGATGCACAGGAATACTTCGTATTTTAGAATCTGACATGAAAAATGCAAGTGAAAGGCCAAATTTTCACAGCTTTGTTACAAAAAAGTGGAGGAAGATAAAGTTGTCTAGAATGGTCTTTTGGCCACTCTTTCAAATACTTTCCTAGAAGGGAAGACACTCACATTGGTCAAAAATAACTGTCCACAGCAAGCACACTAATGGTACTTGTGTAGAGGTGGTATTAAAACAAAACTCTGTTACAATTTTTGTCCTTTTCTCCAGAGCTGTCTAACACCAAGGGACTAATTATTCAGCGTTTCAATTTCATGGCAGCTGCAAGTACTCTCAATGTTTCAGCCTGCTATAACTGAGGAATTTGTTAACACACAAGTTATGCAGCACTTCTGCCACTGGTTCCTGACTATATTTTCTATTTTTGTTGCTGAACTTTGGCTAAGTTGAAATATCCTTAAAATTCCTCCACCAGCATTTCAGCCAACCTTAACTTTACTGTGACAAATTGAGGCCAAAACTAGTTTACTACTAGGTTTCCATTTCCACTAATGCTAGGAGAACTTCAAAATAAAACACAAAGAGCCAGCCAACCAGAAGACGTCTGCAGAAACATCAGCAGTGCAATGGAGCATGCAAAGAAGCTTAAGTCTTGCTGAAGGCACATTTCACTGTTTGCTCTTAAGACTTCAACACTGAGAGCCCAGCATGGAAATATATGCTCCTAACCCTGTTTCTCACATACAATACTGGGTGATTCTTAGCTGTGCTTCTGTTAAAGAGATGCTGCGAGCTGTTGGAGATCTCACTGATTCTTGATTTGCACGGGGAACCCAGGAATGGCAAATGCCTCCAACCAATGTTGTCAGGTCATTCACCAGTACATAACACCAAGAGGCTTACAGGCAAGGCAGGCTAGGAAGAAAGGGCAGACAGGATTGTTGTTTGCTATCTCATGGATTTAAAATTATAAACTGTGAAACCTATCTTAAGGCATTTAAAAAAAAAGTCTTTGCATAAGATTACAGTGTCAATGTTTTAAATGGAGCTGATGCTCTGGTACACAGAGTAATAGTTGTTTTGATTTAGGGAACTAAGATGGGTTGCATTTTAATTAGCACCGCTATCAAGCGAGGAAGAGGTTTTTCAGTTGGATTGCCATACTGAAGTTTTAGGTCTAAGTCCACATAAATCTTGAAGTAACATGAGATGTTCAGTTGCAGACCTTTAATTTTTTTGTTGCAAAAACTATTCTACTTTCATCAAACACCTTTCAAAGGTGTTTTCAAAATACCAAAACAAAATGTCTAATTTTTTGTTTGATAATGCATACCAAAACTCAGTTTTGAGAATGGAACATTTATTAAAAAAAAAAAGACAGACAAAACTGTGCTTCCTGGGTTAATTTACCTATGTCAGTTCGCTTACCATGACACAGCTGTCAGTGCTGATACATCAGTAAAACTTAGTAGTCTTATTATCTGACAGTGCTGAAATCTTGATGATTAATATACACATTGAAGCTCTTTATAGGGAAGTAGTTTTCTGCTATAAAAATCATTAGAGGCTCCGACTCAGAAAAGCTCTTAAGAGCATGTGTAAAGTTAAATGAGTGCTTGCATTGATTTCAAGAGACTAATCCTGTTCCAAAAGCAGGATCAGAATGAAGGAGATCTGCTTTCCTTGTAATAGCCAAAAAGGCAATTTACAAGGACAGTTTAAAGTACTGCTCAATTCCAAAAGAAATTAGTACAGAACTGTAGGTGAAAATACGCAATGCCAAAGCTGGTTAAGGATAGTATTTTCTTATTCTGCCCAAAGTTTCAAACTGAAATATACTATTAATTTTTTAGGAAGAAGAAAAGCTCCCTTACCCCAGCTTCCTGTGAAACGATGCAGCATTAAGGAAACAAAAGCAAAAAGGGAGAAGAGAAACCCCACTAAGGTTAAAGTACAACTTTTGAAAGGCCAGTTACTAGCATGCAAGACCGGCATACTACTGCACTGCTGTAGCAAATAATATGAAAAACAGTGGCACAGTCTATGTCTGTGCCCTGTTTTGGTGAAAAATGAGCGTTGCTGGGGTAACATTTGCCTGTCAGCATATACACTTTTTGTAGTTGTTTAGACAAAGCACAGTGTGAAAGCATTCAGAGTTTGCATTAAATGCAAGCTTTTATTTATTTGTTTAAGGACAAGCAAGACCCACACTACCTTTACGAACGTAGCCTGTTAGATTGCATGGCCTTATGTGCCATGAGAGAGGAGTACACCAGTCTTTTGCTTTGCAGTCATTATAACAAGAAGAATGATCTGCAAACCTTTGGATAACGCACGTATTTTCCCACTACAAAGGAAGGGTTTAGACTCTGCTCTCAACCTTTCCTCATCTCTGCGCAGGGCCCTGTTCTCTGAAGGCAAGGCAACAGAGCACCCACTCTTAGGGGAAACTTCTGTACAGCTGTGTAAGGATGGAGGCATCTTGCATGCTCTTTCTTCCCGTCCATCCAAAGGAGGACCATCACATTCAGGCTCCTCATTGCAAGCAATAGTTCAGCTTTGAATAAGAATGCCTGAAGTGGTACAAAGCAGGTTTGCTATCTCGCAAAAGGCAATTTCATGCCATGTATTACATACCTTGCAATACAAACACAAACCCTGAATGCAGAATTGTAACTCTTGGCCCTACTGATGTTACAGCAGTTGTCTAAACAACTGAGTGCAAGCAAAAAGAAATATTCTTTGACAGGATCAGACTCTCATGCAAATGCATGAGTTTCTGAGGTGGTAACATATAGAAGGACTTCCACAAAAATAAAGTGCCAAGCAAAAACAACATTCCCTAGATCAATATGTTGACAGTTTCGCAGCTTTGTATGTGGTCTCTTCAGTTTATACTGCTCCAGTTTATCCATTAGCTTTTTCTACCTTCTTAATCCAGTAATACTGAATTTAAAAGACCATTAGGGAAGCAGACATTATTTCATTTGCTAGGTATCATTGCAAACATAACAGCACTTCCAAAGCTCTCCTCAAACTGGTATTTTTAACTCCACTTCTTAAAGAATCTAAATATTGGAAAGATTTTTGTAGTATTTCCTATGAGAATTCTTTTCTTAACTTAATCTTCATTTCCTCTGGCTGAAGGCTTTGGGTGACCTTAGGTATCCTTCAGGTATTCGTAACCTACCAATTTTTACTATCCATTAGAAGCGTTTTCTTTATTTAGCTTTCTAAGGGCCACATTATAGATCCTGACACAGGCTTGTCTGTAACAGCTCTTGCACGTGCCTGCTCACCAGTATATGATCATGGGAACATTTGGAGAGCAGACAGTAGTAACCTAACCTCTCCTGTGTCTCAAAACCTAACTTATATTTGATCAGTGTATTTCTTTTTTTTTGATGAGACCTATGGAGAGGCATGGTTTGCCAGGCTCGGTTCACATCTCTGTCAGCCGGACAAAATTTTTATCTTGCTTTTAATGACACAGTATTTTCCCGAGGAGATATTTTACCTTCTCTGGGTATGCCCATTTGGTTTCTTATCTGGTGGCAGGTCAATGATGAGCACGCATGACTGGGCATGTTCAAACCCTTCCTTGTTGCTAGGTGTCTTTGGGGAGCACTGAGTCTCCAGCATGAAGACCTAGAAAACAACAAGTTATATAAAACCATCAGTTTAGCCCCTCCCCAGATCCTTGGAGGGCCTAAGAATAGGATTTCCTGCATTGTGAAAGATCTGTTATGATGACTTGTTTTACAGTGATGGAGAGAATGCAAGGTATCCCCCTGCAGGCAGACTTTCCCTGGAGCATACTGCTTTGGTAAAACAGCCTCAGAGCCACGGGCTACCTCCAGACACCCAGCAGAGCACAGATACCTTTTCATTTGAACTTGTGTAAGGCATAATACCAAATGCCAAAACAAACTTTCTGCTGTCTGTATACTACTATCAGAAAATATCATGTATAGTGGAGACCAGGACCTGTTTGCATAGTTAGCCTGTTGCACCTAGAAAAGTTGGTGGTTGGAAGGATTGTCAGCCATGAAGATACAACAGACCCCTAACTTGCAATTCTTTGGGTGGGAAATGGGGAAACAACTCTCGGTTGCTGTAGCTTTGTTTTGTAGCTTAGTTGTGTCAAATCCCCACTGAGGAGGACTCAGGGCATGCCACTGATAGTGTCTGCAAGAAAAGTGTAATTGCCACATTCCCTGCTTTCTTGAGTTCTGCATCTTTAAAACTTAACTCAAAACATTTTTTCCACTCAAACAGTCTGCCACTGCCACATTATTTGTGATCACAAATCCTGATCTGTGTGTCTCAGATTTTCAAGCAGCATCAGGGTATGATTAATCAAGTCAGAAACTGACATCAAACATCTGTTTGCTCTTTTAATCCAGCTGCTTTCCCATGCTGAAACTGTCATATAGTATTTACAGTTTTATGGTACCCTGCAGGTCATTAAGTTCAGTCTGCTGTATTTCTAAGGAACTTGTTTCATACAACCACTTGCATAAAATGAACAGCCCCCCACTGCAGTCAAAAGGACCCTGAGAAGGTTGTCTCCAAGCTGGCTGTGCTGATTAGGAGTTAGCGGTGAGTTTGAAATCATTTGTTAAATGTTAGCATTATTGTCTAGTTCTCAGTAACTCTTTTTCTTCTCTGCAATCTATACCCAAGTACTTAGAGAGAAAAAACCTGCATTCCTCTTCAAACTCTGCTCTGATAGGTTGAACAAATCTTGGCTTTCTAGTTTCATATCACAGTCTCTGTTTTCTAGTGCATTTTTTGTCTTTTGAATTTATCACTTTAACAGAGCAATCAGAAATGTATATGACATTCTAGATGAGGATTCGTAGTAACACTACTATTTCCCTTTCTCTGTCAGGAACATTTCCATTGATACATGCTAGAGCTGCTGGTTTTTAAAGCTACATTGCAGAATAGGGTCATCATCAGTCCTCCTCAGGTACCTACATATCTTCCCCCACCCTACGCATTCCTAATTCCTGCTTACAGGGGGGTAGTTCTAGTGGTTTTTTTCTAGTTTTATTACTTTTTCTCAATACTACTGTCAGACAAATAAATGTTAGTCTGGTGATGAGGAAGTCTTTGTCTCTAGGGTTTGTGAGGAAGGTGGTGGTAAAGATGTACTTTCATAAAGAAAAGCCCTAAGTCTAAAAGGTTCTCTGACTTCCCCTGAAACATCAGGCAGTACCTGTTGTGCCATGGCTCTGATTCTCCAGTATTCAGCTTCAGCACTTGGCGAGAGGGAGGGGGCTGCCACCTTCACTTCACAGGCATCTCCACTAAAGCTTTCAGAACCACTGTGGAAATAGCCCAACAGGTTCTATAGAGAGACACAACATCAGACTTTCACTGTGCGTTAAATGAAGTCAGTGACTGTAGTGTTGTCCAGCCTGTTCATGTGTAACACAGGATTCAGAGTCATCTGTCCCATTACCATCAGCTGGTCACCTGCTATTTAGCATTTGAAGTATTTGATGCAAAGGCGTTATAACTTATTATGTACTCTGGCCTGTGATGACTTAGCAGGATTTTTTGTTACAAGAAAGATAGTGAGTTGAGAAATAATCTATATGGAGCATGCAGCTACAGGATCAAGTGAGCAGCTTTGTCTTCTGTCTAGTTTTAGCCAATCCAGAGGAAGAAATGGAACAAAAGATAAGTTTTCACCTACTTAACTCTTCTGATTTCATACTGGGAGGGCAATTTAAAGTAAGTCTGGACTGTTAGCAACTAGCGTTGTCTGTACATGTTTTAGAAAAACTGATTTCAACCTCCATTGTTGATCCAATACCTTTCATTGTGAATTGACAAAATAACAAAAGCTACCACATAATCCTTATGTTTCTTTTCCTGGCTCTGTACCCAAAAACTTGTCTGAAAAAGAAAAAGCAACCTGTCACAAGTTAAGTGAGTCTATAACTAGTGTGATTACATTTTGACTGTCAGCAAAAAGGCAGTTTACCTTTACCGGCTCCAGAGTGGCAGAGAACGCATCCTGCAAGGCACAACATGCAAGCCTCCACATCTCTTCAGTAAAAACAGGCCCTGCTGTCACTAACACATATCTGCAAGGACACAGGAAAATGTTACCATGTTCAAGAAGGAAGTAGACAATTCTTGCTTGCAACAGGAGAAGGCTGAAAGCTGAACAAAAGGCCTACTCAGCAGCTAGCTAATGATATCCAGTCTCCCCAGTTGTTACCCTGACCTATTTTTGCGATTACACTGTAGTTCAACTTTTTTTTTTTTTTCCTCCTTTGCTTCTCCTCTTTAAGTAGTCATCTTGCCAGGACAAGAACGACACACTGTGTAACTATATAAGGCAGTGCTTAGTTTGACTATGACTGTAATAATCTGAAGACTGTGAAAAATATTCATCGCCTCTGAAGACCTGTGAATTCCAACAGAAAGATCCTTGATTATTTTTCCTAAGTATTAATTATTGACTAACTGCATATAAGTAATGTACAAGTGCTTTTTATGGGAATCATATACATAGTAATGCCTAAAATCACAGATTCTGAAGCAGACCGAAAACAGCAAGAAAAGGTTAGTGAGTCTAAAATTCATTATTCAAACAACAACAGATAGATATATTGTAGACTTCTTTCGAGATGTTAGCCAACTTCATCAGTCCACAAGTTCTTCAAAGATCTAAAGACATCTTTTTTTGAGTATGGTCACAGAGTGAACAGATTGTATTACCTGATACAAGAGCAGCCAACTCTGGAAATAATTTCTGTTGGTTCGGCCACACAGGCTACCAGCAACTTGAAAAGATCTTTCAGCATAGTATTGATCATATTTTCATAACCGATATCTATAAGGAAAAGACATAGACCAGTTTCAACATCATTGCCTTTTCATTACAATTAGGGATAAACAGTCCAGCTACACTTACTGCTATTCAGAGACTTTGGAAAACCAAATGCTTTTTATGCAGTTATCACTAGAGATCAATTTTGAAATATGCATCACATCAAACTGAAATAAGAACAATCCTTTCGATATAAACAATATAAAATATCTAGACTTAAGTGATACTAGAGAAATTCTGTTACATCCTGTTTCTGATATTCTAGTTCTGTATGATCAAAGTCTTAGTATCTTCTATTGGAAAGTATAATATAGACTGTGATGATTTTATTTTGAATATAGCCCTGCTCTGAGCAGAAGGCTGGACTAAATAGCTTCCATAGGTCCCTTACAAGTTAATTTTTTCCATAATTATAAACCCTATAAAGGAAGAAAAAAAAGCCCCGAACCCCAGAAATTTTCAACTCTCCTCCTCTCATTTTATGCTTGAGCAACCAAAAAGCCATGAAACCATCTCCCCAAGTAGCTATTCAGTAACATGCTACTGATGACTGTCAGCAGATGTGACAGTGAAATGACATACCTGAGTGTATGAAGTTTTGAATGTGCTCCACTACGAGTTCACAGGAAAGGCCAATGGCATGCTTGAAATTAGCAGATGCCACATCCCAGTAAGAATGGTCACCGTGGCTGCGATGGAGCCAAAGAGACATCGTGGGAAGGAGAAGATGTACAACTGCATAAATGCCAAATCCTGGTCCTTAAAATAAACACAGTGACGGTTGTGTATTTTTGCTTACAAAGCCTACATGCACAGTACATTTGCTAAACTGTTCCAAGCCTGAGGCCAGCGGTGATGCTAAAGAAAGCAGGTTCTGAAACTTTTTTTGTGGGATGAGAGGGGCAGGCAGTTTTTGATCTAGTTGTGAGGTAGTATATGAACATTTAGCCAACTGTTTACCTGCTGTCTTTCCCACCACGTCCACAGGACTATATAATTTTCTATTTCCATTTCCTGGCCACCAGGCAAACATTTTCTGTGGCTAGGACATCGACAGAGTACTGCACCTCTTTATTTGTGCAACAAATGTTAAGTATGTTCAACATACTCTTACAAGCTGCCTTTTGTCAACACAGAACAATGCACTAGCTGGAAAAACAGATCATGCTCTAAGAAAATCTGTTTGTACTTGAGAGTGTCTCTGTGCACCTCTAGCATGAGTAACACACTTTACAGAAGTGGTTTAGGATTCTAAGAGGTTCAGGTCAGGGCTCTACTAGCTCACATTTTATCAAGCCCTTTCATTACCAGGTGTCTTGGCAACGTCCCTCAGCAATTCAAAGAGCAGATCCAAAGTAGGAGGCTGGTGCTGACGGGGACAGTTGGATATGGCAGTTGTTAATTCTTCCAGCAGAATAATCCAGACACTGATAAGACCTACAAGTAAGGAAAAAAACATTAAAAACCGTGAGATACTGCATTGACCACAGGTGGAACTTGCCCTCAGAAAGTGATGGAGACTAAAAGGTTAAGATTAACTGAAAGATCATGGGTTCTTGCATGTTCACTGTTGCTGTGTAATGGTTGTGAGGCAATAACAATTTTTGAAATTATGGTCTCCTTTTCCTTCCCTTTTTATTAAGTTTGTTTTGTCCTATCTTTCTCCTCCACATACACTTATCCTGGTCTTCTTTCTTAGTTCACTACTTTGACTAGTCCAGTCTCTTTAACCTTGGGGATTTAAAAAATTTTTTTTAATGGGACCTTTTACACACATCACTACCATTGCAAATGCTGTCCCGAACGGATTGTACTCTTAGGTTATGATTTTAGGTAAGGATCCTAAGGTGACTAGCCATAATTTAACTAGCTCTACTTGGTACTCAGAAATGAACAGTAATAATGCCTCATCAAGTATCATCAGGCCGCCTCACATGTCATCTTTAGATGTTAAGAGGTCACAGATAGAAGAGTATTAAATGTAGATATGGCAGAGCTGGACTACTACCAGAACAGCAGTTAGGATACAGGTAGTACTGTGAGTTCGTATCTACATTAGCAAACGTATCCCTAAAAGATTATGGGATATAACTAGTTTTCAATACAATTTTGAAGACGGTTAGGAACTGCTGTCCTTTAATTTTTCACAGACCACTTAAGTACTTGCTAGTTCCCCATGATATTATGAATGACTAGAAGAATCTTGCATATTACACTCACAATACTCCTGCAATGTATCGTGTTATTGTTGAGCTAAGTTTCCTTAAAAGGCTACGGGTTTATTAGGCTAAAATGGATTTTACTTTGGTTCACTAATAACCCCATCTTCTCTGCTGCTGGTAGCCATGCTGATGTAAACTGTGTCTGCATGATGCCTGCTAGCTAATTATAGTCCCTAAGCAATGAAAAAGGCTGCAGGGGAACTTTGTTTAAAATGAACTGATTTTGCTGACTGCAACAGTCTTCCTGAGAATCAAGGAAAAAACAGTGAAATCATTACTTAGTAAATAGGTTGATCATTTATTTACTTATTCACACCACTTCCACAGGGCAGTATGTATGGGGACGTTGTTTGGAGTCGCATAGACTTTAATGATGTTTCTAGATAAGGAAACAGCACAAATCAGCATGAAATCTGTGTATCTTCAAATCTGGAAGAACTGAGTATCTTTTAGAAACACCTCTTGAAGAGTTTGGCATGGAATCAAATACACTCTGAAAATACACTGCACCACTGTATGGCAAAGTAGGCTAAAACATTTTGCCCCACCTTGGTACTGACTTTCAGCACTAGAGTGCCAGGTGAAGCACTGTCTTCTGTCTCTGTAAAGTCAGTTTGCCGAGCAATGTTCTGATACCATTACCAGCTAACTCAAAATTGGGTGAAGGTTTCAGCACTCAGCTCTGACAAGAACCAAATCAGAAGGTTTCTTTGTTGCTGGGTGGCAATTCTGTTCACAGCAAGCAAGACACTGATAGGCAGAGCCAGTTCAGAACAGTAGGCGCGTGGTGCTCACTTGAGGTGGGGAGGACCCTACGTGAAGTCCCAAGCCTGACAAAGCACAGAGTTCAGTGACTGGGGTCTCCCACATCCCAGGTGAACATGGTAAAATTGCCAGAGAAAAAAAAACCCAAACATAGGAAGAACAAAACCACACAAACTAGGACTTGTGGTTTGCTTTTTTTCAGACAGCAGCTTTTCTCTCCTTTATCCAGGGTAGCAGTGGAACAGGAGAATCCATATAATGGAAGAGCCTAGATAGAAGTAGGTACCAAGAGTCATTCTGGTTAGGCATGTGAATGAAATGCATTGGAGTCAGCCTGCTTTCTGCCCGGCTGGAGCTGGCTCTTCACAGGGGCAGCCAGGTTGGAACAGCTCAGTAGTTCAGATATTCAGAAGTGACTGTACTGCTTTGAAGGGCCATCATGAGTCCAGAAGCAGTAAGGCTGCACTCCTCTACCGCTTGGTTCCACACAGATCTAGTTCATCAAACACTACAACCTATATAAGCCACACAAATAGTCAAGAGACAAATGCTGCTTGCCTTTCTGGAGGTCATAGCGCCTTTTATGGACTTTAGAAATACACCATTTAGTTCAACAGACCACAAGTTTAGAAATGTATTTAAACAAGTATTCTTTATCTTTCTAAACTCTAACTCAGCACTGGTATATTTTCTGTGGAAGGCAGGCCTGCCAATACCAACCTTAAAAGGTTTTCACTCCTTTACTTCAGCTGTAGTCTAGAAAGTATTTTTATTTTAGCTCTCAGAAATATATATTGATTGTATTATGAATATAAGGATAATTAATTAAAATATTATCTTGTCCCAAAAGGCAGGCTGTACTTTTCTCATATATGAACTGTAACTTTTAATTTAAGGACAGTGACGTGACCTGAATTTCCAAGCTCTATATGTGCATGTATGTATGTAGACAACAGGGAGACCATACATGATGAAGGTTTTTCCCTCCTTCTTGCTTTCAGCAGTTGGCAAAATTTACACGCGGAAGAAGCAATTGATTAACTCTGCATTTACTCCTTTCAATGCACTTACCAGTGTCGTCATCAAAGTCAGAAAGGATGCACTCAATACCATCCTCACTGCTGGCTGACTGTTCCTGCACTCTGCGGGGCAAATTAACCAGCCGGCCACCGAGGAAGATGGGTTTCAAGGGCATTTTATAAATTTTGGCTAACAACTTGGGGAGGGAGAGGGGGTGGGGGGGGCATGGAAAGAAATAAAAGAGAAGAAAAGATAAATATACATGGGAAAATTTGCAAAACCTATAACATACAACACAGGTATGAAAAAGAAAATAAAAGCTATGACAGCAGCATAGTATCAGCATCTGTTCTCTTCATCCAGCAACAGTGCAAATGAAAAACACAACTAGAGGGCAGAAATCTTCTGTTCATTGACAAGTAAGAGGCTGGGGGGAGAAAAGCAATTTAAATAACACATTTTTGGAAAGGGAGTGTGTTCCCTCCTCATTTGTGGAAGACAAATTTTACTACTTATGGATGGCACCTGTGATCTAAGAAACTCCATTAGCTGTACACAGAATATTCTGGAGCTCTGAAGGACTAAGTAAATACTGATAAAAGGACCTGTACAGGTTTACTTCAGAGCTTCATTGCCCGAGTTGTCCATTACAAAACAAATACAAACTTTGCAGAACTGTGCTGTCGCTGGGATGCTACCAGTATTTTACCAGGCCTTTCTAAAGTAAACCATGTATTTGCAATATACAGCCAGGATTTTATTTTAGTTATTCCTATTCTTCTTCTACTGGCAAGTTAAAAAGTATAACAAGATAAAAATGGCTGCTTCTTTCAAAGAGGAGAAAATAATTCTGCCTCGCTGTGGACTGGGGTTTGTAAGGATGAGGATGAGCAATGTGATGCACATAGTGTATAGATAGAACATACATTAGATATACACATAGATAGTCACTATGTTCTTTGAGGTGAATGAGATAGCCAGTATTGTTTGATATGTCTGCTGTTTATTATTCTGAGCTGCCTTATTCTTTGCTTCTCCCCTTCGTCTGTGTACTGAATCCACCCGTTATCTCTGAATTTAGACATAAAGTCCTTTCAGCTATGGTAATATCCTTTGTTATATGTATGTATTGTACCGAGAAAAAACATGGCCTGAGTCCAACAAAAAGACCTGCAGGTACTACAGAAATACAAACATTATAAAATCAGACAAAAAACGTCCTAATAACCCCAGATAATAATCTGTGCCATGTGCAAGGAGATTACAGGAAACATGCCAGCGTTCTAATTGTTAGAGATTTGCCTTGAGCTTCAGATATGTTTTCATGGTACAGATAAGCTGCTGCTGTGTTTTAGAGGGTGTAACCTGTGGCTCTTCTTAAGATCTGAGAATTCTCAGGGTGTGGTTTTTCCCCTCCTTCATTCCCAACACTGTTTACGGTAACTGTTTAAATAAGAATGAATGTAACTTTGAATATGTTACTACTAGGCTTTGAACATTCACATTTTCCCACATACTTCTTGGGTCTGAGTGTTTCTGTCTCCTCAGTTTTCCCATGTTAGCTGGCCTACGAAGTATGAGATTTCTTCAGATCGCCATTCTCCACCTGGCAGTAGAGGTTATTACCATCAGGCTCACCACAGATTCTGTTGTGTTCATGCATACCATCTGACCACTGACGGCAAAGCCTGGAGATTAGAACTGTTGCCTAGGCCACGTTAGTACCTGTATAAGATTATTCATCATACCTGAGAACATCTCCTGAGGTAATCAAGCGCGGGAAGGCACAAGTCTGTAGATGCATATCCTGATCCTGGCACACAGTCACCCATCTCCTTACAGTCTACTTCCCCTGGGGACAGGAAAGGCAGCATTGGGAAGGACAGAAGAAAAGAACAACACACAGCGGTACTTTTCCTTTCATTCATTTGTGCCCTAATGTCTGAACAGAATCCAGAAAACATCCTTTGTTTGATCTTAGTAGATGAAAACCAGATGATTCTCATACAAACAGTACAGTAATATTGGTTATACTTTATACATAGACTTTTATATTAATAAATGTTTCATAAATACACGCCTATTTTAAAAACTCTTTAGTAGACCCTTTAGGAGTTCTTCAAATCATACCTTATAGTCATCTGTCATATTGACTCCACTCTGCTTTTTTCCATGGGTGTATGAAGTACTTGCTCATATTCACCCTTTGCTCAATTAATATACTCTTCTTTTTCTATTCATTCACCCCAGTGCCCTGGGAAATTCTTCTACTACAAGTTCTTCCTTTTAGTTTATTTACTCCTTAAATATATAATTTTATATTTTGTGCTACAGTATTTCCTTTTGCTGTCTAAATCAGGTGCCAAGGTCTCACAGTTTCAACTGTACGCTATCCTCAGGCCCTAGTTTCTCAACATCAGAGGTATGACTAACTCTGCGGCATCAGCAGATTCGTACTTTTATGTCAGCTTCACTAAGTGTGCTGAATAAGCAGATCAGTTCCAAGGCATCCTGTTGCAGAGCTCCTCCCTGGATAACTCCATTCACTCCAGCATTTTCCCTGTCTGCACAGTCTGTTTTCCTCCCTTCTCAGCCAGTGTTCTGCCCACGCTACAATTCTTGGCTTACAACCATTTTTCCAGTTTAGCAAAATAGCTCCCATTCAGTGCCAAATCTGAAGCTTTACTAAATGCCTATATACATTAAGATTTCATTGCCTTAAAAGCTATTCCTCTCATATAAAATGCAAGATAAATATTAAATCCTTTTATTAAATCCTACTTTATTCTCCTTTCACTACATTTATTTGCTTTTACTATGCCCTTAACTATTCTCTCCATAATGTGTTTTAGAAGTCTTGTCTACTATTGAAATCAGCCAAGTCAGCCAGTGAAGTTCAAATCCTTTAGTTTGATATTAAAATGCACAAAAATGGTAGGATATTTGCTATTGCTCAGTACTGAAGCATCCCATAGTCCTACTACCTTTAATACCAAAAAAGGTCTTGCTTTTTTGACATGTAACCATAAAGGGGACAAACTTATCTCACGGAAGTAAGAAACCTAAAGAAATGTACTACAAGCTTTTAAGTTTTCCAGAGGAATGTGAGTTCCCTCTACTGGTACTGGACATCCAAATTTGTTTCTCTTTTGTAGTAATAATTACAATTTCAGTCTGTCATCCCAAGCTGAATTCAGCCCCTGTTGAAATCAATGGTGAAATAGCTTAGTAAGATGAGAGTAACATTAAAGACTAGATCTGCTGCAGTTAGGTGCTTCATTTAAATCAAAGGGAGTCACTTACAGACCTAGATACCTCTGTGAATTAATATGCATTAAAAAAAACCAAAACTACTCATTAGAAGTTTTTCAGTTTATGTAAGGAAAAAAAATATCACTGCCACAGTTCAATGAAAAATGTCAAATTCTAATGATCAAGGCAAGCCAGGAACACAGACATGGGGGCAGAATGACCCAACACCATTTGTCTTTGTTCTGAAGTTTGACGAAGCACCACAATTACTCTGCAGGGTCACTTTGACTTGACACGCCTGGTCTCCACTGCCCTCAGTAACACAATGAAAAAATGAATCATGGGGACAGAGTGTTGTTAGTTGCAATGCTCATGGGTCTGACTGAAGGTTCAGCAGGTTTTCACCACTGTGTATGCCACACTACTGCTGCTGAGGTGGGCAAGGGTAGAAAGGAGCCATATGGCTTTGACCGCTGAATGTAAAAGATACCCTGTTCCACTGCAGACAATCCACGCTGTCACTGCACAATGCCAGGCCATTTCTGCAATATTCATTTTTTTTTGTTTTTGTGTTTTCTTAAGTTAAAGGAATATAAGCAAGTCCTGATGCAAATTAAGATACATGAAGCAGACATTTAATAGTGAGATGAATCTTTGCTGCTATAACAACTTGAAGAATTGATAGCATTAAAATGTTTCTGAAATAATCCATTGGTCTTGATTTTATTTTATCTTTTTAAAGCATTCTGGACTCAATTTCTTCACTGTCTCTCTCTTCCTAAGCATACTATGTATTACATAACTGAACTCTCCTCTTCTGCAGCATCAAGTTTGACACATCATGACTTACCAGGATAAAAGAAAAATAAAAATATTTACCCAGTCCTTTGACAAACTTCATAAGGCACATAATATAACTGGTGGCGGCATTGGCAAAGACCTGGATGCTGTCTGTGTTTAGAAATGCTTCAAAGACATCAAACACCGGAGCCTGGCGTTTCCCTGTGGAAATAACAAGATAAGAACTCCTCCCCATCCCCCATAAAGGTGATTTTCCAAAAGTTTTTCAACAATTTAACTGAATCCATAGAATCTCTTCTATTCTGGGCAGAGACAGAAATTATCTTAGAAGTAAAACATTCTCTTGCTCCTGAGGCAACTCATGTAGCTCTTCGCAGGAAGTAATACAGACTCTCTCTTTCACCTTATCTATGAAAAATATCAGCTTATGCCTGCCAAAATGCTAAGAGCAGGTCTGAGCTCTTGAACTCAGCTCAGTAGCTAACACTTCTGTTTGATGGAGGTTTCTGGTTTAGTTCTTGATAACTGTCAAGATGGCAGCAGTCACGCGGAAAACTATTCAGACTATACAGTAACAAAATCTCTTTGCTTTTCCTAAGTAGATTATCAATCTTCAAGAGCTGTATAAATTTGCATTTTGCCATCGATCAAAATTTTGAAGGAAAACCATATACCTTACACATGACTTGTAACATTTAAAATGACTTTCTAATGGGGCAAAAGGACAGATTCAAGTGATTTTCCTGTATTACCCAGTTTCCACACAAACAAACATCTCAGGGAGGGATGCAAAATCAGTCCTACAGCAAACATGGTTTGTAAGTGTGCAAGCAATGTGAAGCCTTGTGATTAAGTGCCTGGACAAGCACGTGCCCAGATTGTCACACTAACTTACCCTGATGTACAAGAGCAATAGCTTTCACATAGTAGGAAAGACAGTCCACAGGAGACATGGTGGTTGTATGCAGTATGCTTTCCTTTCTCCAGCAGGACAGTGACAAGGGCCCAGCCAAGCTCAGTACTCCTGCACTACTGTTTTGCTCAAAAATATTCAAGTAGGTTTGAAGCATTTCTTTCTCATTCTACTCATCTCCCAGAATCTAGAGAATGAGAAGTCTGAACAATACCTCTGCTTTCCCTCCCACCCCAACTAATAAACCAGATCCTTCAGTACAGTCATAGAGTATTGCAGTGCCACTGTTCAAGCAGGGCATTCAAATATATTGAATTAGTTATTGTGTCCCTGGGGAATAAGACAGGGAAACAAAAACACATATGAAACAGTCAGTGCACTAAGTCCTTACCCATGGAGTATTCTCGTACAAGGTACTCTTTAACCTCTGACTTGCTGCTGCTGTGAACTGTTTCCAGGGCACTGAACAGGGGTCTCCATCCTGACTGGATCTGGGTAGAACACATTTCCACCAACTCTCCTATAGAGGTGACCACCTGCGGACAGTGTAAGAGAGGTTAAAAGAGTAAAACAAAAAACCAGAACTGATACATAGATAGACCTTCAGAAGGAATGAGGACGGCTTTAAACACATTCCTAGATTTCACTAGGTCAGTCTAGACTGATTTATTTTTTTTAATTTTTTTAGATAATGGAGAAGTTTTATTTGGTTGCTTTAAAGCTAGATGTACTGTCTGTGTGCTCTACCACAATGCTGGCTTAGATAGACAGAGCCCTCCTGATTCCTTGAAAATGTTTAAGGGGCACCATTTGAAGGGAATTTGGGAAACATTCTCAAGTGGACCAAGTGCACTCTGGAGATCATCCTTCTTATGGGCATGGTAGGCCAGATCACAGAATCACAGAATGTTCAGGGTTGGAAGGGACCTCTGTGGGTCATCTCGTCCAAACCCACTGCCAAAGCAGGGTCACCTACAGCAACCTGAACAGGACCACATCCAGGCGGGGCTTGAATATCTCCAGAGAAGGAGACTCCACAACCTCCCTGGGCAGCCTGTTCCAGTGCTCCGTCACCCTCAGAGGGAAGAAGTTCTTCCTCATGTTCAGACGGAACTTCCTATGCTTCAGTT
>Ga0065711_1004359_pt1 | contig 37694 bp, 21 predicted proteins | sample Hoacrofraction12_FD_59098 | JGI IMG/M metagenome (GOLD analysis project Ga0065711, IMG submission 59098) | Hoatzin crop microbial communities from Cojedes, Venezuela - Epithelial fraction 12 v2 (version 2) | ecosystem: Host-associated > Birds > Digestive system > Esophagus > Crop | place...
CCAAATATTACTTCATTTTCCAGTTCTCCAGCAAGAACTGCTACAACATGGGACTTCCCATAACAGTTTTCCAGCAAAGAGACAGATATCCTCAAGAGACTGTTTTCAAAAGTCAGACAGGACAGGCTTCTGCTTCAGCACAGGAGAAGCTGGCTTCCATGTGCTGACAGGGTCACAAATACAGAGACCATGGGATTCTCTTCCCCTATCAGTGTTTGAATACCCTGAAGTAAATATCTTCATTTTTTACTTACCCCAAATCAAAGACAACAAATTGAATAAAAAAATAGATTGAATTCCTACCTCAATCTGTGTGGTGTTGTCATGTCCTTCTTCAAGCAGCAGGTCCGTGAAACCCCCTGGCTCAGAGGAATCCTGCCCCATGCTAGCTCTATTGGTGTCAACTGATTTGAGAGACTCTGAGTGCCTTCTCCACCTGTGGCTGTTTACATGTGAATCCACTTGTACATTTTCCTCTACTCCAGGGAAGCTCTGAACAACTTGATAAAACACACCTGTTTGACATAAAAAAAAAAAAAAGAACACTATAATAAGTTGAGTGGAACTTTGGTTTACTAATCATAACTGAAAACATAAGAATGGTAAACTTTTAGTAAATGTTTTGAACTACTTTATAGCATAGCCAATTATATCTCTGATAAATCTACAACAGCATAAGAGTTTAAGAGATAGCATATTATACTTCCACAAAATTCAAGACTTTGGACTAAGTTTTGTAGATTCCTCTAAACATCTCAAATGTTTTATTTCCTGCTTATTTTATGTCTAGGAAAAGGTTTCCCTGTAACTTTAATAAATTTGACACTTTGCTACCCATATGTGTCACTTTTCAAAATAAAATAAATCTAAGAAAAAAATCACTTAATAATCTGAAAAAACAAAAGTAGAAGAGGAAGAGAAACGCTGGTATGGACTTAGCTTTTGCTACTAATTTCATGTAGAAAGAGGTTGGAAGCCATGGTGAAAGGCAGCCAAATAAACATTATGAGAGGCATGAAATTCCCATAAACATCTGTTGCAGTGTAAAAATGAAGTTGCTGTATTGTGGAAGTGATAAATGCAAATGATGTGTGAAGTCTGCAGGCATTCACTATGTCTCCCATAAAGGGTGAACAGTTGGGTGGTACATATTCCTTTTGGACTTTATTCATGCTCATTAACAACTTTTTCATACTAGTAAAACTATCACCAAGACTAAACTACAAATTCTTCAGTAGTTTCCAGTTTGCCCAATCCACAAGCTAGTCAAAGTATTTTTTATTAATTTATTTCAGATAACACTATCAAGACGGGTTAGAGTAATTTTGCGTACTTTGCGCTAAAAATCAGATATGCTTTTCATACTGTCTTTGGGTCTAAAAGGAGAAGTAGAGGGGTGCTCTGTGCTTTCCATGTGCCAGGAAGAAGGGGATCTTGTTCAAAAAACAGAACTATGAGGTTCCAAATGAACTCTCAAGAGAAGTGGCAAATAGTGCAGAAATATTTCTATTGCTTCTGTTTGGCAGAAGCTTCTGAGCAAAGGAAGGCAGTGCTTCCAAGGTTCTAACTAAGCATTCTATATACTGTCTAGGTACATTAAAGATGGAAAAATAGAAAATTACCCATCAAAGGTTTAAACAAGAAGTAAGATTTTACTGCGTCATAGCAGGAACAGGTATAGGAGTCACAGATATAGGAGCATCTGCCAGACATTGTTCTTGACAGACCAGAAAGAGTTACCGTACAGAAACAGTCTCTAACAAGATTTAGGCTCCATTTGATTTCATTTTTAAAATTCCCCAAAATCTACCAAATTTACTTCCTAAGCTATTTGATCACTTTCAACCATGCTGATATTAGTGTGAGCTGAAGGTGCTTTGTCACCTAGAGAAATCGATATTTAACAGAAATGCAAAATAAGCAATCTTGGGCCACAACTTTCCTCAGACCCCAAGTAATCAGCTTTCTTTTAGTTGTTGGCTTTTCGAAACCTGTTTCCTTGTATTTCTTAAAAGTCTTAGAATCCTTCTTTTCAACAAATTGCCACCGGGTTCCCTGCTTTATCAGGCAATCAGCTGCCAGACGCAGAAGGACAGCTCAGCAGATGAGCCGACTTATTCCTCCACGGCCTTTATCAAAATCTATTCAAAGCTGCCCTGTCTGCTTCAGCTTGGAGGCACTCACCATGGTGTTAGGGGGATAAGGGCATCAGGAAGCTAATAGACATGGCAAACTTCTCAGATACAATCACAGATAGGCACTTTCTGCCTGTGATATGTAATGTCTCAGACTGGATCCATGGAGGCAACGTTTGCCCTCCTGCCCCAGCTAGGTCTGCAGAACCAAGACACCTTGGCACCTGCTGCAAGGCACTGGGAGCATCAGACACCTACAAACAGGAGTAACAGTGCAACAGCTACGTGTCTGTAGGACCCCGCTCACTTCTTCTCAAGCATCTTCGCTGGCTGCCCTTGGTGGCTCAAACCCCAGATTCAGAGAGGCAAAAAGCATATTTACCCTCATTTGGCACTTCCACTGCAGCCTACTCTTTTTATGGTCAACAAGCAACATGTTGAGGCAATCACTGAAATTAGCAAATAAAAAATGCAAAACTTGGGGAGGGGTCTTAAATCCTATTCTCTTCAGGCTGAGCCTTGTCTATAAGGGAAAGCAATTACACTTTGCTCTTTTACACCCTGAATAGAAATGAATGTGGTTTCTAAGCTTTAAGGTGTTGTAACTAAACTGCTTTTTAAAACAATAATAATCTAGTGGAGAGAAGAAGGAGATAGGCCCTACCATTCTGTGATTCTGTTCAAGTATTTCTACTGGCCTGGAAATTCTACACATTTTTCTCCATATTTTTCTTTCACAACGTAATGGCATCATGGCATCTGCAAAATTTGGCATAGGCCATTCCCTGTTAGAGAAATCCTTGATGTCTTCAGTGCACAACTTTTATTCTGTTTCAACAGTTTAAATTATGTGATTTTTCTCTTGAAACACAGAAAATGTTCTAAAACAAATTGTTACTGCCATTACATTGATAAATATTATTTTACAGGTACAAGCTACACTGACATAAGGAAGCTTTCTAATCATCCAGCTGTATCAGAATGCATTATGTCCTTCTAAATTTAATAGTAGCAAGAATTAAAAGCACAAACTGACAAGGTTTTCAGTTGAAAACTAGTCTTTGGGTTGTTTTTTTCACTGTTATCTGTGAAAGCTTCTACCAGGGTGTCACCACTAGACTAGCTAACTGTCCTGGACTGGCAGAGTGGGGATACTGAAGCTACAATGTGAGATAAAATCTGGATGTGTTTTCAGGGAATAAACAGAGAAATTTACTGTAGGCTTCCTCCCTCCTTAAAATTTTTCCTTAAGCTACTGGGGACGGAAAGAGACAATGGTCTTTAGCTAAACCAGCTCTGACCTAGCACATTGTCCCTGGTTTATCCTGACAGATCTCTAATGCAGAGAAGGTGACAAACAAGACGTTTTTTTTTTAAATGAGCTGAATGTGGTGTCATATAAGTAAATACAATTGAAAAATATAAATTATCAATCAATGGACAGATAAATTAATTTTCAAGTTCTAAACGCAGACAGCTCATGAAGAAAAAGCATTCAGGGATCTAAAATTCCAATACTTTACAAGTTAGAACTATTTCTTTTTTCTGGTTGAAATCTCTGTGTAGCTAGTAGATGACATAAAAGGCATTTTAGAGGAAACGTACCAAAGTATTATACTCTTATCTTTTAGATCTCAGAGCTCGCACCTAATTAACATTGAAGGAGAACAAGTCATTTAAATCAATTGGAAAGCAGCCAAATACTGTAATATCTGAATACTAATAAAATCATAATATTGGCAAACATAGATGAGTAATAACTTGTTCAACCTGTATGAACAGAGACACAGAACTACCACAAGCCTTCAAATGAGTTAAAATTGGAACTACAGTTTTTAGCTGATATTTTTACGTGCAAACCACAAGAGTGTTGTAAATAGTTCTGTCACTGGCATGCAAATACCTCAGTTGAAGGTCTGTAGAGTGATATTGCACTGTAGTATCTTGGAGGCAGTGAAAATATACTACAGGACTTTCCAATGAACTTGTAATTAAGCTGGTGTTTTGGTCTGATCTTTCAGCTCTCCTCCTTGAAGTTTTCATAAAATTAGCAATGAAAATCATTATGTCTGCAGCTCCTCTCCCCCTTGGGCTAAGTTAAAATTTAAGATTTTAATTCTGTGTTGAATAAAGCTAGAAAGGCTGTGGGGTGGGGGTGAGGGAAACAAATCTATAAAAAGCTTTCATTGCTCCGAGGTGATTTGGAGTTAATGAATGACTGTTTGCAAGTTCAGAAACTCTTGTCCCAGTTGGCCAGTTCAGCCCTTTGTAGTCGATGTGATTGATCAGAATTATCACTAAAGGCATTCAGGGAATCGGGGTATCATTCACACACGCTGAAAGGACCTATGCAGAATATTTAGAGAGGACACTGGGGAACGGGAATGGGTGAAAAGTACAGACAGACTCACTTTCGCTCACATTAAGGCAGGTGCTTCAAATTTCCTTCTGTATAGGTTTACATGCTGACAGGAATAAGACTTAAAAGATTTTAGCATCTATTATTTCCTAAACCACCATGTACCCAGATAGCAGGTTTTTGACTACATTAGCTTGTGTTTTAACAATTACAAAACAAGCTTTTAAACTCTATTAAGATAACCTGATGGAGGACACATGACCGAAACCTGTATCTTCTTGTACATCAGGACCTGACTTCTGAGGTGGCTCTGCTAGTCTGAGGTTTTTGGCAGGAAGGTGTGTGTCCTGTACTACGAAAATACACAGTACTGCTTAACACTTACCATTAACATAAATCAGTGCTGAAAGTGGAGAACAACTAAATACGTAGAGAAGTTCGCCTACTTCAGTATCGTCAGTCATGAAGTGCGGATGGGATTATATAGGAAAGATTTGCAGAAAGGCAAGAGACTGCCTCACTACGAGAGCACAGGTTCTCTGCTTTGCCAAGTCTGCCCTCAAAAAAAAGGGGAAAAATTCTAAGTAAACAAAACCAAATTGAAACAGCAGAGCCTGACAAGTAGACATCTCTGATTTAGTAGGGAATTCTGGTCTGTGCAAAGTTTTATTTAGAATGAAGATCTAGCTCTCACTTTAGAAGAAAAAGAAACGTTCAAAATTTTATGAACAGCAATGTAGTTGAAGAGGAAAGAAACCCTATTTTGAAACAAAAAAAGCCAAATAAGTAAATCACTTACTACTTACTCAACTGTATTGGGTTATTTTTCCCACTTGTTCTACAAGGTCAAACAGAGATTTGTAGAATGTTGCAGCACATAAGAAATTCAGAACTGCATTTCTGAAACACGTGTTAATTACATTTCATGACTGCACATATTTGGGATAACTCTGCAATTTGACTAATTTCATAAATGCACCATAATCAGCCAGGCTTTTTTTTGAAAGCCCAGAGATACTCACATCTTGAAACCTCTATTCAGCAGATTGCTTGTGAGATCTAGTATCATCTTTCTAAATCTGCTACAGCCCAAATGCCGGCAAAATCAAATTCATTCATCAAGGAACTGAAAATGTCATAATACTTCTTTAACTTAAGTAACTTTCTACAGCTGGTCTCGTGAATTTTTATTGGGGGATGACGGGTTTGAAAACAGCCTCCCAAGAAGGACTTGGGGGTACTGGTAGATTAAAAGCTGGACATGAGCCAACGATGTGCGCTCGTAGCCCAGAAGGCCAACCATCTCCTGGGTTGTATCAAAAGCAGCGTGGCCAGCAGGTTGAGGGAGGGGATTCTGCCCCTCTACTCCGCTCTGGTGAGACTCCCTCCTGGAGTCCTGTGTCCAGCTCTGGAGCCCTCAGCACATGAAAGACATGGACTGGTTTGAGCAGGTCCAGAGGAAGGCCAGAAAAGTGAGCAGAGGGCTGGAACACCTCACCTGTGAAGAAAGGCTGAGAGACTTGGGGCTATTCAGCCTGGAGAAGAGAAGGCCCCGGGGTGACCTTATAGCAGCCTTCCAGTACTTAACGGGGGCTTGTAAGAAGGATGGGGACAAACTTTTCAGCAGGGCCTGTTGCAAAACGACAAGGGGTAACAGTTTTAAACTAAAAGAGGGTAGATTTAGACTGAACATAAGGAAGAAACTTTTTACAATGAGGGTGGTGAAACACTGGAACACGTTGCCCAGAGAAGTGTTAGATGCCCCATCCCTGGAAACATTCAAGGCCAGGTTGGATGGGGTTCTGAGCAACCTTATCTAGTTGAAGATGTCTGTGCTTGCTTGCAGGAGGGTTGGACTAGATGACCTTTAAAAGTCCCTTCCAACTCAAACTATTCTATGATTCCATGATTGTATTAGTAAAGATGGGAAACCAACAAATGCTCTGGAAGATACAAATACAGCACCCATGAAGTGATAGACTCTTCAAAACATAAACATTCCTTTAAAGCATTCTCCAAGTAGAGTGCTCATATACTGAATGCCCAATACCATAGCAAAATCACATCATACTTCTCGTAACAAGAATTTCCAGTTTAAATTATCTCTGCCTATGAACATCTCAACCCTACAGAGATGTCTTTTTCTGCTGTACCTGATTCATGGCACTAGGACCAGTTCCATCTTCTGAGCTTAATGTAGGAAAGAAATAACAGATATGCTTGACTTTCAAAATGCCCGTGATAATGACAGGATAAATTTCTTAACACACTCTTAAACAACAAAATTTGTAAAAACTATCCCACAGTGACAATTAGCACACAAATAGCTGTGTCAATTTGGATCATGATTTTAAAAAACAACAAAAGACCACACCCTGACATTTTCTTTTTCAAAGCTTGGCTGAGACTGGTAAAAGGATTTTGATATTATATGTGAGAATGATGTTTAGGATGATGTTATTAGCACCAAACAGCGAATGAGAATTTGTGCGGCCTGCAAAGGGAGTCAGAGATTAACAATAATAAAATAGTAAAGGATGGCAGATTATGATCACCATACTGAAACTGCTACTCTTGAATTGTATGCACAGAACAACAAATATTGTCTAAAATAATAACACCACTTTGATGCATGTTTTTCTTGCAATTATACAATAAATAATTACTAAGACTTGTGTCTAACACAGAATTAGTATCAATAATAATAGGTGTTGTGGCAGGGAAATAACATAACTGGTAATTTCCTTACACATGCATTTTATAAAAGATCCACTTTTTCCTTCACAACCTCTTTCTAGTCAGTAACTATTTTTCACTAGCACAAGTGGTCCCAAAGAGCATACTACCACACTTCTAGAACTTTATCTTCATCATAACTGTAACTGTTGCAGGTTTGGTTTTTTTTTTAAATTGTCTGATTTACTTTCATTTTGCAATTATTTATGTAAAGTCAGGAGTCCAAGTTCACTGACAACAAAACTGTTACTTTGATAAGCGTATATCAACACTGAGAAAATACCGTCTAATTCCAGCTTCACTCCTATTCTCCAGCTACATAAACACCATATTTCAACATGCATTTTGAATTTATAAGCAATCTGATTATAGCTTTATAATGTATTATGGATTTGTTTTGCTACTCTCCCATCAGTTCCACTCGGGGACGAGGACCCAAGTTTATAGCTAACTGGATACATGTAGAACCAAAAAAAAAACCAAACCAAAAAGCAACTCATGCCTCAAAGAAGGCTTGCAATCTTGAAGATGCTGGGTAATAAGAGAAGGGAGAGAGAGTTTTGGCCAGTAAATAGTGATATGAGTCATCATCAAAAACCTAACCAGTATCAAGATTTTGAAGCCGTTATAATAAGATTTAAAAAGGAAAAAAAGAAGTGTTATCATTTGATATGCTTAAATTTTTTTATACATATAATCTAGGTGGATTTGAGTTGCTTTCACAACTGAGGTTTAAACAGTGACAAGAGTCTAAGAAATGCCAAAGATAACAGAAGTGGAAGGCATACAACATTTCACACCTGCTAGGCTCTTCCATGTCTCATGCCCATCTGGATTCCACAGATGCAAACCTTTTGTATTACTTTTGGAAGAGTAAAAACACAATTATGCTTACACTAACAACACAGAGTATAATCCTTTATTGCAACACTCCACTTTCAGAGACAGGGAGACAAAATTGCTTTGAAATCAGACCACAGAAAATGAAGATGGAATTCATAGCCTTTCCTTACAAAAGAAGCTCTAATAGGCTTAGAAACCCAGCCATAGAAAAATCAGTTTGAGTACTACTCAGCATCCCTAGCAACAAAAAAACAGAAAAGCCAGAAGTGTGTAGTTCTGATTTAATTTAAAACGTCACAGACGTACTGTTACTGATGTGGCATTTTCCAGAGCTTTCAGGTGGATCAGGTCAGAGAGCTGGACTTCATGGAGTGCATGAAAAAAATCAAACCCATGCTATTAGTGCCTATCTAAACTCTGTATACAATGCACAGCTGAAATAGTTTCTCCAGCTGAAAGATGAGAAAGTAAAGAGTGTTCTTTCTCCTTAAGTGTTGGTTGTCTCAGCTGCTGTAATTTCAGTACAGCTTCTCTTCACACACCTTTGGTCTTTGTTATACATACAACCATTTATTAACACTGGCCTTCAAACTTTTTTCAGCTGGAGATCCCTAAATATTTCCTAGTAGGGTTGTAAATTTAAGTCTACTCAAAGGAATACTTCTTGGTTCTTGTTTTCCTCTCCTTCTTTCCAGCACACAATTTTGCATTTTAGAAGGGAAACTTGACTTTCCTAATCTCACCTGACTGGCAGAAAAGAGGTGCTTCCTGATACACTGAACAGTGCTGGGGTTCTTGCTTCTGGCCTTTTACTTTCAGCTACCCTTATTCAGCATGATTCACATCACCTAATGTTTGCGCACCATGCAAATAGGTTGCATATCCACATTCCCAGTAGCACTTCCAATAATTATTAGCAATGCAGACACCTAAGTATACCTAGGTGAATATTTATCACGTACTAAGTTTCCACGTATAACAAAAGGAAGAATATCTGTATTGTTCTTATGTTGCTCCCACAGAACTCAAAATAATATTCATAATCATCTTTTTTTTGTGGATTATCAAATTACAGCATAGAAAAGCAGGAAGTTAAAATGTCTTAAACAATCTGAGGTTTTCTGATTAACCATTCTAACAATAATGTCAAAATGTTCATTCATGTGTAATGTCCAAAGTTCACTATATCACAAACCCTCACTAAGCCACAAAATTATTTGTGTAAAAGGCAGCAAAAAATAACAAATTCAACAAAAAAAAATATCCTGCTAAGAGAAATGGAGATCTCTCTATAATATTCTATTTATATGCAAATTCTTGCTTTTCCAAACTAAATTCAAAGGTTTTCCAGAGAATACTAATATCAACCATACCTAATTTAAACTCATTGGACAAAAGTTTGTAAAGACTTTTTTCTAGCTGATAACTGCATTACAGTATGATTGCCAACAATGGACACTAGCATCTCCAATGTGTCCACCTCACTATTCCAATTTGAAAGCATCTTTCTCTTTCCTGAAGGATCCAGCAATCCCTTGCACTACAACAACCCAGGGATGCCAACCCCATGGTGGATCAGCATCTCCTTTAGATTCATGCTTAACCAGAACAAGCAAGGAATTCATTCAGCTAGAAGGCATGCACCTATGTGCACAGATAGGTAAATGATAAAAATGAAGTTAAAAAGTTGGATGAACAATTTTGCAGTCACACTGTTAGGACTAACTTCTGTTTCTGGGCAGCAGAGAAAAGCGTACATAAATGAAGTAGTCATTCATAATTTGAACTACAGCATATGTTTGGAACTCCTTTTGCATGAGTTGTCGAGGGAGGAGAGAGCAAATATCTGGGATGTGCCAAACTCTGTTTGTTTAATTTAGGCCCTTCCCAGCAGTCAATGGCAAATGCAACTTTGGTAGAAGGGTTATCTTCATTTTCAGCCTGAGGAAAAGCCAGGGGCTAAGAGAGATGCAAGCTCATTACTTGAAAAACTAGCACAGAGCTACACTTTTTGAAATCTGCAGAGGCAAAGAACAGCAATTCCAGGGACACCGCTCTGTCCAAGACAACGTTGGTTAGCTCTCCACAGGCCTGTCACTCACTGGTGCTGGAATGGCATCAGAGGGTAATTGGCTTCCTGGGTAGTCCTGTCAGTCTGACTTCGAGTCAGGCATAGGGATCAATGTCAGCATTCACACCAAAGGCAACTACACTGTATTTGGTGGCTCAAGCAAAAGAGATGCAGACAGAAAAATATAGCTCACATACAAACACAATGGAGCTACCCGTACATACGTGTATATGCAACATCAATTTGCAGGCACAGACTAAAGTCTGAGCAACCCATCGCAGTGGAAAGAAGAGAAGGGTGGCATAACACCTCGTTGGGTACAACACTGATGGGCACACAGAACAAGGTTTTCCTCTCCTCCCTTGTCAGCAGTGCCTAAAAGACTGTAATGACCTTGTTAACAAATTTGTCTCCAAACAGGGACAAACTCCCAAGCCCCTTATCTGCTCCTAACTAATTTCTTACTGAATCTGTGGCAGTGGGCCAAAATACAGCCTACAGAAAGAGTGCCACAGCTCAGAACTCAAACCGACCTGAACACCTTCAAACAAGGCAGATCATGCAGCACAGCCCCAGCATGACTGAAACACGACACATTTTTCCTGCTGTGTCCTCAGTTCCCTCTGCCCCCCTCACAAGAGTAGAAAGGAAGTGGTTTGCGGTATTAGATGTTTCACAGAGCTCAAGATTTGGAAAACTGGAAAATGAACAAGCAATTGCCGTTGCCCAGAAATGTGTAGAGGGGAATGCAATAGTATTAGACATTATAAAAGCTGAAGAAACAAGCTGCATGACTTTTCTTCCACTGTGCTGGTAAAGGAAAGTTTTTGAAGATTGGAAGGTTAAAATTTGCAGCGGTTTGTGGAGACAAAACTTTGGCTTTCCTTAATCTCAATGCTAAAATGCACAAAGTGATTTCAGACAGAAGTTAAAATTTAAACCCTTTCATTTTCATTATGGATTAAATAAGGAAATTTTATATCTTCTTTCATTTTCTGCACATGAAGGTTTCTTAGACCAACAGTGATTCAAGATTCAGAAAGATTATGCCAGCTCCAAGCAAACAGATTGATCACTAGTGGAATTAACAAATTCATTTAATAAAAAGTGAAGGCTTAGTGCCAGAACTCACTACACCGTGGTGTCAAGACACGGTTTTCAAAAAATGTCCTGCAAAAAGTAAAAGTAGTAAATTGGCATGTTCAAACATGGAGTTGCTCCAAGGGTCAGGAAAAATAAAGATGGTCTCAGTGGGCTTATGTGGTGGGGTTACATGTTTAGGTCAGCAATGGTTGGGAAATACGTTATGTGTTAGTAATTTAAAATTCTCAAAGTATTTTTGACCCAATTTTCTTGGCTTTACAGACACCCTGAATTATGCTTACCGTGTTTTATTCCTGAGGCTTTCTCTGTAGAGATGGGATGGTCAAGAAATGACAATGATGATAATCTTTTTTTTTAGATGAACTTGAAGTTTGTGTCAATGTCTCTTCACCCTCAACCCACAATTGCTGTTCAACTTAAATTTCTCTATACATTTACCCAGTTCCCTCATTTACATATATTTTGTTCCAAAAGAATAGTACAAAACTTTAAAAAAGAAGATCTACTCCCTTCTATTTTCATCCACGTGCATTAAGCAGGTATTTTCAAAACTTTTGAAAACATAATAGTGATTTTAAACAACAAGGGCTCCAGTCTGGCTTGATGCAGTAAGTCAGGACCGTAGATATGGCTCTCTGTAAGACCAGCCACTAGGGAAGTCAGAACATTTCAACTTTCCAGGAAGCACAAAAGAAAACTAAATAACTATAGTAAACATATATGGTGTAGAGACTGATTTTATAAAAGGAATCAAAAACGTACTATGAAAGCCTGGGTTACTTGATTTTTTTAATAGTATTTTTGCAAAACAGCTCAATGGATACTTCGCATTTGCTATCTGTAAGATGCAGATAAAGATACTGGCTTTGTCTGTTAAACATATTCTGTGTTATTGATGACAAGCCCTAGATAATAACTACATACTATTTTATTACTGAAATGTCATTGTTTATTTCTTCCAGGCTCTTTGTCACTATGCAGAGGCAAACTATTTTCTGTTTTATCAAACAAAGATTAAATTTCTCACTGAAATTAAAACGGCTCTAAACGCCTTCAGCTTCTTTTCAGGAAAAGTTCTCATTTTAGCATCATTAGGAGATCTGCTGGAGAAAAACATCATGCTTCCAGCACACTAATGGGAGAAAATTAGAGTGGAGACTGTTCTTAAGCTCTGGCACAAAATCTGCATTGCTAGACTTGATGTGGGAACCAAAAAAATAAATAAATCATACATTATGGAGGAATTGTTGTAGATAGGTATTTAGAGTTAAAGAACAGTTGTATTAAACCTATCAAGAAAGAGACATAAAATTAAGAATTCAGCCAGCTAGAGATATGAATGATAGAAAGACATTCTTTGTTTAGCAGAAAAGAAATAATCCATTTAAAACCGGCAGAGATACCAGAGAAACAGAAGAGAAAATATTGCATCAATCTTGAATCTTGTCAAAGCAATGAAACTATCTAGCAAGTGTTTAACTGGACTGCCTGTTATATGGAGTATTGAATACTGCCTTCCTCTTCTCCCAAAAGACAGACAAACTAGTCTGTGCACTTTGCAGATATGGGGAGTAAAGTGCAGGAAGGGCATGTTTTCACACTTTTTAACTGACCAACAGGAATGAAAGGACTCAACTCCTATAAAGGAGTTTTAGAATTTACAAATATAGTTTTTTGTATATATTAAATTTGACACTGTTTACATGCACTTCTATTGTGCCTAAATAAAAGGAGGAAACTGCATTGCTGGTATCCACTTCTAACACTTGGAACTTACGGGGAACTTGGATAGACATGTTCTCGGAAACTATTGAATAAATGTGGGTTTTTTCTTGATTATACACCTTCCAATTCTACCACAACATTGCCAAGAAAAAACATTAACAGCTTTGCAGTACTCCTGCTAGGGTGGCTTTGCTAGCATGCCGTGTACGTACGTTTCATCTGTGCCTTTTCCTAATGAGGAGGCAGAGATGGATACTGCCAGGTTGGAAGGCACATGGTGCTTTGGAAGCTGTTGTACAGGGGTGAGCCAGCTCAAGTGACATCACTGTACACTTACAAAAGGCCAGATTCACAACTCTTTCTGCTGTGCCTTGTGCTTTTCTAAGTGGAAGACAAGGCCTTCCATAATGTGTGAAGATCACTACACATTGACCACAGAATCATAGAAATTTTGAGGTTGGAAACGGTCTCTAAGATCAAATCCAACTGTCAACCCAACACCACCATGCCTACCCAACTATCTCCCGAAGTGCCACATCTACATGTTTTTTGAACACCTCCAGGGATGGGGACTCAACCACTTCCCTGGGTAGCCTGTTCCAATGCCTGACCATTCTTTCAGTAAAGAAAGTTTTCCTAACATCCCATGTAAACCTCCCCTGACACAACTTGACACCATTTCCCCTCATCCTATCACTAGTTAGTTGGGAGAAGAGACCAACACCTGCCTCACCACAGCCTCCTTTCAGGTAATTGTAGAGAGCAATAAGGTCTCCCCTCAGCCTCCTCTTCTTCAGACTAACAATCCCAGTTCCCTCAGCCACTCCTCATAAGACTTATTCTCTAGACCCCTCACCAGCCTCGTTGCTCTTCTCTGGACATGCTCCAGTAACTCAATGCCCTTCTTGTAGTGAGGGGCCCAAAACTGAACACAGCACTCCAGGTGCGGCCTCGCCAGTGTTGAGTACAGGGGCACAATCATTTCCCTACTCCTGCTCCATGATCATCACATGAAGAGTATGTCATTTTTCTTTTCAGAGGGTAAAAAAGAATAGAGGTAACACATAGAACAAGAGAGTTCAGTACATTTCTCAAAAAACCACAAGTGTGCTTCAGTGCTTTGGAGGGGCTTACTTTGTAAACCAAGGTGAGCTTGTGGGGGCTCAGACTTGTTAGACTGAGTGACTCAGACGCATGCAAACACTGCCCAGTGCATTACGAGAGCTGAAGGGATGGCTCTATGAGGAAGAGACCTTCTTCACAAGAAGGTTTGTTTTCTTCTTGGGTAATCGCGACAATGAAGAGCATTTAAAACTTCTATTCAGTGACCTACTGAAGGTATTCCTCAGGTTCTTTATCATCACTGGTTAGCAGGCAAATTCAAGGAAGAAAGAGGGAAAACCTTATGGAAATAGTGAATATAGTAGGGTTTAAAGGGTTTTGGACACAATGGCATTTGAATGTTTACCTCCTCCTGGCTTATTAATCAAAGACAGGATTACTCCATGTACAGAACTTTTTGGGAAGTCAGTCGAAATGTGGCCTGCTTTGTGAGACAGAGACTGACATGTCTGTAAAATACACTTGAAAAATCACCCCTTTTTCTTCTCATTCTACCCACTACAGATTTTATTCCTAACAAGCACATATTAACACTATCTCAACATGCTATTTTTTTTCCTTTCTAAACAAAGCACATTCCCAGCAGTCAGATATGATTCTCCATACCCTGGCCTTGAGACTCAATGACAGCAAAGCACTAGCCAGTTGCATGAAAAGACGTCTTTTACAGCAGTCTTACATTTCTATGTTAATGCATCTTGCTGACAAGGTTTTAGCCCACAGACTGGCTGACAGCCCATCCAGTGCCACAGCAGCCACAGTAGGGTTTGGAAACCAACTCTACATCTTGCAACAGGGAACTGATTCAACAGCAGCCAGACTTCATTCAGTGTTCTAAGAGGACAATGCAAAGTTTTACCTGATTCCTAGACTGAGTATGACCCTAGAAATAATATTTAAATTTCTCAATAACATATTCAAAGTAATTTTGGTTTTGCTACTAATTAGCCCAATGTAGAGAAGTAGCAGGGTACAAACTCTGCCTCTGTACCACGTATATTCACACTGTCAAGCCACTTACACCTCATGAAAGTCTCAACCCAGCAAACTTAAACGGGACTTTAACAGTCCCTAGAACTGTTCATCTTCCACATGGCTGTCAGTTCCACTCCACTGAGGAGTTAATCTTAATCTGTCTTCTCGCTGGCTGACTGCCTTCCTCAACATGTACACCTCATTTACTCATGCAGAGAAACAGCTCGGTCACTAGAGATATATCATTCCATGTCTGAATTATAGAGGCATAAATTATCAATTCCTGGATGTCTAGGTGTCCTGGACAAGTGACTGCTAAGCTTGTAGTGGCTGGATCTCCCTGTGCAGTATATCCCACAGACACATCACTTCTAGAACCACTGCAGTAAACAGGTCTAGTGTATGGAATTTTCACTTCAGATAAATGCAAGAACTGGGCTATCTAACAGTAAAGTATGCAGTCAGGCTCAGTCCGTAAAAGGCCTTGGCAAGACTGTATGTCCCCACCTTACTAAGAGCTGGTTTGGCTACTTTTCTTCGCTGCCTGATCAGCTCACTTGCTCCTGCTTTTCAGTTTTGGAAAGCACACGCTCACTGTGGCAGAACTGTCTCTCAAAATGCAGAGTAAACTTTTTTCTTCTTAAACCAGAGCTAGTGACAGTCTCCATGGATTTTCTAGACTGTCCATCCCGCCCCCTCTCTTTTGTTCCAATTAGTCTTCGATATTTTCCGGAACAATTTCGAAAGCAGGACACCTTGCTGGGAGATGGAAGATCTCCTCCAGGGTATAGGGAGCCTTAAACTCTCTGTACCACTTCTCTGGAGAGTGCATAACTACTAGGACACTATGCAAATACAAGACACCAGTACTTAGGCTTAGAATACAAACTGAGAACTTTCCTTGTTTCTTGCAAAGATCAGCTGCAGGTGCCACTCTCAGCAGTTCATTGCTGGATCCTGAGGCAACTGGGTCTCTTCTTGCAGCCCTTAACTGAACAGCTAATCCCCAGAAAGAAATAGGGTTTCAGACATACCACAGACATCACTTGTTTTTGTTTCTCATTTTCAGGCCACTCCCAGATCCACAAATTGCTGTTGGGATTGCAGTTTAACAGCAATAAAGTAACACAAGGCTTTAACGACTTCAGAATTATAAAGCTACAAATTTGACACGAAAACACTGAGTTTATAGGTGTTCAAGTCCTTTATCACATTTGTAACTTCAAACAAATTTGGGAGGAAGAGTTTGTTAAACACTAATCAGTGTTGACAGCAAATGTCCACTTGCTTCAAAGACTGTATCTGCTTCTGCAGCCCATGTATCACATCTGAGTTTTCTGGTTTCAGGTCAGTCATGGGGAAGTTTCTCATAGTTTGGTACATTTGGGCACATTTCTTGGCTCTAAATGAGTCCCCCAAAACCACTGACACTTCCATGAACCAGGGCCTTTCAAAGGCCTGTTATTTGACTGAACTCTATTGCATAACTCTTAGTGGCCATTTTCCCTCTTTTCCATTAATGGTAAACCAAAAACTCACAACTTCTTGTGCCCCAAATTAATCTCCACTTTTGCCTGGTTCTGCCAAAAGCTGCAGATTTTCCAGACAGTGTATGTTTCCCTTCACATGATTTAGCTAAGCTGTTTCTAAGCATCTGTCTAGTATGATCTGTTTGTAAAAAGGATGAAGCATATATCACTTTTTACCTACTCTTGGAGGAGTAAAGTAATAAAAGACAGCACATTCACCCTCCTTCTCTCACATAAATGCAGTAAGAAGGGAAAAAGCAACAACTTACTTTATTACTCCCATCAGTTTTGCTGAAGTAAGGAAACTGAAAGCTGTGGGAGAAAACTTTCAGTGTTATTAATACAGCTTCTCCACAGAAAACACAGGCTCATCAATAGATTGTTTTTCAGCTTAAGCTTTAAATATGAGTGATTTCACAAGCACCAGGTCAATGAATTTCTTTTAGGTCTGTAATGCCCTGATACTCAAATATTTGCAAACTGAATCTCCCTTCGCCTTTTCTTGTGGTCTTTTTTCCCCTCCCCGTACCTGTGCACATGTCCCCACTCCTCACTCTGTGCCCTGCCCCGAACACCCTCTCCCTCTCCCCTGAGAAGTATAATAACCCAGACTGACTATTCCCTCCAACGTCCTTGGACTCCAAAGCAAGTGTCTTCCCATCCAACCTAAGTTATCCTTCCCAAATCCTGAACACTGGCTTTTAACAGAGGCTCCACCACCTGGAGCCCCAACAGCTCCATCCCACCAGCTACAGACCTATACAGGCAAATCCTCCTTTTAGGTGTTTCCTCAGGTTTCCTTCTGCCCCTCAGTTCAGTAAATCAGCACTTTGCAGCCCTACTCTGATGATCTCCTCCCTTTTCCTCAGTTTCCTGGTCTCTCCAGATCAGCCTGTGCTCTCCCAGGAAAAGGCATGGTGTCAGACCCCGTGTTGCACCCCTTTTGTTTAGCCTTGCTGACAGGGAGGAGGAGGAGAAGCAGACAGTAAAAGGTCATGCCGCATGCAGACACTGTCTTGTAGCCTCCGCCACAGGCTTTGGCCCCACTTGCCTGCTACCTCTTCCCAACATTCTTGTCTGAAACTAGATGTTATTCTTTTCAGCGACCGGTCAGAGAAAGCTAAAACAGCAGAGAGAAGAGTAAGACTGCGTGGAGCTCTGCAGAAAGTCAGAAAATCACTGCTCTGATAAGTAACATGACAAGCCTAAACTCCATCTATTTTTCTATCATATATTATCTACCTATCACAAAAGGAATCTTATTTCTGGTTTTAAGATTTTAAAATTAGGACCTTTCATATCTGAACTTAATATCAGAAATGTGTTACATTATGAGTAACAGCACTGGGCTTATTTCACACCCTTCAAACCTGTGGACAATGAACTTACAGGTTTTAATTTACAGAACAGTTTATATGCATATTATAATTTGTTACTTACTGTTCCTTGGAGAAATGTGACATAAATCACTAAGAAAATCACTTAGTCTAGGCAATGGCAAAACAGTGAAATGGTTTGCATGCACAGAGTGACTGGAATAAAATGGCTGTGCACATTGCGTCCAGTGGGATGTCTAGATTCCAGTAAAAAGAAGAAGGTAATTTACTGATGATATCTAACATACAGCAACACCATAAAACTGCTAGTCATGGAGAGGGCTCGTCTTGCCCCTCTTACAAAACTCAGATGCTAGAAAACTCAGAAAAAGACATAATTCTACTATTCTTCTACTGCAAGATGCACCATATATCTAAGAAATGGACATCTTTCAGCCTTACAAAGTGATCTAGAAGCCATGCATTGTGTCTTAGGAGTACTTGCTGGTGGTCTGCAGAGAGCTGATTAGTCACAGTGTGCTGTTTTCTCTGTATTCATCTATTAAACAACATTTAAAAAGTTAAACTCGTATTAAAAATTGATCTGATATTTATTGTTCCATTTAAGAAATTGCCACAGGAATGTTATTCTGTCACCAGAAAGAGGATAACGATCCATGCAATGGCAAACAGGCTGGGCAGTAAGCCCATGAGGCAACATCTCTGTTGAAACATGAATTTGTGAATGATTTGTATTACTAAACCCTTTGGCCAGCATTGTTTGACGTGACTGAGCATTTCACATTTTGCAGGTGCCTGATGGAAGCAGCTTAAAGAGGCATAATATTTGCAGGGTGACCTATTAGCACTTTCTGAACATCATGCCATCCAGAAACATATCCCCACAGACATACACCAACTCATGATCTTATGGTTTTTCTCATTAGTAAGCTCAGTTTCTTCTTTACATGGACACTGTCCCTACACAGTTCAAGACTTAGAATTATAATCACTGCTTCTGGGATAGGTAAATGCAAGTATACAATCTCCTGAAGATCTAATGATTTCAGTGGAGTTGTGGATGCTCAGAGTCCCTTTGATATCAAGCTGATTTCAGTATGGCATGGTGTCTAACTGCAGGTGGGGCCCTCTCTCAAACATTCATCCGTGGAAAAAGGAGTTGAATTCAGCTGTAACAGACTCCCACATTTCTGGAAGTAGGTACTGTTACCTTCTTACACCTCTATATGCCTCATACGACATCAGGTAGAGGAGATCATCACCCCTAATTTAAATCCTCCTGAATACTACAGTTCTGATGGTTGCTCCGTCTCTAATGTTACTGGATTAGTTTCCACCCATGGATCAAGCCTTTTTGTCCTGACTGACTTGACATGGTTTAAACTTGGAATATACTAGGTGATCAACACCAAAGGTTTTTCCCCTTGTGTATGGAAGATATTTCAGGCTGGCTGCCTATACACTAATAACAACTTCTATTTAGATGTTTTGAGAGTGTTCTAAACTTCAATTTGGCATACAAGTAACCTCATTTTATTCAAACTAGCAACCCACTAACACATTGCCTGCTCTGAAATTCCCTGTCATTGCTAGGAAAGTCACCATTGGGTCACTATCAGGCATCTGCATTTTCAGTTAGGTAACTACCATTTGTAGAGAGAAGGAGGACTTGACAGAAAGGACAAAGTTCAAGAACACACCATCCCTTATTAGCATAGTTCAGTTCTAGTCAAAATATCTTGTTTATTTCCTCATTTGAAATTAAAAGCCCCAAAATCAAATCCAGATGTCCTGTGTTTTTCTATTTATTTACATTTTTAGAAGCAGAAAGTGACGTAGGAATAGTGAGAACCAGTTCGAAAGCTCTGAGAAAAAGCCTTGATCCCAGAAGCACAGCTAAAACTGTTGTAAAATATGTTTTTTTTCTCAACCAAAATACTAAGGAGAAAAAAAAGAAAAAAGTGCTAATGAACAGTTTATACTCAAACCAACTAAAAAAAAAAAATTAAGTGCTCCTAAACACTTTCTATGTATTTCTACCCTGTGTTGTGATTCCAACAAAATGCAGCTGCTTTCTCATTTACTTATTGAAAATGCAATTAGCAATGAAGTTAATTTGTGTCTGACCAAGGCTCTTACAGTAACTGATTACTTACAGATGCCAAGTCTCCAAGTGAAATTTTTGCCACCTGTTTTCAATTTTAGGATTGGCAGTTCTGTATTTCTACAGCTTGCTGACGTTGTGTGGGGCTATGCCATCTGTTGCTGTATTCTCCATGCTCAATCACCAGTTTCCACAGAACATTAACATCGGAATAGCTTTATCAGGAGTTTTCCTCCTTTACACAAGGAGGCATACTAGATACTACAGCCTGTAAGTATCAGAACTGTCTTCCATATCGAAAAGAAGCTTCAGATGAAACACTGATTACTTTTCTTTTGTAAGTGACTTCCTTAAGGGGGTGAATATGGTTTATTTATATATCACATTAACCATATCAACATATTTCTGTGTATTGTGCAGGCCAACTTTCACTGCATCTTGATTTGGATACCCATTGTCTAGCATAAACATTTTGTATGGCCTGAAGTTCTTTAGGAGAGCCCATTCGATTCACAGAAACAGTGCTATCAACATTAAATCTATGTACTAGAAAATATAACATTTTAATCCATTTAAAAAGCGTAATAAATATACTTGGAAATAAACAGAGCTTGTTGGTGATAAAGCAATGAACAGAAACACAGAATAGCTCAATTTTTCCACCAATCTGCAAAGGATATGTTGCTAAATAGTTTTGCAAAACATTTTTCTATTTTAGAATGAGACTTTTCTTCCAAAATATATCACCAATATTGTTTAATCCATGACTCATCTTACAAAATAATTCCAACATGTATTCTGAATACAATGAATACTAGATGGTATCCGTAAGAGGAGCCAGTTATGGAAAAGGACTGTTCAGTTATCCAGCCTGTAAGCTGCAGCACAAACCTCTAGGGGATGCTGTGTATATTAAATTCATACCACATTTTCACTTTTGGACTCTCCGCTACGGAAGTCCCAGCTGATACCAGCCCCCATGGCCTACAGTTGGTTGACATTATTTTTTGCTTGTGTGATCCTAATAGCTAAGTTCCCTTGCTGTTGACGAGACCCAGGATGGTAGATGCCCTGCAAATGCAGAAGAAAAAGACTGTCCCATCCTTTCTGTTGTTGCATAAAGGGTTATGCACACGCTAAAGGCTGTGGTCTGAGATAAACTACAGAGAATGACTGATTGCTTGTAACATTGTAATCAGATTTAACCACAACCAGTAGGATGACTGAAGTGTTTTCTGAACTGCTGAGCATCTTCCCTCTCCTCAGGTGGCCCAGTAGCAGAGGAGGCAGCAGGGCTTTGGGAGAGGGGGGGACATCTGAGATGGGTGCTCTTTTTACTACTTTGGAGTGGGGTATCAGGGGTGGAAGAGGCAGCGACAGGCACAAGGGTCAGAGTGGGCATGGATTGCAGACCATGGAAAATTCACTTGGAATGGGAAAAAGGGAGACTTGGCTGAGAAATATTGACTTAAGGCTGGGAATAAGCGGAAAGAGGAAAACGATGACTTTCCTGCTAAGACACCAAAGCCCTTAAAACGATTGTTTCCCCATTTCAACACCAACCACAGAAATTTCAATACAGTTTTCTCCCTGCTGCAGGAAATGACGGGTGTCCTCATCCCATCCCCCAGTTCATGAGGCAGCTGAAGCTCTTTCCTGCTCTCTGAAAGAAGCTTCTAAGCTGTTCTCCTCAGGTCCAGTATTTGGTAGAGGCAAGAGACAGCACAAGACCAAAAAGCATGCTCCAGCCAGCCACTCTTCCAAGCCCTTCAGATTGTGGTTATGGCTCAGCTCGTGCTGGTGCTGATAGACACAGAACCCTTTATTACTCATAACAAGTTGATTAACCTTCTGCCATATCATTTGCTCTTGCTCCATCTCTAGAATAGTGAGGGTGACTTTGGCACCAGTCTGAAGCCACTAGAGTTTTTATGTCTTTTGCTTAAAGAACTCCGCCAGGCAAAAATTGGACAGGATTGTGGCCCACTCTCTGCAACGTCCTCTGACCTCAGTTAACACTGACATAAAACTAGAAGTATGCTGTTGACTGGAGTGCAGCTATTCCCATTGTACAGGAGTGCATCTGAGGTCAGAATCTGACTCAAACTGCTTGCCAAAGACTGCAAAATATTATGAAAGAATGGCTAACAGAAGCCACCCACACCCACTGAGCTGTGGACGTTCAGCTGAGAAGCAGATGTTTTAAGGGTCAGTACTTCTGTTATAAGTAAACACATTTATTGTAATGTAGAACACTGAGCTAATAATATAAATACCAAGTAGGACACTTGAAATACCATGCAAACAACAACATACATCTGAAAAATAACTACAACAAGTGCTTGTTTTTCCCCAGAAAGATCACAGGATCAGCAGCTGTTTACTGCTTCAGCACAGCAATTACCACGTAAGCTTAGCCAATGTTTCCAGTAAAGCCTGCTCCTATCCATCCCATTTCTAATAATCTGTGACATTTTTTCCTGGGTCTGATATTGAGAGAGCGTGCTGTCCAAAACACTAGCTGAGTTACTCTCAGAGCAAGGCCAAAAGATCACGTGCTCTGCTTTTCAGATGCAGTTAGCTAAAACTAATTCACTTCGTTCTTTGCAAAGACCCCCTGTCTGTTACTCAGCAGTATAACTGTAGAACACGAATAAGGAAGTTTCTGAAGACTAAACATTTTAATTAGAAACAAAAAAAGCCTTGCCAGAAAAATAAATCTTTGCATTTACTTCTGTTTCTGTGATTTGGCTAAATAAAATACACTGACATGATAGCACCTAAGCTTTCAGCCAAGAAAACAACACCCACACAGATTCAAGAACAGACCCAATACTTGGACTTCTGGGCCAGCCCTCAATAAGGCAAATAAAATCTCACTTTACCAGGGCTCCTGCTTATCTGGATCCCTGTGCAAGCTCTCTGTAGGCTCCCACCCTTTCAAAGAAAAGCCACAGAGCCTCTCTTGGCCCATTAGCAGAAGCCTGAGCTGTGAATCCAGAGAAACAAACAGAGGCAAGGAGAAGCTGTTGGTCACAGAGGCGCTGCCTGTGCCCATGGCCGCCCCTGCCTTGGGGGTGGCTATAAGAAAACATGATGTGTCCTTTATTCAAAATTTTTAAACAAAAGCCCTGCATAGTGTTCCACAGAACTCCCTTTCACAAGTTAGGGCTTCCACAGCATGCAGTGAAGCTACTGCAGGAGAAGCAAGCAAACTACGCAGCCCACTCAGAATCCAGCAAAGAACTCCTCATAATCCATTCTAACGTGCTTAAAACCCTCTTTTGACCTACAGTTTCATCGTGTACCAGCCCAGGGTGAAGGAAACTGGTTTGATGGCTCCATTAACTGGGAAAAACTGGATCAATTAAGGAAAAATTTGCATGTAGAGCATCACCTAGAATTGTACTAGTTTATTTTCTTCCTTGAACATCGTTTCTGCCTATTTATTTATTTATGAATCAAGAACATACTCTTCTACTCAGATGAAAATAAGTTCCTTGTTAAGCTTCTGTATTCTATAAAAGTACACACGTGTTTCTGATAACTGGGGGTTCTTCCTCTGTGCCTGAAGTAACAAATGTCAATACAAATGTTGATGCAGATAAACACAGGTCAAGATTAGAAAACTCAGGATCAGGACTAAGCCACCAAATTAATAAAGTGAATTGGGTAATGTCAGATGTGAGGATGAAGGAAGAAGTTTTTCATCAGAGCATCAGCTAGCACCCTCTCGTAAATGGCATGCAGCGAGAGAAGAGCTCAGGTAAGTATCTCATCACCAGCTCTGTATCTGGATTTTAAATCAGTTCTAAGTTATAAAACTGCTAGCGAAGTTTCACACTGCCGACCTTCTCCAGAGACTTAATCTTGGTGTATTCTAGGTCCTTAATGTGGTTTTATCTAGAGTACCCCTTTTGTCTACTGGTTGGATGTGTTTTCTCAAGTAGAGTTCAGAAATCCATACTATTAACGTGGATTTCAAAAACGTTGTGTTTTTTTGAGTTCAAGCTGTTAGGATTTATATACTTTTGCACCTCTACTTTGCAGCCCTGGGTCAGAAAAACATAGATAAAGAAAAAGACTATAACAGATACATGGATGACTTGCTTATTTTCATTGGCCAAGTAGTGTCAAATGGAAAAAACAAAAGAGTTTTAAAAAGTAAGTTAAGATTTAAAATACAACTGGACAGAGATAGACACATTGTTTAAAAGCATAAATTATATGTCAGCTCTAGTACTCTCTATTAAAATGTGGCAAAGAAAGGTGACCACACTAAAAACAGTACAATCTGGTCTAACATGAAAGAGTTAATTCCTCAACATAGTCACTAATATCAGTTGTATTTCCCTAATTCATAGTGAGATTTACGCTATTTGCACAGTGCAGGCCTGCAGGACAAGACCCATGACTGTGACAGAGGGCTGTCACAAAACATCTTTGTTCCTGCTCTGCTTCAAAAAAAGCAAAGGTACAAAAAGAGCTGGAGGGTTAATTCCTTTCATATACAAACCATCCCTGCAAAATTATACAGTGTAATAACCTCATAATATTCCTTTAAACTTTAGATTTCAGCGAATAACTAACTTAAAATAATACACATAAACCAAGTAACTAACTTAAGCTTCTTAAGGAGACCTGGATATAAGGATTTAGTGATGTACAGATCATCTCTGAATGGAAAGCTTGTGACTGGAGAGAACAACAAATAAAGAACTTGAGTCTTTAGATTTTGGTTCAATACAGGGAAATTACTAACGTATTAGAGTTATATAATAGGGCAACATAAACCCAGATTTTTGTAAATCTCATATTCATTATATTTAACTGTGTTTTATGTACATTTTCTTGCTTGTGAAAGGTAGAGGATTGGTTGCTTTTTAAAAATATACTGAGAATATGGAATCTAACCATCATTTATGTCTGTTAGCTGAATTTTTATTTAAGATTTTGCCTATTTAAAAATATTTTCTCCCTACTTTGGTAAAGTGTTTAATCTGGATTAGTGTAAATTCACTGTCTGTTAAATTAGCTAAAGAATGCATGGGAAAATCTTTCAGCTTAGTATCTAGTTGCTCAGCTGTGTTTCATAAAATGTTTCAAACAACGTTCTCCAGTTTGCAAAACCTCTTCAGCAAGCTAAGCAAGTTTAACCAGTAATTATGTTATTAATCTTCACTGTGACTTTAGTGATTTTGTGAATTCTACAAGTGTCAAAAAGCATAATTACATTTATACTTTAGCCTCTTTAATGTTTTAACATTCTACTAAAGTAGAAACAGAGATCTGGCACAACAGAGGGAAAATTCAGTGCATGCTGAGTATCAACATAAGATTTACTCTCTAGATTTCCAGAGGTAGAAAAGGAGATTAAACACGGCAGCTACTATTGCAGTCTTAGAACTCAAATGCATTCAAAATGCAGTCAGGCCATTAGGAGTAATAAACCAAAATGACTGACAAATTAGTACAGAGATGTTGATACTTTAAAAGCAAAACCAGTGAAACTCCATGAACTCCACCAAGCACTTTGTTACCTTTCCCAATTTTCAATGAAATTGTTGTTCCAATAGACAGCTGTATACAATCCTGAAACAACTCTAAAACCATTCTCTATCTGTTTTTAATCATTTACTCTGCAGAGACACACAAGTTACGATATGTTTTCCTTGTCTAATTTTGGGGTGAAAAACAGTTCCCTGCCACAGATTAGTGCTTCTTGGCCTGGTGGCAGTGTGAAGCTGTTAGAAGGCATTTTATATTCTGAAGAATAAAAGTGAAGGATACTGAAAGTATCCAAACTCAAGATATTTCCATTTTCTTTCACGCAGCATGAATTTGAACCAGCTTTAGCACATGTACAAGTGTACTGTAATGACGGTGAGGCTTCTGGGACATGTATTGAGACAAATAGCATCTGCCATAAACATTAATTAATGCTCACATTAGTGGGCGAAAAAAGAGCAAAATTTTTTTCAATAATGTAAGGGAAGAATTTTATCTACACCTTATCATTTTCTAGCTTTCAAAATAGGCTTGTGATTCAGCATATGAAAACAGATAGGCAAAGCATCAAGTGCATAACCTTCAGCCTCCCATGACACATCCACAAGCCTGAATAATGAAAACACATCGCAAATCTCTGGAAATGTATCAGCTTCACATGTGCTCACACGTGCTGTATTCTACACAGCTACAAGAACGCAAACGGTGCCAAGGTACAGGGCCAAACTTGTACAAGGACAGAATCTCAGCTGATTGGATACTCCTCCTCCCACCAAAAAAAGGACAACACTCTGCAAAAGGAAGTGCAACCTGAAGTAAAACTTCTTACGAGCGTGTGGCAACTTCCTTTACACTCCAAGGAAAAAGTGGGTAAGTTCTTCCTTCCCAATAAAATTTTTGTAGAAACTATAAGTATAAAAATAAATAAACACCAAAATACCCCAGTAGTCATATAAAATATTTTCCAGGTTTTATCACCCAGGTTTTATTATTTTTTCAGGATGTAAGTGCTGCATTTTTCTTCCCAATTTTATCTGGAGATAGTATTTTTTAAGATGTGTCAGACTGTGAAGCTCAGTCCTGTAGGTAAACTGGCAGCACTGTCAAGAGCTATACAAAACACTCTGCAAAGTGCTGTAAATCTTAATTTCTAAATGCAACTGGCTGAAGAATGAATATACATTGTGAGATCCAATACAGTGAATTGTTGTTAACAAACTACTTATCAGTGATGGTTTAATAGCATCAGTATTTTCTAAAGCATCTTAGTTCCTCTGACTGCTGAAATAACGGTGTGTTTATGCACTAGATTCTGAGTCAAGAAAATCCCTGGTGTGACACAGATGTGAGCCTACAGATTACAGACATTACCCTATCTCTTCAAAGTATCTCTACAAAGGAAAATTAAGTAAATTTCTCACTCTAAAAGAAACCGTGCTATGCTCTCAAAACATGAATGCAGCCTTGCAAGTAGGTCGCTGCCTCTTTCATTCATGACCAAAGGATATGTTAAGAACATGGGAAGATCTCTGCTAAGTCACACTGCCAGCATCAATTGCTGTTTCATAAAGAAATATTAAAGAAGAAACTAGGGACCAATGGAGAAAGCGATTCACTGACAATTTCTTGACAGGAAAAGTACTTCAAAGAAAGCCAGTGGAGTATTATCATCTGGGATAGCAAGGGGAAAAACATGCACCACCCCAATGAATGTAGTGCATTCACCATGGGCACGTTGACCACTGATATAAAACAATTCTAGTTTCAGATATCTGGAGATCTTCACACCAATAATGTCCTGCAAAAAGTTTGCTCAGGATGGTAATCATTCTAAAATGTAAAACGGAAATGATACAAATGTCTCTTAGTATTTGTAAGATCAGGAAAGGTTCCTGTCACCCTCTTTGATTTATGATTATTTTTAATGCATTTCTAAAGAGAAGCAATACTTTTCTAGGTTACCCAGAAAATATCATCAAAATAACGCAATTTTGCAACCTTATTGTGAATATTTTGGTTTTTAACTATCTGTCTTACTTGCATTTCTTTATCTTAGGAAGCAATATTTTCCTACCATCTCCTACCTGCAAAAAGAGTCTAACTTGACCATGACCATTTTCTCCTCTTGGAACAGACTGTATTGTTGCTCAACCTGAAGGCATCTTTTAATAAATAAACTTTCAACTAATCTATTTTAGCTTTTTACATTAAAAAGCAGTGCATGGAATATAATAATACCAGTCATTCAAGAAATTAAAAGAAAATAATTATTCTAATTCAAAAGTAATGGAGCCCTTTGAAAACTGATGTAGTCTACTACTAACTGTGAGAGCCTATAATATTGGCTCATTAAATAGCAACCTGGCTCACAGCAACTTCTGGATTAGGCAGAAATACTAATCTACTTAGCCACAGAAATTTTACACATTTACTAAAACCACTTTTAAGTATGTTTGCAATACTGTAATCCAGAAATATTGCAGGCTGTGAGATTATGTTTTTAATGCACCACTTCAGCTGAAATGAGAAGATCTGCTGCTGCCTTTCACCCTGCCTTTCTCCTGCTCCCCTTCCTGCATGTGGCTGTGCTCCAAACAGGGGCAAAGGTACAACTGCAAACAGGGCTTCTGCGTGCAGGCAGAGAAGGGCTTAGTACCACCCAGGACCATTGAAACATACACAAAAGACAACATATTTTCCCTCCCCTCTGGTATCTGCCCTAGAGCACTACCAGAAGCCATAGAGATACTAGGCACTCAGACCACTGGGGCAGTCTTACAGCCAGAATACTCTCGGCCCTAAAGATCCTGTGTCCAGCTGCTGGTGAAGAAGACGGGCGTAGGTTGCAGAGACATCCGTAACGCTGGTATACTGCAGGATTTTATTTTAACATCCTGTTTATCCTGGCCTTAATTTTAGCTCATTGCTGGGTAATGATGCAACAGATCATCTGGTGAAGCAGGAACTCTGAACATGTAACCAATTTCCAGGCAAAGCAGGTCTGCCACCTTCTCCTTGCAGCTCAAGAACTCCTGCTTTAACCTGGTAATCACACACCACTAGATGAAGAACGTTATGTCGTAGACAGACGATCTTCTACTGCAGACTTTACTCCAGGATCTCCCAGCAAGTTCCTATGTTCTATTGCGACCACAACCACTAATAATAGAGAACCTTGACTTCTTCAGGCTATATATCAAAGTACCTAATATTGTATCTTTGTTGTATTGTTTTTTCTGTAGTATAAACCACTTAGTACATTTTTACTAACTAAAAAGCTGAGCAGAAAGAGGAGCAGAGCTGGAGAAAGTTATGGAATTCATGACCACAGGGGTAAAAGAGTTTCCTTTCAGGCAAATCAGAGAGAAGACATTTCTCTCTTGCTTCTTCTCCTCTTTTCTCATACAGAAAAATAATGAATTTATGTGATGCAATATTTCTTCTCTTTGCATAAAAATAAAGGTGGTTTGAGGAGTTGAAGGACTTTGCAAGTAAAAAGCACCAGAGGCTACAACACAAACCATACTTAAAACAGGAAGGATAATAACAGACTACCCTGAGCTGGATGGAGTGATGAAGGAGCAGAACTGCCATTGGCATTGTAAAGTCTGTGTACAGCTGTTTGCATGCAACGGCCAGGAGGCAGTGGGGAGACAGCACTGCAGATGCTTGTCCTGGGCAAGACTCAGCCTGTTAGGACGGCTTCCTTTCCTGCTAGCAGTCCTCGCAGCCCTGGGACAGCTCTGGTTCAGGGAGAGGCAGCTGGGGCAATCCTCCGAGCCCTGTTCTGCCGCAGTCTGCGAGTAACTGCAGCGCCAATGCAAGGTCATGCATGAGGGCACTGCACTACAGGCTTTATGTTCTATGAGCTGCCCGTCATTTTGACTTTTAATAACATATTTTCCTGTTCAGTCTCTCAGAGGAGAAGTGTTGAGAGAAAATAAAGAAATTTCAAACCAAAGGGTTTAATAAAGTCTCAAAATAAGATCATATAAACCTTCTTGTCTCAAATGCAAACTCATACAGCACACCAGGGCTGTGCTCCATAACCATGGTCACAACAACATTCTGAGTACAGGTTTTTTCACACTAAAGATACAGGCATGCAACCCATTTTCAGATTTTCTGGACCACGCTCGAGTAACCAAAGGTGCACTTTCTAGTTATTTAAGTGTTTTATCTTCCTGCTTTTGTCCTTTATCATCACAGCATGTAACAATCCCAGAAATGGCAATGTAATTGCTGGTGTCTAACAGGCATTTTGGCTCCCAGACACAAAGTTTATGATTCTGCCGTCATACTGTAACTTTTACACATATGATAACAACTTTTCAGAGAGCAACTCATAGTATTACTACGAGGCAGAAGATAATAGGCAGTGTTTTGCAAAATAGCAGCCAACACTGATACTCACTTTACTGGTTTGAAGGCAGGCTGCAGACAGAAATCTAGAGTGTCACAGACTGAAGGAAATGTGTTGTCTGCACTGATGGGTTAAGCTCACATCCGCTAGGGTTTAGAAAGAGTAGAATGTCTCTTCCACTTTATCTTGGGAAGTAATTAAATCGAAGGCATGCAGTCAAATGCAGCTCTGAGAACCATGGGGTGTATTCCCTTATATAACTGACTGTTTCACAGGAGAGAATTTGAACCAAACAGCTCTAGCACAGCTTTTTATATAGGAATTTCATACCTAGGCTAGTCTAACCCAGCGCGGATTTGCCAGATTAACTCTGCTGTGCACAGCTTCTACTCTGTAAGTATATTCTAAGTGCATCTGACTGAAACCAAAGGGATGCAGTATGACTTCTGCTTTCATCTCAATAGAAATAGACCATTCTCCAAGAGAAATTCTGCTTCTAAAACAGGCTCTAATGCAAGGCCAATGCCAAAAGCAGGCTCTAGTACTAGTCATATATCTTTCTCTCTAAGTACCATTATTTCTGCCAAGTCTAATGAAACAGAAGACAAATGCTGCAGCATGTACTTCCCAGGACTATGCACTACATTGCAGATGAAGGAAAAGAGCTTGGAAGCACATGTGCAACTGCACCATGCTGTGACATCTGCTTTAGCACTTCTCTGTTATCAATTATACAACATAATAAAACAGAGATAAAATAACATCTGTGACTGCTACAAGAGGAACCCAGCATTTGGGAAGTCTTCGGGACTTTGTTTTACTTTCTATGAGGTCAGCAGCAATTTTGTTACTGACATTAGTGGGCATACAGCTGAGGACAAAAGCTTATTTCAAGCCTTAAAATAGCTGCTGACCGAGGTTGAAGAAAGATGGATTGTTTGCAGAGGCCTTTAGTATAATGGTGGGGCATTTTCTTGGGATGATTAACTAGAGCATAATAGGCATAAAGGGAGTAAGATAACACAGCTTACAAAATTATTACATACGCAGATGATTTAGTTTAGTATGAAGTATTTTAGCTACACAATGTTGCTTTTAAAGATTACAGCATAAAGGGCTCTGTTGTTTCTTTAGTTAACCAGAACATTACCTGACTAGTATAATGGGCTACTCAGTACCAATGCCCTTCCGGAGTTTGAATGCTATAGTAGATATATTTATCCCCTTGGATTTTACATGGATTCTTTAAATTAAAAATAGATTCAAATCTGTGTGCAATCTACTAACACAAATTTGGATCTGCAACTGCTGCTCCATTGACAACTTGCTCTGAAATGCCATACGCTGGTTTCATTGAAGTTAATGAGAATTTTCAATTAAGACCTGAATTTGTCTTCCCTGTGTTGTTCTAACCTCATGAAGCAAACATTTTATCTACCTGACTGTTCCAAGATATCACCTACTAAACGTGTTTGGAAAGATGAGGATGGAGAGACATTTTAGGGACTAACTTGTGACTGCTTTGTACCATTTTGGGAAAAGAGGGTAATTCCTATTGCTTCAAAGATGTTCTACTATGCTGAATGGAAAATAAGTTTTTTGGTGTTGTTTTTTTTTTAAAGAAAAAAAGAACACTTTCACTTATTTCATGTTTTGAGTGTAAAGCTGCTTAAACACCATCTGCAGACCAACCAAAATTTCTTTTTTTAGTGAGCTGACTTACATTTGCACACAATTGCTAAGCCTTGCCCGAACACCACTTTATCCAGCAGATTCACAGAATTGCATAACAAAGGAAATGTGATAACCTGTCTAATTTTATTTTATTCTACTTTTTAAAAACAGGAACCAGAAACTACAGACTGAGATGAAACCTCACCTCACATCTAGCAGATTTTCATTGCTTGATAATTTTGAATTCTTGCACACTTTGAATTGTTTTCTCCAAATTCCAGTGGAGGGGGCACCTGCAGTTTAGCAGTATTAGAAATTAAAGTGCCCTTTATCTAAGAGATGAGCAGCAGAAAAGCAAGTTTACCTACCAAAATATCTTGACTTAGAGATCACAGAATTAGAAGTAGAAGATAATTCAATTTACATCCATTTGATTTTTGGCAACTTAACAGAGTGGGCTAAAAAACAGGGACAATTAGTATCAGTTACCGTATAAGTTTTGCCAAGCCCAATTGAAACAATTGTAGTTATATCCAGCATACACCAAATACAAAATCAATTGACAGACAGTTAATGAAACTGTGTCACTTCAGCTTATGCTGTCACTGGTCAGATTTGGACAGAATGATTCTTATTTTAGGAGAAGAGTTAGCATTTTTTCCTGCTCTGCCCCTCAGTTAATTTCATTCAATGAGTATTATATCTCCCTAGTGCTATCCAAATTACTGTTTTAAGTACCAGCACTTACTCTGTCTCTAAGTCTAAACCTGCATACTCCCAGAAGGTATGCAGATGCCATTGCAGTTAGACATGCAGATGTCTTTGAGCTTGAGAGGAAGCCGCTGCCAGCTGTACTGTTTAACTTTGAACACTACAGAGAAGTTAGCATCCTCTGTGAAGCCTTGTACTTTATTAAATCTTTATCATAATGGTGATTATTGCAGTTGACTAGTACCTGGACTTCTCCTATCACTACATCAGTTTGTTTCAACCTGCATTTTAGAAAATTAATCCTCAGGCTGCTGTCCTAAACTACACGACTGTGGAATATATACCCAAAATGTACAGAAATCAGGAATGACAGTTTCAGTTGTGATAGTCTGAAATAGTGTGCTTACAACCAGTTTCCTCTTCTGATGTCTGTTTTTAAGTCCTGTCACTATCCTTTTAAAAAATGGTTGTGTCAGTGTGGAATTTAAGCATACACCTGAGTCTTAATGTGCCACGTTTTTCTGTACTAACTTCTGGAAGCCACATGTCCTACCACTAATGCTGCCTAGGAGACTGTTCTGTCTTGACAAACAATCTTTTGGACATAGCAACACATGCATTTAGTATTTCTGCTTTACACAGCATTGCAAGCCACAGAAACATGAAACTGCGCATTCTTAAGAGATTACAGCTGTTATGAATGCAAATATAACATTTTCTCCATGATATGGGTTGCTGAAAACACCTTCCTTTAGACTACGATTACACCAACAGGCAATATCAACTAAGCTATCTGTAAACATATAATTCAAAAAAACCCCAACCATTCAGAAGTTTACAAGCACTAATCCTTTCATGATGCTGACTCCTTATATCATGTCAGACTGATTTTATTGTTTCTCTTCAACCATCTCAGTGAGAAATTTGCCAAGTTAGCTACATATCGAATGAGGCTCAATTTTCAGTGTTCAATTTCTACTGATTGAAATGAAAGGCTTAGAAAAATGCTTCTGAAAGTGCCGTTATGCCTGCTTGCATCCTCTGACACTTCTGCCTTTGAAAACACGACCCTTAATGATTGTTGGAGTATCTAAAGCCTTTCCTCAGGTGCTGGTTTGAGGAAGGCAGTTAGGATGCTCCACACTCTTCTCTCCTGTAACTTGACCAGAACATGGATGTCAATAAAAGAATATGGTATGAAAGTCTGCTTAATCGCAGAACCTCACCCACACATGCTACAAGAAAGTCCATTTTTTCAGCATGAACCCCCACATATTTTTGTGTGCCTATGTGTGTGTGCATCACAGCTCTTTTTCCTGAAAATCATGAGAAAGCAAGAGAGAAAGAATCATTTGTATGACACATCAAAATCACATTAATCAACACGTTTCTGAAAGGTACTTGGATACCATAAGAAGAGCTATGGAATAGAAACAAAAGGGTGGCTTTAAAGTGTATAACAGACTCATAGCATGAATAAAAGAGAGTTTAGTACGCAGGTAAAGTAAACAACCACTAAAACAAACCACTAAAAAAAAGTGGTAATTTTGATAGAAGAGTAAATGCTTATGGAAAATATCTCAAGCCTAATATATCCAGTCGAGTGCATAATAAAAATAAATACGGCCCAAAGGTATAATTCTGTCTCTCTGTCTTGTTCACTAACACAGATAACTTAATGCCTCCATGATTCACAAGCTCCTTCATCAATTGATCATATTGATAGCTGATCAGTAGCTTGGTCTTACTAACATAGCAGAAAGCTGTCCAAAATCATCTTACATATTTCTCCTAAACTCTGACTTAAATGTATTCACAAGTAGTATATATGTATTTATTCTTGTGTCAGTACGGTTCTTCAGCTTAAATAAGATTTCTCCTCTATTTTATCTACCCTGTTAATCATGCATGAAGATCAATAAACTCAACCTTCATTTCAGAAGGCTAAACAAGCCAAGGCCTCTTAGTCTTCTATCTTTTGACAGCTCTCTGTTTAATTTTGATTTTCCTTCAGTGCCCATTCCAGTTTTAGTTAATCCCTCCAGAAGACAGAAGACCAAAGCTCTGTGCAGCACTGCAACGCCTTACCAGTTCTCTGCACAATGTAATTATTTCCCATGTACCAGAAGTGCCTCAAATACCACACTTTATGATCACATCACCATTGGATCATATTTAGTTCTGTGACCCTTCTGAAATTTTCTTCATGAACCATGGCAGATTAACTGAAGCCAAAACCTAACATATCACACTGGGTTTCTGTTCTGAGCTGCCTGGTCTACTCACAAACCAAAATAGACTTTGTATACCAGTAAGATGGCATTGCCATATTTTCAAGTGAAGTGAAGTCAAGGAAGGGAAAAAAAAAAAAGTTAAACAAGCAGGGTAAAACACAAAATATATTTTTGCAAGGAACCCATATGCCAGGCCCTGAGAGCTCTGATAATCTGGCACTTTTTGCTCAGAACAGGTAGAGAAACCCACATAGAATCATAGAATTATTTGGGTTGGAAGGGACCTTAAAAATCATCTATTTCATAACCCCCTGCCATGGGCAGGGACACCTTCCACTAGACCAGGTTGCTCAACATTTAAACATCTTTGTTTAAATGCCATAACACACTGGGGTGAACATATGTGTTATAATGGCTCTGAACACAAGCTACCATCATTTCTCATATTGTGCATTTGCTTAAGACTTCCCTAATTTTTTGAATATTCAGATAATTAATGATACATAATCTCAATTTCAGATCACAAGAAATTCAAATCTTGAACACTACCTAGCAGACCTAGCCCTTTGAGCAATCCATCTGGCTAATTAGAAATAAATTTGCTTTTAATTTACCTGTACTAGAACAAGACAGGACATATCAGTATGTATTACAACCCTAGTACTATCAGCCAGCATTGTTCAGTCCCAAAAGCACTGAAGGCTTTAAGATGGGAGGGTTATTCAAAGAGATTATACACTATATTCCTACATGTTGAATAATTCATCAGAATTAATTCCACATATATTAACAGCTTTTTCTCCTTCACACAAGTCCCAAAGATCAGTTCATAAAAATATGAAGTGATTCAGATGCCCTCACCATATTTTTCAGGTGTGATGTTGGTTTTTTTTTTTAAAAACACCACCTTCAAAATGGCCATAAAAAAGGGACAAAGTATGACAAAACAAAAAAACTCGAACAGTGGTAAGGGTGAATAGCAGTGTACTTGCTCTACTTGAGCAAGTGAAAGGGCCTCATGTTGGACAAATCCTGATTTCTTGGATGTCCAAAGTCCATCTTTTCAAAAAAAAAGGTCATAAATAATTTTTATTGCTGTCTTCTCCTCCAAGAAAACAAGCTATCAACGTAATTCACTCCATGAGAATAGTTTAATACACTTAAAAGAGCAAAGCACTACATTTCTCAGATGGTTGGAACTAAGCCAAAACAAAGAAAACACAAATTGTGCTTCCAATGTTCAAAAGCACCATTAGATTAGCAGGGCTGCTACAGGAAACTAGCCATGCCGACAGTTTTGTCTTATCTAATATTTCCTGAACAAAGTGCAGTGCTCTTATTCTTTGATGATTCCTGAACACTTTGCTTAAGCTATTAAACTAAGCTAAAAACCGTTTGGTACAAAGAAGGTCTTTAATATTTATGAACAGGTTTGTTCAGCACGTTACAAGTTGAACAGCTGAAATCAAGAGAACTCAAGTGATGGGTTCTTCTAGTAAGTGCCGCCTTATTTTCTCCTGTCTCTCTCAAGACATAACCTCTCTCCAGAGATACCATCCGTCTCTTTCTAGAGATGATCAGCACGGTCCTTCTGAAGTTTAGTCCCATGTGAGTCACAACACACTTTGTTCACTGTTTCACAACTTTAATTTAGATCCCCTTACTCTTTCCACATCACACATCTCAGCTGGCAGGCCTGGACTCTTCCACCTTGCTCTGAGGTAAGATAAGTTATGATCTGGTTCTTCTTGGCCTGGATCAGGAAAAATTCCTGTTCAATACTCCTGGAAAAAAGACAGGACCCGCAGATACTATACTTGAAAAAAACCTACTCTGTGGAACCCAAATATTTTTAAAGATACTGGAAGTGTTTCACCAAAATAATATACTAGTTATTTGCTCAGTAAGGATTAAACCAGTAAGTAGCCTATGCAGCTTGGTCCAGAACCTTAGAAATATTTAGAAGATTCAGTGTTTAGAATCCCTAACTCCAACCGAAATGCGGAATGTGTTTAACGATTCAGGTTGTAAGTTCTTATTTAGATATTGTCCTTTCTTTGCAAGTGTAGCTGCGATAAAGTCAGAGTCAAAGAATCGTAACCCTGCTGCAACAGTTTTTCAGCAATTTGTCAGAAAAACATTTCCAGAACTTTTGGCTGGCTCTCTTTCCTCCTGAGTTAAGAGACACTTTTAAGCTTTCTTTCTGTTTCAGTCCCAAGCCTTATGATCTTGCTAGCCCACCTGGATCAAGGTTGAAATTTCCCCAATATTAGCACTCCCACTACTCTCACAGGGCCTACTGTTTACCTCATCTGTAAAACTGTTCTGTGTCTTTAGTGTTTTCCTCCTAACAGCTTTGTCTGCAAGTCTGACTGATCCTCCGGAATAATATCAAACAGGTAAAGAAATACTAAATAGCAGTGATACAACAGCAGCAACAAAAAGATATATTTTTTATTCAATACATATTGTTTAAAGCAAAGGTGAACACTCTCTCCTATCAGTTTTGAGAGTGCAGATGAGAAAGAGAGCAGTACATCAAATGTAAGAACAGAAGAACGAGTTAAAAGAAGACTTCCCAATTTCGGTATATAAAATTAGGATATAAACACTTATTTCAAACTCTTGACAGGGCTGCTCTCACTGTCCTATCACTTCATTCACCAAAAGTCTACGTGTCTGTACTGAATATTCCACTGCTGACTTGCTACATACAAAAACATGGGGCCGCTGCTGAACAAGGTGGGTGTCCTGGTGATGGAGGATGCAGAGAAGGCAGAGCTACTGAATGCCTGCTTTGCTTCAGTCTTCAGTGCTAAGGCCAGCCCTCAGGAATTCCAGGCTTTAGAGGTAAGAGAGGAAGCCTGCAGAAAGGATGACCCTCCCTTGGTCGAGGAGGATTGTGTGAGGGATCACTTAAGCAATCTGGATGCCCCCAAATCCATGGGCCCCGATGGAATGCCCCCACGAGTACTGAGGGAGATGGCAGATGTCGTTGCTGAGCCACTCTCCATCATCTTTGAAAGCTCCTGGAGGACAGGAGAGGTGCCCGAGGACTGGAGGAAAGCCAATGTCACTCCAATCTTCAAAAAGGGCAAGAAGGAGGACCCAGGGAACTACAGGCCGGTCAGCCTCACCTCCATCCCGGGAAAGGTGATGGAGCA
>Ga0065711_1029090_pt1 | contig 37694 bp, 19 predicted proteins | sample Hoacrofraction12_FD_59098 | JGI IMG/M metagenome (GOLD analysis project Ga0065711, IMG submission 59098) | Hoatzin crop microbial communities from Cojedes, Venezuela - Epithelial fraction 12 v2 (version 2) | ecosystem: Host-associated > Birds > Digestive system > Esophagus > Crop | place...
TGGGCAGAAACTGAGGCACAGGAAGTTCCGTCTGAACATGAGGAAGAACTTCTTTCCTCTGAGGGTGACGGAGCCCTGGAACAGGCTGCCCAGGGAGGTTGTGGAGTCTCCTTCTCTGGAGATATTCAAGACCCTCCTGGATAAGATCCTGTGCAGCCTACTGTAGGTGACCCTGCTTCGGCAGGAGGGTTGGACTAGATGACCCACAGAGGTCCCTTCCAACCCCTACCATTCTGTGATTCTGTGATTCTGTGATTGTCCCTTTCACTCTTTACGTGTGTTTCCAGCCAGAAGAGCTTCTTCAGTCAAAGAATAAACCAGCATTTGTAGGTCTGTATGACAAAATGACCAACAGTAGCCCGTATCAGCCCTCCCCTCTGGTCTCACCAATGGGTGATCTTTCTTTCTAGAATTTCTGTGGTTGGAGAAGACACTTTTAACTGGTTTTACTGGAGAAGACATCTTTACCTTGTTCCTTACTCACAGATACTCAGTCACACACAGCAGGCAGATAAGGGGTGACACCATGACTCCATTACAGCTCTTCACACCCGTTTTCCAGAGCCATTGGCATCTGAGAGTTCCCAGTTAGTAGCTGAAGAGCAGATGAGTAATGGGAATATCCGAGGAAAATAACACTATGAAAGTATTTATGCAGGTACTGAAAGTGCAGGTTTAATTTTCAAGGGGTCTCTATTAGGATTTATCACAAATTTGGAACTGAAAGAATTCAAACAAGAAACTTCCATATCAAAGCAATTTGGATGGGTTTTCTTAAGGCCCATTCAATCGAACTTAAACGTCTAGGACTCTTTCTTTAAATGCCCCTAGCATATACTATTAGAAATGTTACTGGCATTTCAAACTGCAAGTAGAATTTTACAAAAAAGTGTTAAATGTAAACCCCCCTCAATATATAGTAGATTCTTCTCCGTGTATAATTTTACGAAAGTTGTGGTCAGCTTTAAGAGACAGAGAGGAAAAAGTGATAATGCCAATGACATTTACAGTGGTTGCAAAGCTTGGGATCTGTGGAGCAAAATATCATAGAATATTTTTACCAGGGGAGGTTTACAACAATGATATAAGCTAACTAGATAACTCTGTTCTCAGTTTACACCCACTCAGCGTCATAACACCCTTCAGAAAACGACAGATGTAGGGGTGTGAAATATCATGTGGCATGCACAGTGATGATCAGCAGCGTATCTGTCAAACGCTCAGACAGTATCAGGGCATAGGGCTGCAAGGACCCTCTTCAAAGTGATGACGAGGCAGAAATGAGAACTGGCAGCTGGACAAAAGACCCAAGTGAAGCCCATTATTTTGCTGGTGAAAACCAATAGCACTTCCTCCTTTTAAGAAATAACAACATCTGCTTTTATTTACCTAAAATTGCAGAATCCATTGCTATCACCTCTCTGCTTGTTTCTTCTTCTAGGGTGCATTTGTATCTTGAACTATTAGCTTGTCATATGTGTGATTAGGTTTTGAAATTTGGAATTTAGCTCAGTTATGCTGCCATCTGCCAGGATCTGGTGCCATCTGTCAAAATAATTCACTTAGATTCCAATTACTTCCAAATGGGTGGCAACGTGGAAGTGTCTCAGAAGTAATGGTATTCAATCATATTGCATATGTATAAATTCAGATGTGTCATAGTTATTTACCTCATAGCATAACTGTATTATCTGTTTCCTAATCTACCACTCTATACTATACAACTATCACAGACTTCATCTAAATTCAAAAATTTGACAGATAGATTTTTTTATTCTATAGCAAGAGCTTTTTTTCAATCCTTAATTAGTATTGTTTTCAGACATTTCAAATCTGTGTATTATTCATTCCTGTAATGTCTTTGAACAAGTGGAATTCTACGTCTTGCAAAGGCAGGATTCATTGCACCTTGTGCTCACTGTTTTGAAATTTGATCATCCACTCCAGTGCAGTGTTTCAAGTCCCTTCCACTGTCAATCAATTCCAAAGAGTTCAACCCTAAATCAGTGGGATAACTTGTCATGTAGAGATGTCTGTTTCTCTCCACTAACTGCTGCTAAACAATGCTCCTTTTCCAAACACATGGAGAGGTGTATTTCTTTTCCATTTTGATGATTATCCAAATTAACCTACTCAGGGAAATGCTATGTAATACCACAAGGCTCTTAATATAGCAGGGCACAAAAAGGTTCAATAGCTAGAATACCAGCAAAATTCAAACTAAAAGATACAGATTTTAAGCAGCAAAGTCAAATTGTGTTAAAAAGAGCAAGGAATGTGAGGTTTCAAAACAAGACTGATGATCTTTCTAACCAGTAGATCACAAAAAACCCACAACTTTTGAGTTAAAATCTGTGCAAAGCCCTAAAAGAAGTACTGTCTTTTGCAAGCTGAAGAAATAGAATAGTCATTAAATGAAAGTAGAAATGGAGGTGAAATAAGTTGCAAGAGAGAAGCAGAAAAAGAACTGAAACAAAGGCTTCATGATTCTCAATCTTATACCTTATTCCACAGGTCAGTCTTCTTCAGTGCTGGTACTGCTGGGCTGCCTTATAATTTTTCATGGGCCTGTGCCTTAATCTTCTTGTTCTTTGCCATCACATCTGCTAATGTTTGTTCTCGCCTTGATTTCTTCTTGAATGGCTCTTTGCTGTAAGAAACATTTTGTTGCACAAATGATCCTGCCAACCTTCTCTCCTGTTTCATTTTAGGAATCGTTTAAAGTCATTATTTTTTTAACCTAATTCAAAGCTGATTATGGCTTCATTATCTCTGTCTTGTTATGTCATACATCCATATCATGTTTAACATGTAAGACTATCCTGTAAGGAATCAACTCCCGTTTTAGTATTTCTTTGCAAATTAAGTCATAAATCAAACATCCTTAACTCCTTCATTGTAAAAGCAATGCAACTACTACAAGTTAGGTGAAATGAAGTAAATCTATCTGTGAAATGGAAAGATGTAGGAGATGGGTACGATTGTCTTGTACCAGGCAGCAAAGATCTGGAAAGACTCTACAAGACTGTCTGTGAAAAAGGAAATACTTGCATTAAGAAAAAAGCAGACTTTATATTTTTTGGTGTGAAGGAATACAGAGAGGACAGGATTACTGAAGGCAATCTTAAAGGAAAGCAAAAGGAAATCTAGGAGCTAGAAATGTTCCTGTTATATTTTTAAAGAGGTGAAGAGGAGGAATAGAAAGAAACAAATATCCGCCTACAAAGCAAAACTGTAAGCATGGGAAGCCAAGGAGTCATCTTGGGGAGTCAAATCACCTGCAGGCACAGGAGAACACCAGGAATCCATAGCAGTGATAGTCCTATTAAGCCAGATGTCCAGTCTGATGATGAGTGTCTCAGCACACAGTGGACCGTGTCCTACAATTCATCTGCTCTTCACTCTACAGAAAATGCCAAAGTCTTGGAAGGAGGTACCCAGCTTCCCTAACCAGGTCATGGGCAGGGAGGGTGTCCCCCTGTAGATCTTTGTGGGTCATTCTTTAGGAGCAATAGCTTTCTTCTTGGTCTGCCTGGAGTGCTGACACCATACTTTCTCTGAATCACCCAGTTGCACTGGATACCAACTATTAAAGAGATGCACACACTTGCCTCGAGGTTGGCCCATCTAGTAGGCAGTCTACATATGGCCCTCTTGGGTCAACTTTGTCCTGTACTTGACCACCTTTAATTGGTGAAATTCTACAAGCATAGTCCTTACGGAGGTACTCAGCAGGAATTTTGCTCCTACAAAGCTGAAGGAGCAAAACAAGCCAACATTTCTCAATACTGCAGCAATTTCTACAAAACAGCATTGGATCAAAGTTTCATGTCTCCAGCATTTATAGTGGCATTGGGATAAATCAAGGTTTCTTTTTATCTTGTTAAGGCCAAAAAAATTTAGCCGTAGTAGTGAGTCAAGTTCTGCTAAATTTGGCTTTGTTCATGGTTATTGCTCTAGTATGGACCATTGAGCAAGGGAGTGGAAAACTGAGCCTCATGTTAAAAAGATATGTTACCTATATCCTGGAGTTCAACAAATAGCAGCCTTTTTTTACCACACTCAGAGGTTTGTTTCCTACACAGCTGACCACCAAACTGGTTAGCTGAATTTTCCCAGGTCTCTCAACCAGTGTGGTTAGCAGTTTCGGAGTTGAACAAAGTCATTATTGCTACAAACGCCTGGGGAAGGTGTGGCACTGTACAGACATTGAAGTCATGTCTCTTCGCAGAGCTATAGAACAGGTCAGAAGAATTTCACCCAAAATGTTTAATTTATTTTCACTGGCTATGAAAAGAATTCAAGGCAAGTTCGTATGTACCTGACTAAAGTTAGGTGAAATGGATATTACTGTAGGTTTATAAACTATATCAGTTCTAAACTGTCACCAAATTATAAGCAAAATTGGAACAGTGTGGGAAGCAAAAGCTATCTATCTACTAAAGACACATTTGCCTTTTGTTTGGTTACACTCACTGAGTAGTGAGGGGACTCATTTTTTGCTGAAGTTGCAGTGGGGCTCAGAGAGATCACTATTTTTACTTTTTAAGTTGTCATATTTCATTTTCTCAAGTCAAAGATGTGTCATCCTTGTGAATGAGGGTTAAGAGCAGCTAGAAAAAATATTTGTTTTCAAGAGGAAATTTGAAATATTCGAACCCATGTGCTGTAACTAACAGTAACTAGCAGAATAGCTACTTGATGTGGTTATTCAAAACTATGGTGCAAATATTAATGACCTACCAGTGGCTCACTGTTGGTGGGGCAGGAGATTAGTTAAGAGTGATTTTGGTCCATGTGATTTGCTGACTTGCTTTATGAGTGGTTCAGAGTGTGAAAGAAAGTCTTTCAAGAGCGTTTGGGAAATGACAAGTTGCTTTTGCATACAGGAGAATTCTTAAGGCAAAGGGAGGGGACCTTTACTTCACATAAAAATAGGCAATTTATACTTCTGGGAGGCTACATAACAATACTCAGCTCAACAAAGGGTGTTATTAGTGTGGAAGATGACTAGGCTGTGTTATTCCAGGCCTCCTGGATCGTGGTGCAGCCTGGCGAGCTGACCCATGAGCTAAAAATCATAATTATTTTCCTGACTCTACTGTTAATTTTCTGTGTGATCTCTAGGTCATTCATCTCTGTGACTTGCTTTATCCTTTAATCTGCTTCTTTCTTAGCTGTGTAGACTCTCTTAACACATATTCTTACTGTGACAGCACAGCAGGATGCTGATCTTCTGGGCACTACCATGTCACAAACAGTAATAACAGTCCCTGTGCCTCCTGTGGAGTATGAAAAGCCACTGCCTATACATCACACCTCAGTATGGACTATGATTTTGGTGGAAACATTGTGACTACTGCATGGGTTAAGCCTTGTGAGCATTCAAAGGTTTATCTTAGACTAGAGAAATTATTTTGAATGATACTTTTCTGTTTATATCCATCAAGTACTTTAAAACTGTCTAATTATACTGCAGATAATTGTCATGCTGATTACAAGCACTTTACAGTGACTCTTCTGCAGTCACTGACACAATTTTTTGAAATCCATTGGCATTTTCTTGTGAACATCTGTCTGAAGTGCTGATTACAACATCCCCACTCAACTCGTCAGGGGGGAGCCACAGGATTGCAGTCTAATGGACTGCAGAGCTAGAAAAGCAAAAAAAAAAACAGGGGGAAATGGCACAAACAAACAGAGGAAACCAAAAAGATGAAAACGTACATTCATAATGAAATTGGAACGATTTCACCGTCATCATCCCAGGACGATTTCATGATCATTCGCCACACCCTGGCAGTTATCCGGCTTGCCTTTCCCTCTCGTAACCAATGCTGTAAAATTGATGCTTTATTTCTCACTCAGTTTTCATGAATGAAGATTCCCACGATTATGTGGGGGCAAGAGGCATGCCCCACTTAGAGACCAAATTATCTCATGCCACTGGCTGACTTCCCATGAAATATTTGCACTTTTAGCGCACAATTTGGGACTGAAGCACTTACAGGAATGGTCTTGATGTGTACATAATGGAAGAAGCACTTTAATCAGGTGCCTTGTGTCATCTAAAGTGGGTACCTCAGGTTTGGATTAACTGGAAGGAATAGGATGAAATACTTGGGGCCCCTTAGCACTTCACACGGAAGGGTCATACATATGGCTATTAAACCCTTTCCTGCATTCGAAGATTATGGCTGTATGTTTAGTCATCTAACGTTTCTATTTAACAAACCAATACCTGCTTTACAACAGTGTTTTGAAGCAGGCTAGGAAAACATGGCCAAATTTCTCAAAACTGATTGATTCATTCCTCTCTTAAACCTACACATGGCACTTGAGGTCTACATAAACCATGCTCAAATCGTATGAAGACCCAGTGCTGAGGTGCTTCCATTCCTGAACGTCCGGATCATAGAATCATAGAATGCTTTGCCTTGGAAGGGACCTTAAAGATCATCTAGTTCCAACCCCCCTGCCATGGGCACGGACACCTTCCACTAGACCAGGTTGCTCAAAGGCCCGTCCAACCTGACCAACACTTCCAAGGAGGGGCAGCTATCATCCAAATGATCTATTTCTCCCACCTTCTTGGCAGATGGTGTTAATTAAAGGCAATCCAATGCTATAAATGCTTCACAGTACTAATGGTAACTATGGTGTAATTCCTTTCATCTCCCTTTTTGTACTACGTCATGTCCCTGTGCTAAGGTTTCCTGTGGGAGATCGGTTTTTGAGGACAGAAACACAGCAGTGACATATCTTTGTCTGGTTATCACTATGAACATCTTTGTTTAAGGAAACTCGTGGGGAATTTTGTCCTAATTTGCTTTAGTGTGCATTATAATGAGTTTCAGAGTTTGAACTTGAATGTTTCTTTCCAAGTCAAACCCTTCCAAATCCTCTGTCTGCAGCAAAAGACAATCCTTTGAATAGCAGACACCCTGTCCAGAAAAAAAAACAGATGTGAGGTACACAGTGCTGCCACAGCATCAGGAGCACCAGGACAGAGACAACACAGTAATTACAATGTGGTGATTAATATGAATAGAAAACAGTAGATGGGATTAATATTAAGCAGACCAACACATAAACTAAATGTACTTTTCTTGCTGCCTTCCTAATTGCTTCCTACTGTATTATCTGGTTCCAAATACCAAATTAAGAGCTATATTTAAAATTTTCCCTAATGTAGCCTACTTTATCTTCTTCTTCTTTCCTACTCTTTTGATGGTATTTCATTTTGCTGTCAGAAATGCATATAGAAAAATGCTGCAACGATCAGGGAAGTGCAGTATGTAAGTGAATTAAAGAAATTTTTCTGCTGCAGTGTGCTTTGTTGGGCTTTTTTACGGTTTAAAGTGCTCTACAAAAGCAGAGCCTATTCAAATGTTCTTCTGACCCTCAGTAATACACAGAGGAACACCCAAACGGAACAGATCTAGCTGTAAAACAAAATGGACAAAGGGGTGATATCAAGTGTGTGATCCTCCCAGTAATTTGTCCAGCTATTGAAACCTCTACTATGAATTAATTCCTATGCTGCAGCCTTGTTTGCTTCAGTTCTGTGGAATAACTCTGGTTTCTGCAGCACGTGAATGGATTTTAAAAGCCATGAAACTGGCATTTTTATGCTGTCAAATGGTATTGACTTTCTTTTGGTTGGTTCCCTTAATTACAGGACAGACGCAGAGCTGACAGCTGGAAATGAGGAGGCCATGGGACTGCAGTGACTTCCCCGGACACGAGGGACATGTACGTAGCACAGGGAACTTGCGGACTGCTGAGTTCAAATCAAAATTCTTGTTCCACAGTTACCATTCTGGAATGGAGTTATTTCTATATGTAAGTTTTAAGTCCTGCTGTCATGCTTCTCCCCACATTGGAAACAGTGTCTCTGACTTTCCTTTGTCATGCTCTTCAGGTTACAGAACAAGAATGGCTGTGATAGGAGCCATCTAAGAAAACACAGGGGTGCTGAAAGGTGTGTTGGGTCCAGAGCTGATCCAGGAGTGGGTGGATGGATGGATGCATGCATGCGTGCATGGGAAAGAGTTCACAAACAGGCTAAAATTGGACCATGAGTAGTGTTAGAGAGAAATGTAGGAGAGGGAAGAAGGTGATGTCTGAGCTCCAGAGCAGGTCGTTGAACTCGGGTTACTCACTCACTCACCAGTTTGGAAACCTTGGGTGCTGTTACCGCGAAGCTCTCTTCTGGCTGGCGCTCCCCGTGTCCCTCATGAACTCATTATCAGGGTAGAGCACAGGCCTAATTACGCTCTCCTGAATACGTATTTTTACACTGTGCTGTACTGCGCCAGGGAGACGTACCCTTAAATAGCCCCTTTCACTTCTATAGAAGTTTGGCAGCTATTAATGCACTAAACCCAGTGCAGCGATGGGGAGGTTATAATTATCCCTGTTGTGTAGAGGGGGGGACATGAAATGCAAGAATCAACTTCCTTTTCTCAAGTTGCAGAGAGCAAATGTATCAGTATTACTCCTGCATCTAAGAGCTCTGGCTGTGGATTAGGAGGGATTTGGACATGGAGACACAGGTGAAAGCCCTCCTGCATCTCTGTCCCTGTACTAAAGGCACTTCCAGGTTTGTACCAGAGGGTTAGTGAGAAAAAAACACCTTTGGGCTTTCAATTACCTCTGGCTGCTGTTTGGGAGACATCAGGATGGTGGAGAATATTTTCCATGGTGTTCCGTGGCCCTTCCCCCCAATGAAACGGCCATGGTCTTTCCAGAATTCCTCTAGACAGAAATAATCAAGCTATGAGCTGTTATTCAAGAGAATTATTTTGAAAAATGGTCTAAAAGGCAGAGGAAGAGCTGATTACATTTTAGCAGATGAATTTTCTTACCCTTCTGGCAGGAGGCTTTCAGCTAAATATTAGCCTGGTGATGAGTGGACCTTTGTGGGGAATGGGCATTTATGTGCTTCACATATTTCTAAATAAGACCTTTGAAATCCTAGTGAAGGCCTAGTGCTTTCCTCCAAAAGAAAGCAATTAGCAAAGGGGACTCTTCAGACACAGAGCAATCACTGCAGCACTAATGGACTGAACAACAAACTTTACTTTTACTTTCTTCAGAGTATATCTGCAATTGTGGCTTGAGCGTGGCACTGCCTCTGAGGAACACCTGTGCCTGCAGCTGCCCTACGGGTTAAGAAAACGCTAAGGAAAAGCAGGGTAGGGTATCAGTCTGACACCTTTTACCTTTTGTATGCTCTTCAGAAATCATACTATGTGTAGATATCAAAGTTACTTGGGAAAAGAGTTGAATCTGGGTTTTCCATTTCACTGGTGGTAGGCACAGGTATCTCTGTGCTCTGAAATGAAGGTAAACCACTGCGGTACCTGAAGGGTGATCCTTCCTCATCAGGACTGGCAGTATCCCAATATAGTCCTTACCCTCAGACTGCTAGCAGTTAAAGGGAAATACAACATCTATACGATAATGTGTGTAAAGACAAGCACCGAAAGAACAAGTCAGTCTTGTCTGTGTGAGGCTGTAAGGTTTTGCTTAAAGCAAAGTTACAGGATTTATATCCATCTTAATGCAGTTACTGGGAAGTTGAATTGCCATTTTTGGTGAGAACATAATTGAACTGTAGCTGGTTTTCAGCCCTGTATCAAAGGCAGTGCCTCCAGCATCTAGACTAATTTCAGAGGGAAATTCATTCTAGTTAGAATGCAAAGGAAGAAATTGGTTTCTTTAGTACAGTGAGAAGGCAAAGAGAGAAACGTAACAGAATAGAAATATTTAGTAAATGAAACACAAAAAGAAATTTTGTGCTTTAATATTAGCTATATACTCCTTTGGCTCAGTGATCGTTTTATGTAAAAGGCAGTAATTTAATGTACTAATGCAGCACAATGTCACAATGGGATTCCTATTTCTAGAGTCTATTGTCATGATGAATGACACCTATTTTCGCAAAGAAAAGGTATCCTTGAATGAAGCTTGTGGTAGGTATTTTGATCTTGACTTTATTGACAGATTGAGACACTATGATATTTAAAAAGAAATCTATATACAGTGCTTAGAGCCTTATTGCCAAAACAAGGAGAAATACTGCCGTTGAAGATGGTTGGATGTGGTATCTAAGGCAAGCTGACATAGATGCTTCAGCACTTGCACACCATAAGGGCCACCATCTGCACTCAACTGTAAATATAAATAAGTAGGAGTTTCTTCTAATCAGCTAAATTTTTTACCTTTACAGTCTTTATAAGAAGGAAACGCCTAATCCTGTTGGATGGTTGCAAGCTCTTTCTTCTGTAGCCTGGTCTTTGCTTGAAGGTTCGCAGTTCTGTAGGAACCAAGCATCTCTCCTGCCCTAGGAAACCCATGGATGTCGTCTAGTGTCTTCTTGCAGAGGTAGCAGGAGGTTGGGTAGCAGAGTGAAAGGGCAGTTGAAGGCTGCCAAGGCTTATCTTTCCTGCAAAAATCTCCTGCTATTGCCAGAAGGAGAGGAAAACTGTCAAAAGTTTGATTTCATTTTCTTTCAGCTTGACACAACAGCTACCAAAGCAAGGAGCCAAAGGCACAGTTTGATTGCAAAGGCAGCCATTCACAACATCAGAGATGTTACACTGACAATGAGATCCCAGAGACAGGGCCAGCTGCAAATAATATCAACTGATGGGAAGCAGAGGAGCTTTTCCATCTATGTTAGAGGCCAGAGTCACTTTTACAGTAACACTGTAGGCAGTTTGTGATTCTTAGGGCGAATCTTCACCCCTTCCTGAGGGACAGCAAGCACCCAGATAAAGCTGCCCCAGGACTTTCCCACGCCTGTGCAAGCTGAATTCCAGTGCTCACTGCTCTCATCCAGCCTGTCACAGCAGGCTCTGCCACCATCCCTTTGTGATCTTTGACTTGACTTGCTACCTTAGCTTGGCGTGAACAATCAGTCCAAGCGTATTCATGCTTTCTTAGCTGGCCCAGACATCAATAACATTTCCTCTGCATGCATTCTGACATGCAAGCCTCTTGCCTTTTTTTTTTTCCTTTTCCTCCTCCTTCACCCTTTCCTTTTCCTTTTGTTTTTTCTCCACATAAACTCCCACAGATGCTAAAACTTATAGTACAAATTAAGCTTTTTTCAGATCTGCCCATTGGTATTTTTCATTCCACTCCCTTTTCCACAACAAGATGCCAGAAAAAATATCTGCATCACTCTGGACCTGTCTGGGAGGCAGGGGCACGCTTCTCTTTTAGGCCTCAGATACAGTAGACATCTCTGTTTTGTCCATCTCTAGCCCATAGGGAATTCAGGCTCACCCATTACCAAGATCTGACCTTTTAAGGTGATGTCTACATTAGCAATTCCTGCAGCGTAATAAAAGCATATCTATAAGGCAAAATAGCTGATGCTCAGGATCTGCTGCCTGCACTGTAAAAGCTTAGGGGAGTTTTACTTCATAACTGCAGTATACGCCTAGAAATTAGACACCCATTAGTGACTAGAATGCATTAAGAGTACATTCAGAGTGTGTAACGTATCGTCTTAGTTTCTTCTGAAAAAAATATCCAGTTCATTCACTGAGAGACCACTTCATGATCTGAATCAAAGCACGGCATGTGGGGACAATCAGGAGATTCCCTTCAAAAGCACAAATTGAAACCAATGATATTACATCCAAACCCATATTCCAAGCTAGAGTAAAAACAATATGAGTGTCCACTCAACTCCTCTGCTGCTCTGATCAGAAAGCTGCCCTGCACCAGTATGGTGAAACCACCTCCTTATCATCTCTTGTTGCAAAGCCTTTGCTGATGGCATGACTAAGGAACAAGGGTTCCTCCTCAGCAGATTTTTTTTTTTATTTTTTTAAGAGGTATCATCTCCCTTCTACCTCATTTTTCTTTCAGTTGATTACTCTGGAGACTCATGTAGAAGCCCCACAAGGCCTGTAAGTAGCAAGGCAACGTAAATGAATACTTCCCTAGGGATATTTTCCTCACAAACAGCTGGTGACAGAGAGCCTCAGCCTTTATGAAAGTTTTACCTGCTCCTTGTTCACCAGATCATGGTAGTAACAAACACCCTTCCCATAAGCAGCAATACCACATTTTCATTGACTCAGGCAACAACTCTGAGTAACGATGTGCTTGGAGCTGTTCCCTGTTTTCCTCTCCTTTTCAATCTATATTTTGTTTTCATGCATCACTGTTCTTCCCATTGTTAAACTTAACATTTTGCTGCATGCAAGAATGGAAGACAATCGGGGTGAGGAGTTAGTCCATTGAGACTGATGGTTAAGGGTAGTGCATAAGGTCTCTGGTTAAGCTGTAGCCACGCGAACTTTTTTAATGTCAGACTTTAGATACCCAACCGCTTTGCCAAAGCAGCAAGAAGAACAGGTTAAGGCAAGATTTAGGCTAGGATAAATCCTTGTAGTCCGTGGCCTGTTACTGGTAATGACAAGCCCGTGTGTCCTGGGCTTCTGTGTTCCACTACAATGTCAGTGCCTTCGATGTGTTGAGCCAGAAATTAAACTTTATGCAAGTCAGTCCAAATGCTAAATACCCACTAGTAGAAGAACTTCCAGACTTGCAAGACTAGGAAGTAAAAACTAATAACTGGAAACTGTTTTATCTGTCTTTGATTTACAGCTTTCAGAGGGTTTATAATAGCTCTGTAATAACCCCTGGTGCTTTGCTTTTTCTTTCACATACGCGTGCACACATAGAACCCTTCGTCCTCTGATGTCTGAGACTACTGGGATTCATTAGCGAGAATATTCTTCTTGTTAAGGATGCAGTAATAGCAGCTACTATAAGTATTAATCTGCTGTTGTCAACTGATAATTGCAGAAGCTGGTGATTGCATCAACCTTTACCAAGTTCAGCAGATAGAAAAGTCCTTGCACCCTTGCTTTAGACACTCAAAGCTGCAGAGTATTTTTGTGTTTTTAATCAGGCTAAAACCTTGTGACAAATATCAGATTACAAAGAACCATAAAACTTCTCTTTTTCTTGTCTCCTAACTGCTGATAAAAGTCATTTTTAGAAACTGATTGCATCCAACACAGGTCTGCTGGGCTGGAGTATTCCTAGATCCCAAATGATAGAGGAGAAAACTCTGGGAGAGGATAAAAGAAGGCCTCCTGAACAAGTGACATTTGCTTCATGTAGAAGAGCAGCATCAGGCCCAATGGGGGGAGAGACAATATGGCTTCACTAAGGGCATATCATACCTGACAAATCCGATGGCCTTCTATGACGGGGTTACTGCATTTGTGGATAAGGTAAGAGCAACCGATGTCATCTACCTGGACTTGAGCAAAGCATTTGACACTGTCCTGCACAACATCTTTGTCTAAATTGTAGAGACATGGATTTGATGGATGGACCACTTGGGGGATAAAGGATTGGATGGATGGTCACACTCAAAGGGTTGCAGTCAATGACCCAAAGTCCAAGTGGAGACCTGTGCCAAGACGCATTCCTCAGAAGTCAGTATTGGGACTGGTGCGGTTTAAAATCTTTTTCGGTGACATGGATAGTGGGATTGAGTACACCCTCAGCAAGTTTCCTGATGACACCAGGCTGAGTAGCGCGGGAGGGAAGGGTTGGCATCCAGAGAGATCTGGACAAGCCTGAGACGTGGGCTCATGCAAACATCAGGAAGTTCAACTGAGCCACGTGCAAGGTCCTGCACATGGGTCAGGGCAATCCCAAGCACAAATACAGGCTGGGCAGAGAATTGATTGAGAGCAGCTCTGAGGAGAAGGACTTGAGTGTGCTGGTTGATGAGAAGCTCAACATGACCCAGCAACATGTGCTCGCAGACCAGAATGCCAACCATATCCTGGGCTGCATCCCCAGAAGCGTGGCCTGCACATGGAGGGAGGGGATTCTGCCCCTCTGCTCTGGTGAGATCCCCCTGGGAGTTCTGCGTCCAGCTCCGGAGCCCTCAGCACAGGAAAGACATGGACCTGTTGGAGCGGGTCCAGAGGATGCCACAGCAATGATGTGGGGGCTGGAACCCCTCTGCTGTGAGGAAAGGCTGAGCACGTTGGGGCTGTTCAGCCTGGAGAAGAGAAGGCTGTGGGGAGACCTTAGTGTGGTCTTCCAGTACCTGAAGAGGCCTACAAGAAAGCTGGAGAGGGACTTTTTACAAGGACATGTAGTGATAGGACAAGGGGTAATAGTTTCAAGCTGAAAGAGCATAGATTTAGACTAGATACAAGGGAGAAACTCTTTACTCTGAGGTTGGTGAGGAACTGGCACAGGTTGCCCAGAGAAGTTGTGGATGTCCCCTCCCTGGTAGTGTTGAAGGCCAGGTTGGATGGGGCTTTGAGCAACCTGGTCTGGTGGAAGGTATCCCTGGCCATGGCAAGGGGATTGAAATCAGATGATCTTTTAAGATCTCTTCCAAGCCAAACCATTCTATGATTCTATGATATTTGACCTTTGAACAGGCATTTTAGATCCAGTGCCCCATAGAAAGTAGATGTCTGCATCCAAACTAGCCATCTACTCTTCAATCCACAGCAAGATATCCCCTCACAGACCAATATTAATCTCATCCTGAAGAAAACATCTAGAACAGTGTATTGGGTCTGGCTGGGATGGAATTAACCTACCCCACAGCAGTTCTCATAGTGCTGTGCTTTTTATTTTTAGCTAGAACAAAGTTGATACCACACCAGTGTTTTGGCTACTGCTGAGCAGTGCTTGCACAGCATTAAGGTGGTCTATCTGACCCTCAAAGGTCGGTAGTCTGGGGGTGGGCAAGAGGCTGGGAAGGGACATTGTCAAGACAGCTGACCCAAACTGATCAAAAGGATATTCCATACTATATGATGTCATGCTTAGCACTAAACACTAGGAGAAAGAAGGGGTGGAAGATTCTTCATTATTAAGCCATTTGTTTTCTGAAGCAACTGCTACGCGTACCAAGGCTCTACTTCCCAGGAAGTGGCTGTACATTGCCTGCTGATGTGAAGTAGAGAATATTTTTTTTGTGTTCTTTGCTTTTTTGAATGGCCTTTGCTTTTCTTTATTAAACAATCTTTATCTTGACCTACGAGTTTTTCATCTTACTTACTTCCCCTGTCCATCTGAGGAGAGGGAGTGAGAGAGTGGCTTGGTGGGCATCTGGCAGCCAGCCAAGGTCAACCTGCCACAATGATTCAGTCAGTCAGATGAATTGCACCCTAGAATTGCCCGCTTATTCTAGGAAAGGAGGAGCCCAGATGGCCAGTTCAGATATGGGTATCTACACTAAGGTAATCCCATCCTCTACTACTATTACTCTACATTCCAACTTCCTGATTAAGAACGGAGTCACTCCATCTCTGTTCTCAACTCCTCTGAAGTTGTGATGTGAACCACCCGTCTGCAAGCATGGTAGCAGCCCTGCTTAGGTCAGCAGGACTGTTCACCTCCTCACAACTAGATCGGCTTAATAGTAATGTGACATCTTGTTAGTGAATCCATTACCGTAGATGATATTAACACTATGTGCCTTAGTTTCCCTGTGTGGAATAAGTTTTGATTCACACTTACTAGCCAGTGAAGTCATCTGATGAAAAATGTTACTATGATTCTTCCCAGAAATAATTACCTATGCTTGTCCAAGGCAGAGGATCCCATTTCTTCCAAAAATATTGTGGTAAAGATTTATTCTCAGACATTTTTTTCTAAAAGACAAGTAGCTTTTTCAGTTAGAGCTTAGGAGGGAAAATATATATTTTTTTAATAATTCCAATCTGACTGTTACTCTAATTTCTACCTGACATTATTTCTCAACAGACAAAGTCAGTCTGTCACAATGGTCTTACAAAGAAACAGACACCAACCATTTTCTGGCACTCAACTACAAGATATCTTTTAGCTAAACTTCAGAAAAATGAACTACCAAGAAGTATAGGCTTATATGTCAGGAAATAGGAATCCTATTTATTGACAATTTCCAGGGGCTCTTTGAGCAGAAAAGCAGAACAAGGACTGGTCTCTGTGAAATGTTTCTAGTAATGTTGAAGTCTGAAGAGTATTAAAGGAGAGCATTTCACAATTTCTCTTACGCAGCCAATTGTGAAGTATTTGTTTCCAGGTTAGCTTTTTCATCAATTCCTTAATTAAAAGTAATCATAAGACTGCTAAACATTTTGTTGTCTCATACTAGAAACCCACATGCAAATTTAGCATAGAACAGCAATTTTATTCCTTCAGTAAGCACCAGTTGTCTTGCAATTTCAGGCTTGGAAGCTTTAGAGTCACTGTAGGATTTTACAGTAATACAAAGAAACTTCCTCATAGGAGCTAAGAGCTTTAGACACAACAGGACAAATTCTGGTATGAAGATGCTTACATTGCTAAACTTTTATGAAAATGAAAATGATCTGAACCTACACACAAGGTATGTCACCCTCCAGAATTACCTAAAGCTTTAAGTTGGATCTAACTTCTGATCCCCCTTTCATCCACATGCTAAGCCACCTCGCTGGGGTGTGGTGATGCTTTAAATCAGGTTTAATGCCTGCCAGCATATAGAAGAATACGTTTACTTCAGCTGACATGTGCCTGATTTGCAGTAGAGATAAAGATGAAGTCTCTTCAGTAGCATCTGACACTTGTTCCACCTTCCCAGAAGAACAGACAAGAATATATTCATACAGGTAGACAAATTTCAGCACCCAAGAAATCCATTGGGTGTGCCCTGATAAGCTCTACCAACATAGGGGAGTGAATTTAGCAACACGAAGATATACCAAATCATACATATAGAGTGGCTGGGTTTAACAGAGTGTCCCACTCCAGAGATGCTAACTGCTGCCAAGACTTAGTTTAGAAGAGTACTATATAGGTATTCCTTGTATTTGGGGATGTATCACTGGATTGTACCCAGGTATAATCTCAGGAGTTTGAAAAGATAATCACAGCAAAGCCCTCTTTCAGGAATGCAGCATGCCCACCCATGGCACTTTACCACGTTACAGACATAAGGTTTGGTGCTGGAAAAAGAAGGGTGTAGGCAAACCTCTCTGCCTACTGCCCTCACTAAGGACCACGTGGAGAAATGTCCTGTTCATCCTTGCCTGATGCCAAAGCCCATGAACATATCCAATCAAGACCCTCCTGAACCTCCAAGCTCTCTTTGTTTGAACGTTCCAACTTGTGCTGGACCCTGAATAGAGCACTTTTTGATGAACTGGTTTTGCTTGCAGCAGGTCTACTCAGAGCTGTCGCAGATTGCCAGTGATAACCTGGTTAGCATTTTGAGACCCACTTTGTGTTTAAAAGTCTAGTTTCACATCAGAGCAAAGATTTGGTGACACAACATAAAAATTTCTAAATTAATTTAAAGCTTTTATTTTTAATGGGGAAATGGAACCAATATAGGTTTCAGGAGATTTTAGGCTGTGGAAAACAGTCATCTCTCTAGCAAAAGAGAGCGCACATTTTCCAAACTAATTTCCCTACCTCTCTCACAAACTGTATCTCCTGCTACCTATACAGGGTAGGAGATAGTGAGTTTATCCTGCCTGAAAAATCTCACGTATCATTCTGAGCATCTCTTATGAAAATAGCTCACCTCTGACCCAAAGGGTCTTCTAGCACTTCACACCTCATCTGACTGGAGAACTTCTCACTTCCATCCTAGAAAACTCTTACATGTATGGTCTTCTGCCCAACCTGGCCTTTTACCTTATCAACTAACCTCAAGTACCAATGTTTCCAGGATGAAGCATTCCAACTTACAGACATCTGACTTGCCTCAGACTGTCCTCAAATTGCTGATTTTTTAAATATGCCCAGCTTGTGGGACAATATGTCTCTAGCGTCCCACCACTGTGGCAAAATTACAAAGGCAGCACTAGAGAGGTGAATTTAAGCTCGTTATGTCTGTAATCTCTGTCAGTCCCAACATTAGCAGGATTATGACTGTACCATCTTGCAGTAGATAATTATCATGATCTCATCCAAGCATGCAGAATGTGTTTATCCACTTAAACAGTTTGCTTCCTTCAAGAAATATTTAACCCACAGAAATTGCAGACATTGAATATTTCCAAAACTAGAATCTTGTGTTCACGAATCATCAGTGGGCTATTTCTATGGTACTACATATTCTATTCACGGGCAACATATTACGTGAGTTTGTACCCCATTTTTGTGCCGTAATGTATATTCACAATTAGGTGTGATACAAATTAAATCAGTTAAATCAAATTATGTTAATCTTTGCAATTCACAAAAATGTATGCTAATGAATTTATCAGATAAAGATAGAGGAATTGTTTTCTCAAATAGAGAAAAAAAAATTTTTTTAATGTAAAATGATCTTTCAGAGGCTGTGATTGAAGAAGACATCTGCTACTCAGGCAAAGGAGCACATATTTAAGTTAAGCCACTAGCACCAACTGATTTAAGTATATCCCCTCATAGGTATGGGATGTAAAAGAGTGTTTATCTGCTTTGTGCTTGAGGGCGTCTATTTACATATAAGTGCTGAGAAGGAGCTTTACCCAGGAAAATGAACGAAAACCACAGATATTACCAAGAATATTCACTCTGTGAACAAAGCTGCCTGAACAACATACAGCTGTCGACCCAAAGTAGAAAAACTTTCATTTTAAGTTGTCTAAATGGTGACTGAATTTTAATCTGAGATATAGAACTAAAATTTGTGCTCAGAAATCCAAACCTAAATATAAAGAACTCTCTAGTACCTTCTTGCATGGAAACTACCTACCTGATATTTCTAGGACCATTTCTTAGAGCAGCATCATGGATTTGACCATAGGAATACAATTTTTGACTTCAAAATAATGCTGCACAAACAATTTTTGGTTATTTCTGAAGACAGGAATAGGCAAAACAAATTTTCTAAGAAATCTTAAACTGAGAAAGAGTTGATAAAAGTTGCTCAGAGGGGTTGTGGAGTTTCCATACTTTGAGTTACTCAAAATCTACCCAGATATGTCCCTGAGCAACCTGCTCTAGAGGACCATGCTTTAGGCAGAGATGGTGGGTTGATGGTCTCCAGAGGTCTCTTCCAACTTCAGTTATGCTATGATTCTATTCTCCTATTTCATTTAAGCCTCTTGCTTATCCTGAACTGATCTGAACCGATTTTTCAAAGGATGGAACAATGAGATGAAGAACTGTTTCTTGAAAGTCAGACTTAAGCATATCTGAAGGAAATTCAAAACCTCAGTTGTGAGTAATTGTGAAGTGTCAGTCATAGATGACTTCAAAATCTGGACTACAGATCATTTAAAGCTTTCTAGCAGATTTTTTTCAGCATACCTGTTTCTTTTTTCCTTCTTTTGTTTTTAATTACAAAAGAAGAAACTTTCATTTTTATGTATTTCCAAAGTTGGTGAATGTTTTTCTTTGCCTCTAATTTCTATCTGCACTTTATTGTCCTTTGATAAGATTTATTTACTGTGAGGTTTCAGTTGTTAAATCCAAAAGGATATAAAATTGCCTTAGGATGAAATCTTCATATCCATTTTTCACATGACAGAGATTAGAAAGTATAGAGGAAATAAAACCCAACATCACAAGAAATGATTTGTGCAGTTTCTTTTAAGATTTGATATTAAGATGTTTTTTTATAACTAACAGTTAGATAACCTGCTGTTACCGATCCCACAGATATCGTGTTTACAATTAGTAGATTGCATACAAATGCAGCATAGTATAAGAACTGTAGAAACAAGGATTTGCACTCTTACAAGGTTTATCACTAAAAATGTTTGTTGCTTCTCCTTCCTGGAGTGGTAGTTGAAAATAAGTGTAGTATGAAACTGCAAGAACCCAAAAATTTTCTGTAATAGCAGATGAGGCAAACAGGTAACTGAGAAATACGTCATGATGAAAAATAAATTATTTTTAAAACAGTAGGTTTTTGGCTTCTGAAATAGTTTTGAAATATGGATGACATCCAGAAAGATTCAGGCAAAAAAGGGGAGAAATACTCATTTAAAGAGTCATTCTATTTATTACCAATATTGATTTAAATTTAGCACTGTCTTTACATTTTTAAAACAATGTTTTAATTCTAACGTGAACTTTCATTTCAGAAGAAAATTAATTTGAAATTAATTTAAACATCTCATTTTCTATTTAAAAGACTTATTTCATTCAATGTTTTGTTTTCTGTTAAAAACCATTTACAATAAGATAAACATTCTCCCTTAGTTTTTTGGTTCAGCAGGCAAACCAAAAATGCAATTATTTACAAATATCTATTGAGCATACATTGATCCCCTAAACACTTCACATAGAAAAGCTAAAGCTTCTTTCTTTTTTAGAATTCAGACTCAGAATAGTGTCATCTATTGGCTTCAACAGTATGGCACAAACCAAAAATTTCGTTCATGTCCCTTGATGATATTCTGTAGCTTGTGTTACAACCACTTCCACTGTCGTAGTAAACCAGAAGCACAGCCCTTCTGGGTTTAAAAGAAATGTTTATTATTGCTCAGTGCATCATAAAAGCTAAGCAAATTTTCCAGCATTCCGCAAGATAACATCAGCAAAAATACTGCCCAAAGATCCGTGAAATGATTGAAGAGACATCGGTGGACACCTTAACGTCACAATCATATAGACAAGAATCTTGTAAATAAATCAATTATTATTGTTCAATTGTAATTTCTCTATTATTGATGATTCAAATACGATCTCAGCCACCTCCAAAAACAGTTTTCAAGACTGATTAGATGAAAAACACTAAATCCTTGAAGAACAACCTTTTGGATCAAGTGCTTTCCAAAAGTGAATGGGCTCTTTGTATGTATATATCACAGGAGACAAAATTTGTGTGTTTGATAGTACAGGCACAGTGTATAACTACATACGGTACAATTTATCAGAGTGTACCCATGCTGCAGCAGTAAGGTGTGGTAACTGAAAATCCATCTTAGGCTGTATATTAATTTATCCTTAACTACCTGGGCGTTCTGCAGCATCTCAGTTTCTAACAGGCATCTTGTATATTAGGTAAAGAGTAAGATTACTTTCCTGCAGTCTAACTAGATGACATGGTAAAGCACGAAATCTCTAGGGAAACCGCAAAAAAAGATGTAGTTTGACCACTTTATTTCTCCAAATGAAAGACTAAAAAGGAAACTAATCTGCAGTTCAACAGTATTTCCAGCTGCAGTAGGTCCAAACTCATTATTTGATTCACTTACAGAATAGACTTTCCTAAAATGTCTTTCTTCCTAGATACAATAACACAGTTTACTATTTTAATAAAACTAAGCAGACCTAGAAAAAAAAATTCACTTTTACATGTGTTGAAACCCACAGAATTTAAAACAGGGCTGAATTTGAGTTACTGTTTTGTCACACTCTGCAAAGAAAAGAAACAGCTGTCAACCAGATTCCACCTGGATATGTTTGTCTGTGCCTCTTTAATACCAAGATAAAATGTGGTTTTGTTTTATATAGGGTAACACATTAAATACAACAATAAAGTAGTATAGAAGGAAAATTAGTTTGCAGCGTTCACAAGTATTATGATAATGAAGGAATGTCCAGGCTATGCTCTGAGGGCATTAAACACAAAAAAAACACATTACAATGACAATAGAAATCGCCTTACAATGAAATTATCTTGTAATGGAAGAAGAAACACCCATTTTGCCCTGGAGTGAAACAATATCACTCCCAGAGTGTCAGACAACAGGCTTTAAGTATGTGAAAAATACATATGACTCATCAAGAAAAAATACATCAAGTGAATCTAGCCTGGAATAGAATACCTTGTAGACAACAGAGCAGCAGTCAGAAGGCTTTTCACGCCATCTTCTACAACATTCTCAGAAGCAAGCTAAGGCAAAATGACCTGGGTGAAATTCTTGTCAGACAGAAGATTGATTGAGAACCAAAGCCAGAGAGTAATTACCAGGAAGTTACACCAGTAGTTAAACTTGAAAGATTTATCAAGTGCAGTTCCTCCAGGAGTCTGTCCAAGACCCAGCACTAACCATATTTCTGTCCTAGCATCCTTGTCACTAACTTGTATAGAGATTGAATTTTCAGCTTATACAAACGGAAAGAACTGGAACTGAAATTCTATGTGACTTTGATAAACTGAAAAAGTGGCCTGACAACTTAGAACAAAATTCAGAAAAGTATTGCACTTTAATAGGAATTATTATCTTTACAAGCATCAAATGGGGAAAAACCGCTTAGCAAACAGTTCTTCAAGACTGCAGGAATCTGAAAGAACCAGAAGTCACAGAAAAGTCAACAATATAGCCTGCAGGGCACATGAAGTAATTTTTCTGCTCTCTGTAGCTTATTTAAGTTCTCAGCAGGAGTTGTGTGTGCAGTTTTAGGCACCACAATGAAGCATTCAATTTCCAGAAGAAAGCAACAAGAGTAATGACCAGAGGACTGCAAAACATGACTCAGGAGGAAAAGGTGGAGAGACAGGTTTTTGATGCAAAGAAGAAAAAGCAGAAGAATCCCAAAGTAGTAGTTTTAAAATTTATAAATGGTATCTTCAAAGAGGAAGGAAACAAATTGTTCAAGTCCACTGAGACTAGGAAAATTGTCAAGATCTAAAACCTGCAGAAAGGAAATTTTTATTCAGAAAATAGGAAAATTTTTTAATAGGTAAGACAGTAAACCAGTGGAAAAAGATGGCTTAAGAAACCTGTGGAATTGAAGGTTTCTGAAAGACAGGTTAGACTAACTTTGTTCAAAATGGTGTACATAATAATTATTTGGGAAGAAGGGTAAATAAAATAACTTTTATGGTGCTTTCCTGCCATATTTTCTATGATTCTGGGAAACCAAACTCCTGTTCCCCCTATCTGTCTTTTGCCTCTGTCAAGGGTAAACACTTTGCTCATGGAAAACCTAGTGCACTGTAGCTTCTACAACAGTGTTTGCAGTGTGGGCTACAGTTGTGCTATAGTCTGAGAAAATCAAGACAACAAAGCTGGTTTTCATACAGCTCCCTTAGTTTGTACATCATGGAGCCCCTGGCAAAGGAAATATCATTGTTTTCATAAGTCAATTATGAAAACGATGAAAGTTGCCCAAAGTCAATCACAGAGACAGTGACAGAAAGAGTAAAGGAAATCATGTCTCTGAAGTTCTTATCCTCTGTGTAATGTAACAGGTAGACTGGTTCATTCACTGACTCATTCATTTGATTCATGCTGTATATATTTGAATTCTGTAACTGGTCATTTTTTAAACATCATCTCACCTTTACACCCTATCATAAGCATGCAAAGAAGACCTTGAGTAACCTAATGTTTCCTGGAATTTGGCCTTGCTTTTAGTGGGGGAGGGTGGACCACGGCACCAAGAGTGCTCATCTGGCAACTTAAATTATTCAGTACTCCTATGGCTCTCTAATGATAAAAGGCAATTCCTACATACAGACTCTTTTATGATGATAGCTTGAATGCACCTCATGGAGCTGGCTGAAGCTAGTTTAGCGTGGAGCGTTACGGTTTAAAGCAGGGCGTCAATAAACTGCGTGACAGGTGCTCTCTATTCACCCCCACCCTCCCACCAGAGGAAGGGAAAAGGAGAAAAAGGGAGAGAGACTTACAAATTTAATATAAAAAGTTTTACTAATAAAACTAATAGTACTAATAATATTAATGATAAGAGAAATAATGTAGAATATACAAAATCGATACTGAGTTTCCCGGAGTTGGGTGCCATCCCACCAGCAGCTGCCGGGCAGCACCAGGCAGTCCCGGACTGGCCTCGGCAGTAGACAGGAACTGGACTCAGGAATGCACGGATCGGAATCTGGATCAGGATCGCGGGCAGAACATGAGCAGGGTCCTCCTCAGAAGGTGGCCAAGGACGAAGATGACAAGAACGTCGTGATCCCCCAGCTTTAAACAGAGTGTGATGTGCATGGCATGGAATACCGCGTTGGTCAGTATCGGGTCGCCTGAACTGTCTGCCCCTTCCTGCAAGTATGACCCCTTCCGACTCCTCACTTGCAGGACCCAAAAGATCTGTCGGTGACCTTGGCTGCTATAGCGATTATAAACAGAGGCCTTTTTCTGCATTCCTCTTCTACCATTATCTCAGTGTAACTATAAACGTTAGGCGTTCTCAGCTTTGGAGCGGACAGAGTCTGTAAAATGTGCAGCCAGCTTCAGAAAAATGCAGTTACTTAGAAGAACTTAGCTGTAAGGAAGATTAACTAAAAGAAAATCGGTTATGTTTTAACCAAAACCAAGTCATGGAGGTACTGTGACCTGTGACAGCTGTCACATACACCTCTCTACAAGTAGAGTGGGAGAAGATATGCCAGAAAAAGGATGAACTCCAGGACAACCACACCCTCGTCTTCCCTTCTGGAGCAAGGACTAGACAGATCATCCTGCTGCAGAAAGAAAAGATCATACCATGCCTATCTGCAAAGAGGAAGCATCTAGACCAAACAGAGCTCCTTGTTTGTAGGATGAACTAGTGTTCATTACCAAACTTTCATTTTGTCTCACTTTCTTTCACCTGTACTATAATTCTACATGTGACATCATTACACCATACACAATGTTCTGTCTGGGACCAAAGAGCTGCTGGAACTGGCCAGCTAAAGTTGCATGAAGGCTGCTGCAGAGCCAGGAACTGAATCCCATTCTCCAGTGACAAACTGTTAATGCTGAACAAAGTTTGCCTCAACAAATTGTCTTTACCCTTGTGTCCTTCTTCTCTACTTGCCCTCTTTCAATACTTGATTTTGTTTTCTTCATTTCAGCTGGGCTATGCACATACAGAGACTTCTTGAATTCAAGTACGTAAAAAGTGCATGTAGTGAGAAGTTTTCTCTTGGCATAACAACAATTGAGTCAGAACACAAAAAATGATTGAAGCAAAAATTACAACAAGAACTGCGAGAATAAATTCATTATCTTTTACTTCCCTTTAAAAGCTGTCCCTAAGTGCTTAGTGTGTTTCTGAAGTATTCTTCATATTCCATTTGACTTGATAAATGTGTTGTGCAGAACATCTGAATAGTCTCTTTAAGAAAGATGCTGAATTGGCATTGGGTATGTTTCAAACAAAGAAATCTTTCATTAATTGCAAAGGAGATAAAAATATAATTCATTCTTGGTTTAGCTTTTCAGTATCGATGAACAACTATTATTTACAGTAAGTAAAAGATACACAATACATTGATATACACCTTTTATTGCCTGTACAAGCATACAAACTCTCTTCTCTCAGACCATGCCTGCTTAAAATCTGCCCTGCCAACTTTTCAGGTGTGGTCAATTAAACATTGCTCTGTCATGGGAGGCACATCATTACTCACAGGCGCTCAGCCAACTGCAAAACAAAAGCAGACTGTCACAGACTTGTGGGTGTCTGATAACCTGCTCTGCGCAGCTGCGTCCCGAGAACGCAGGACTGAGCACAGTCCAGTTCAGCTCCTGTGATGTATAATTACATTTATACTGTTACCATAAAGATGTCATCGTCTCTGTAATTAAATTTGTGCATCATTAAATAGTCACTACTTTACCATTGACAAAAGTAGTGAATTTAATTTCTCATGATACTATTCTCTGAAAGTATTTTGATGATTTGACGGATTTTAATTAGCTCCAAAATAGCGTTCTTCTTGTATCAATTCTACCAGAAAGAAGCTTCAACATTTAGAACAATGGCAACCACCTGGGATTGCAAGGGATCAGTGTTCATCTGCCCTGTATACTCTCAGCATGTCAAAGATGTCCATTTTATTCTTTTACAGGCTGTCAAAAATGAACTCTACTAAATCATTCAGGAAATGCATACTTAGTTTTTTTCTTCATCTGCAGATAGTTGTTGCCACCAGGTTTCACCAAAGTTTCAAAGCCCTGTTTCTTCCTTTTCTAAAATACATCTGGAAGATCGCTGATGCCTTTAGGCTGAGTCCATCTGCTTATGGCAAAGGCATAGCAAAACTGCAGCTTCAAAAGTATCTGACTACAACATCGTGTCTCTGTTGTCACCCCAAATCAGTGCTTGAAAATGGTCAAGACAACTCAGGGCTGTGATCAGCAAGGAAGCTAACGGTGCGAGCATGTAAAGGACATTGAGCTGGGCTTGTAAATGCAGCTAAGCACATCATGCACATGTAAGCAAAGCTTAGATAACATGTAAGAACAACCAAAATGCAGTGTTTAGGTCAGATACGGATAGAGCATACATCCCCTGATGTCTCCATCTCTCCCTTGTAAAAGATATTTTTGTGGTTTATTACTGCCTGGAGATTATCTTGGTCACAGATACTGAGGCTGATTGGGAATAAGAGTGTACCCGAGGAGCTGAAAGCAGTATCCCACCAACACTCCCTCTCCATTTGTCCCCACTCATGTCCCTGCATGCATACGTTTTGCTTTCCCTGACATTACAGTCTACTAGTTTGTGCGAACGCTTTGAGCTTTCCTACAGTAAGAAACCACTGTGCTTCCCAGCCTGGGCACTCCTACTTGCTACATGAGATGCTCTGGAGTGATATTGCAAATCTCTCTTGGGCAGCTGCGTGCCTCCTCCTGTGCACGGGGACAAACAGAGCTGGTAGGGCTGCTTTTGCCACTGCCCCTGTGCATTGCGGTCACTAAAGATACTAACGCATGGTGCATAAATGCAAGTTACCGCAATCAGAAAAGAGTGACTTTCATTCAGGCGTGGGACTTTTTCGGAAATACTAAGCCTCTTCCATTGGTAAATATCCCCATTTCTGTTACTAATAATAGGAAGAGATATTAAAGGAGGATCTCTAATAGAAAACTCATACTGTGGTAATAACACATCCAAGAAATGGTGTGTCTCTATCATGTAGCAGTACACAAGGCAAAGGGAACTCAGTGCTGACCAACCTGATACAGCAACACGATTCAGGGTACAACAAGCAGATTCCACCCAAAAATGCACCTGTAGTGCTGCATCCTACAGCCATGAGGTGCCCACAGCACCCGTTCACAAGGTTTACCAGCACTAAGGACCACTGAGAAGCTGCTGCTACTGGCAGAGCAACCCAACTCATGGCTGTCTTGGACTTGTTATTACTTCAAGAGCAAAAGCCCCGTTACAAGGATGCAATGTTTCCATCAGGACCCTGAACACTATGTTCACAAGTAACTACCACAGAACCAAAGGAACAGGAAGAAATTTCCAACAAGCACTTTGCCCTTCCCTCTCCACCTGCCCTCACCAGTAAAACAAACACCAAAGAAATCCAAGCAACTCAAATCCTTTATTTTTATGCTGTCTTCAGCTGACCCAGCTTGTGACAAAGGAAAAATTGTGAACAAATTCCAGAACATTCAGACATGGAATTTTTGCATTGTTGTCAGTGCAAGGAGGCACAGCAGCTATGGTGAAGTCCTAAGCACGCATCCAGATATATTACACAGGATCATCCCCTCCTCCTCCACCAACTGTTCTAAATGTTTCTAAATGATGCACATGGACTGTTCTGACTCTAAAGTAGACAACTAGGGCACAATGTAGCACTTGGCAGACTGGCTTGCTGACATTGCAATGAGTTTGCCTGACCCTTGAGCCCTAATTGCAGTGAAAATTAGTAGTTTAATTTAGTGGAACATGTGCCTGCAGTTTCTTTTTTTTACTGCCATGGAATCCTGACTCAGTAAAATTAAGCCAAGGTTTTCCATCCTTTTAGGCCCTGGAAATTATGTTTAGGCACTTAAATAAGTGCTCTGGAGCACCCACAAATTTCACTCTAGTCAAGCTACAGATGCTCAAAACGTACAGACTGCTGGGTACTCTCATTTGGAAACTTCCATCCTTCACCCTACAGCGTTTTCTGCACGTGCCTAACAGGATTTGAGTTAAGTCAGAGACCTGAATTAAGCACCTAGGTAAATACAAGTCAGCCTGCCTGAACACTTAGGAGACCAGTTTTTGTCAGAGTACTTGGGTTTGATTTCACAGTCTTAACAAAGAATGTCAAAATGTACCAATCTGATCTAAACTGACAGTGTCCCTTCCCACTTTTCCTTTCCCTGCTGCGTTGTGTGGTCCAGCCCTCACCCACCTTCTCCTGCAAAATGTTTCAAGTTTCTTTTGCCCAAGATCCCTTCTACTGTTGAAGAAAATACTGTTCATCTGTGTAACAGCTTTTGTAAATAGGGCTATAAGAAAAAAAACACATTTCCTAAATGTCAGTCATAGGAATCCAGATTACAGGTAGTGCAATCTGAACCTGTTCATCCCTATCAAACAGGAATAAATGCCGGACAGCTTTGACAGCTGCTCCTGCCACACAGAAAATGCCAGAACATGAAGGACATAAAAACCAAGAGCAACAAAACGCACACCACTGCATTTCATAGATTTAAGGAACAAAGTGTCACTAGAAAAATGGGATTATAATGAATGTTGCCAGCTTCTTGAAATTTCATTGCACATCTCAGGAATAATCTGATTTACAAAATTTCCCAAATTCTTGATTTCCCAGTAATCTTTACTTTCGTTATCTCATAATCCTTTTTTTTTGAGAAAATATTGCTCTTCATAATTAAAAATTGTACATAAATCACTCAAATATTGTTAATTTTTCAAAACATTTCTCTTAGTCCCAATATTTTGGAGGTCCTATGCAGGCTTCTGTGAATACAAAGACATGGCAAGGATATAAATAGCCTTTAAATCTGAAAAGTAAATAAAAAATAAAACAGAACTGCAACTATGGAAACTGCTGGTTGATTTTGGAGCTGTTGTGGGAAGCAATCCACTGAGGGCAATAAAAATAAAAGTTAAGATATAGGTTCAGTCCTGCTTTCACTCACACTGAGGTAAATTTGGGTGTAACTCCAGAGGATTCAGCAGGGTTCTTGGAGCTTTATTTCACTACAAGTGAAGACAGGAGCTGATATACTGTCCAGTCTACTCAGGAGGAAAGAACACCAAATTTAAGAATACTGAGAAACAGGAAAACAAAGTCAATGTCCCAGCAGTCTGACCTACCAAAGCAAGAACCACACAGTCAGACCAAGGTTAACTTCCTGCCGTGAGAAATCCTTGGGGCTGATGGCTGCAATGAGACATTTCAACCCGTCTTGCTAATTAAACTTGGACCTCATACCCCAGTTTCTGAGAGCAGTCATATCTGGCATCCACATATATTTTCTGAGCTTATTGTCAAGAAGAAAGATGTTTCAAAAACTAGAGGGTTACCCTACATTTCAGGAGACACAGATTCAGGTCCTCAAAGCATACAGAGTTCAGACAGGTTGGCACCGGTTAATTCCAAGAGGTGGCTTACTGTCAAAATTAAGAAAAAAATGTATTTAGATTTCAGCTGGCAACACTGACCTTCCTAATTCACTCTGACAGGCCCTTCTGCAGTTTTTCAGACACATTCAAAAGAAGACTTCTGCAAATGAGCTTATACAAGGATTAGAAGTGTTCACCATTCTTCCAGGGAACACTTCTCAAGCAATTTCATAAGGTGGGATATCATATAACTATCTATCTCACATACATGTTTTGCAGAGATTTTGCCATGCAAAGTGTTGGTTTTAATAAAAAAAGAAAAACAGGTATTTCTGGACATGATTCACCTGACAATTATTTAATATTTACTTTTGGATGATATCAGTTCTTTTTTCAGGAGTGCTCTTTTTTCTCCAATTTCTCCTCAGACAGTCTGTGTGTTTCTTGCAGTTGTAGTTTTGGAAATCACCCCTTAATTCAGACAAAAATGGTGTGTTGTTTCAGTCTTCAAGATCCAAATCCCCAGCCACAATGAAAAGTGACATTACCACCCATGTATTTGCACTTTTAAAAAGGAACTGAACGAGCCAGTCCACACTGACTGAACAAGCAGAAGGTCAACACAGGGAGATGTGCTCACTGGTAAGTTAGACTTAAGAGCACAGAATGTGGAAAAATCCCAAGAGTACAGTTTGTGGGGAAGGGGAAAGGGGTATGTTCCCTGTAAGACTAACTGTCTCAACACCGGTCTGTAAGAGACCCTCAAGTCAGTTTGAGAATCATGTCTCATGTCTCCTTAACTAAGTAATAGTTCCTCTAAGTGTCTGTTCTCATCTGAAGGTGTTCAAAAGCCCTTTTGAAACCTGCATTGGAAGGCAGCCAACAAGTCTCTGCCACTGTGCAGAGCATCTGCAGCTGAATACCAATTGATTTCACTGTGTAATACTCTGAGGTTTGATCTATGCACCCAATGCAGAAGAGAAGAGAGACTGAGCTTTGAGTAACTTGCTTGGATATAGTAAACATCATGAAACAGAAGACTGTGACTAGTTAATATGAATTACCTTCACCATCCAAATGGTACAAGACACACATCCTACCAGAGCTGTGGGAGACTAGATGTCTTCTGTTCTCCTGATAGTTATGGCATGGATCAAAAGAGCAGAACTTTTTCCCTTCCACAACTGGAGGGCTGCAATACATAGCAGATTGTAGAAAAGACCCTTTAAAACACGTATAACAGTGAAACGTAGCTCAGGAACAGAGTAGAAAGTCTTTCAGCAACCTTTGCTGCTTCAGTGTATCATGGAAACTTGCTTGCACTAACAGCAAATTCAGTATCATGTCCTTCTAATGCCAGTAATATTCATCGAGGAGATAAAAAAGTACCATGCTGAGGGCTCTGGACAGCTTCTCCTTTTGCAAGACAAAGACTCTCTAAAAAACTTCTACCAATCCTGACAGAGCCAGCTACCACCCAGCCTTTGACAACCACAGAGCAAGAGAAAATAGTACTGAGAAATCTTTTTTCCACTATATGTTCAATCTGCATAGAAGCTACATAACATCTTACAGGCAGGGTTTGGCTGTGAATAAAAATCCACATGAAAAAGACAACATAGGGAAGAAGCAGACGACTCTCAGTTCAGCAGGCCTGATCTAAGTTCATAGACCTTCTTGTACCTCAGTTTGGATATCCAAGGGTAATATTTCCCTAGCTCAGAAGGGCACTCTGATAACTGGGAAGAAGTATGGGCAGCTGGAGTGAGGTGCACGTAGATGAGTCCTGTTATGTTGAGGAAGTCTTAAACAGCAGTTTGACAGCTCATTTATCATCATTAGTCTTCACCAGGGACTTTATGGTCTCTTGGATTAAGTTTGTTGAATATACTGCTAGTATTCGCTCCAAAATCACTAACATACAATTTTGAACTAGAGTGTTAATTGAGCCACACTCTCTTACTTGCAGCTATTGATGAGTCAACAATAACTGTTCAGTCCAGAGTGTGTTCAGGTATCAATTGTCTTTCTGCATGCATCCATTAAAGAACTGATAGTTAACTGTCTACATGAAAAATACCACCATCCATTTTGCCCATAATAAATGTAAGACGTAATAATTTGTCAAGATAAGGAGAGGAAAAAGGCAAATGACTACCCCCATTCTACCAGACACAGGCCAAGCAACGGAGAACTGAGTCTTAATAACTGAGTCTGGGCAGACACTCAGTCAAAAAAGCCAGATGTAAGTCATAGGGCTAATCAAATAACTATCAATAATCAGTATGATTAACCTGGGACAACTTGAATTTGTAAGAAGTTATTAACATGAAGAATTCATAAGCTGGAAAAATGGATTTTGGAGAGTTAAAAATGGAAATAGGCACATGCTCCCAAAATGCACCCCATCTCAGAATTTTATATATACAGATCTACAAGTTATTTTCATTTATCCTGAAAATTCGTACATATACTTTACCTTTTAAAGCCACAACAGAGGCAATTCTTGCAAAGTGATCAAAAAAGAATGCAAACCTCTTTAGGAAAGATACCAAGAGTGACAAGGAAAGAGAAAAGAAGGTCAGCTTCATTGACAAAAGTAAATATGTTGGGACTAGCATAGAAAAACAGATGTGTGAACAAGTGATGATGGCAGGGTAAGTGGAAATCAGAAACGAGAGACTCAGGGATGACAGAGTGAAATGTGGATTCGGACAGACAGAAGCATACACCTCTGTGTTATGTAGTGTTCAGTCTGTGGACACCCTCTGCTAACATCAGACCACAACCAACAAGAAAAAGCATCTAACAGCACAGGAAGTTCCAGTTGAATATGAGGAAGAACTTCTTCACTCTAAGGGTGGCAGAGCACCAGAACAGGTTACTCAGAGAGATTGTAGATTCTCCTTCTCTGGAGATATTCAAAACCCATCTGCATGAAGTCCTGTGCAACCTGCTCTAGGTGACCCTGCTTGGGCAGGGGCATTGGACTAGATGATCCCCAGAGGTCCCTTCCAACCCCTACCATTCTGTGATTCTGTGATTCTGTAACAGGATAAGAAGTTTGCAGAAAATGACACTGACAACTTCAACACAAACTGTCTTACATTCTGGCAGAAAAAAGGATATGAAGCTTTATTAAAATGGGAATTTTTCAAAACAAAAGAGTAGTTTCAGCAATCAACATTCACATTTTCCTAAAGAAATGTATGAAGTGCTCTGTCCCATCCCAGATCACTTACAGGTATTTATAGAGTTTCATATTCATGTAACTTCAGCAGTTTTTCTCCTGTTCATCGTTCCAGGTGTGTCAAAGAGGACATTTTATAGAAAGTGTTTGGGTGACCTGTGCTTTCCTTTGGACTTACCAGTAACACAGTATTTCTTACTCTTTTTTAAGTTGTTTGAAGTACTTCATAAATTACACGTGACTTTCCCAGTGGTTCACCTCAGTCTACGCACTGCGGACCTATTTAGAATGATCCCATACAACAGAGTCGTGGAGAAAAGAGGAGGAGAGGTGGTTGATATGGAAGGATCACCACCTCCAAGCTCAAGAGTGGTCCGACTCTTGGTCCAATATGCAGGAAACCAGGCAAAAGCAGCAGGAGGTCTGCATGTATGGACAAGGAGCTGCTGACTAAACTTAAACGTAGAAAGGAGGACGAGTGGCTCATAGACTGGAAGGCTGTGCTGCCATTCAGCAAGACCCAGACAGGCTGGGGAGTTGGGCAGAGAGGAACCTGATGAAGTTGAACAAGGGCAAGTTCAGGGTCCTGCACCTGGGGAGGAACAACCCCATGCACCAGTATAGGCTCGGGGCTGACCTGCTGGAAAGCAGCTCTGCGGAGAGGGACCTGGGAGTGCTGGGGGGTGACAGGTTAACCATGAGCCAGCAGTGTGCCCTGGCTGCCAAGAAGGCCAACGGCATCCTAGGGTGCATTAAGAGGAGTGTAGCCAGTAGGTTGAGGGAGGTTCTCCTTCCCCTCTACTCTGCCCTAGTGAGGCCCCATGTGGAGTACTGTGTCCAGTTCTGGGCTCCCCACTTCAAGAAAGATGAGGAGCTATGAGGATGACAAGGGGACTGGAGCATCTCTCCTACGAGGAAAGGCTGAGGGAGCTGGGCTTGTTTAGCCTGAAGAAGAGAAGGCTGAGAGGGGACCTTGTAAATGCCTATAAATATCTTAAGGGTGGGTGTCAGGAGGAAAGGGTCAGACACTTTTCAGTGGTGACCAGTGACAGGACAAGGGGCAACGGGCACAAACTGAAGCATGGGAAGTTCCACCTCAATATTAGGAAGAATTTCTTCACTTCAGGGATAACAGAGCACTGGAACAGGCTGCCCAGAGAGGTTGTGGAGTCTCCTTCTCTGGAGATATTCACAGAATCACAGAATCACAGAATGGTCGGGGTTGGAAGGGTCCTCTGTGGGTCATCTAGTCCAACCCTCCTGCCTACAGCAGGCTGCAGAAGACCTTGTTCAGGCGGGCCTTGAATATCTCCAGAGAAGGAGACTCCACAACCTCCCTGGGCAGCCTGTTCCAGTGCTCCGTCAAAACCCGCCTGGTTGAGGTCCTGTGCAGCCTGCTCTGGATGACCCTACTTTAGTAGGGGGGTTGGACTACATTATCTCCAGATGTCCCTTCCAGCCCCCACCTACCATTCCGTGATTCTGTGATCAAGGAAGACTTACCCTCAGTGGAGGAAGATTAGGTTAGGGAACACTTTAACAAACAGAAGATACATAAATCCAGGGGACCTAATGAAAGCTGAGGGAGCTGGCTGATGACATAGTGAAGCTCTTCTTGCAGTGGTAATCAGGGCAATCAGAGGAAGATCCCAAGAAATGACAGGTAGTAAATGTCACTCCTATCTTCATGAATAGCAAGAAGGAGGATCCAGGGAAGTACAGGTGGTCAGCCTCACCTCGATCTCTGGCAAGGTGATGGAGCAGCTAATCCTGGAAACCATTCCCAAATCTGTTAAGTGCAAGAAGGAGACTGGGAGTTGTCAGCATTGCTTTACGAAGGCAAAATCCTGCCTAACAAAAACCAGCCTTCCACAAGAAGTTGAGCAGCTTAGTGGATAACGGGAGAGAAGTGTATGTTCTTCATCTTGGTTTTAGCAAAGCTGAGTCTCCCATAACTCACTCAGTCACAAACTGATGAAGCATAGATGAGATAAATGGACAGTGAGGTGGACAGAGAGCTGTTGCTAAGTACCAGGCTGAAAGAGTTGTGCTTAGCAGCACAAAGTCCACCTAGAGGCCAGACATTAATGGTGTACCCCAGTGGTCAATACTGGACCCAAAACTGCTCACCATTTTCGTTAATGACTCAGACAATGGGACAGACTGCACCCTCAGCAGGTTTGTAGATGATTCAAAAACGGGAGGAGTGATTGATGCACTGTAAAGTTGAGCTGCCATGCAGAGGGACCGTGACAGGCTGGAGAAATGGGCCAACAGGTAACAGGCTGAAAAGTAGCTTTTCAGAGAAGGATCTGGGAGTTCTGGTGGACAAGATATTGAACATGAGCCAGCAATAGGCTGTTGTGGCAAAGAAGGCCAATAGCACAATTGGCTGCTTTAGGTAGAGCATTGCCAGAAGGTAAAGTGAGGTGATCCTTCCCCTCTGTACAGCACTGGTGAGACATTTGGAGTGCTGGGGTCCAATGTTGGTGTTCCCCGTGCAAGACTTACTGGAGAGAGTCTAGCAAAGGGCTGCAAATATTATTCAGGTATTGGAGCACCTGCCATGTGAAGAGAGGTCAAAAGAGCTGAGACTATTCAGCCTGGAAAACAGAAGTCTCTGGGCGATCTTATCAGTATCTACGAATATCTGATGGGGTGGAATAATGAAGATGCAGTCAGACTCTTCTCAGTGGTGTCTAGTGGCAGGACAGGAGGCAATAGGTACAAATGTAAATAAAGAAAATCCAATTTAAGCATAAGACAAAACTCTGAGGGTGGTCAAACACTAGAACAGGTTGCCCAGACAGGCTGTGTTTGAATACTTTGGAGACACTCAGATTTTGACTGTACACGGCCCTGGCCAACCTGCTCTGGTTCACCTTACTTTGAGCAGAGGGGTTGAACTAGACTATCTGCAGAAAACCCTTCCTACATCAAGTATTATGTGACCCCATGATTCTGTACAAAGGTATATTCATGTCACAAGTCTTTCAAGAAACTACAGCAGGACTGCAGCTATCTCTAACAAACTCAAGGCCAGGCAGTTTTCACAAATATCTGCACAACAAAAACCTGCTGTGCCCTGGGAAAGGAGAGAAGCAGACTCACATTCCCCCAGGTAGGAGAGGAAACTGAACCCAAATTTTCCAAATCCTAAGTGGTTTCCTAACAAATGGGCCAGAACGTTGATGCCAATGTAGTAAATGGAACATGAAGGACTTTATTCCCAAGTCTATGTTTGGGTGCTTACATTAAGAGTTTGTTTCCTTCTCAGTGGAGACAGCTGGACTCTGGAGGGTGATGCAGAGCAATGAAAAACAGGCTGCTGCTCTGAATTGCCCTCTGAACAAGAACATATTGTTAAGAATAATTCTGCTTTGGCCTCAGCAGTACATAAGCTACCCTAACGAGGTTTTCCAAGAGCTATTGTTTCTGCCAAGCTTCATCTCCTATATTTGCATATCCTGGCATTTACAATGCCTTGAAAATTAAGAAATAAAAATCACTGCCCTTTGCAAACCTTAAGTATGACTATAAGCAAATAACTCAGAGCGCCTTCATGGGCAGAAATAGCCGAAGACAACTGGCACCCTGATCATTTACAGCAGAGGAACGGATTTACAGGGTGCATGGGAGAATCAGCTTGGGGTGTCTGTAGTGGTGTGTTGTGCAAACAGGCCTGGAGGGCTTCTGGGTGCTGTCAAGTTGATGGATGACAGACTGACTCTACAGCAGAGGCAGTAAGGGAGCTGGAGTAAGGAAAAGAGGGAGGAAAGTCTGCAGCATAGGACTGTAACAATATTTGTGACAATGTAAAAGAGGTTCGTAGAAATTTCTATAACCGATAGATATTCCATGTCTCTTCCTTTTCTCAGTCCTTAGGAGGAAGAGAAAGGGCAAAAGGAGATGCAGTCCTTAGTTCTAAACAGAAACAGAAAGGTAGCATGAAGATTACATTATTCCAATGTAAAATTAAATTACCTACCCTGCTATTACTGAATAGGGTGTTCTAAAACAGAGGCCTGACTCAGATTTTAAGAGCAGCATGTACCAAAAATAAGAAATGAGCAGTCGATCATTTTACAAGGTCATTATAAAAAGACCTGGAAATACAATTAAGCTCCAAATGGAAACAAAGAACTAATTTAGGAGATTGGGTTTGTTTCTTGTTTTTGTTTTAAATGTATGCCACTGAGAAACCTCATTAAGCACTGGCAGTATTACGAAGGTGATAAGCAGGCCATATGGATTTGTGTTACCCCTGAGGCTTCTGCTGAATTTCATAGCTGCCTATGAGTTAAGCAATTCCTTCACTTTCTTCAGTCTTGGTAACTCTTTACCTAAGCTTGATATACACTTTTGAGAACTGCTTTTCCAAAAGAATGTGGATGACCTGAAGAAAGTGTAAAGGAGCTCAATGAGAATGATCAGTTGGATGGGTCAGTTGCCCTCAAATGTATGAGAAGGACCTACAAATCAGATGGATCGTAGAATTATAGAATGAATCATAGAATGGTTAAGGGTGGAAGCGACCTTCAAGATCATCTGATTCCAGCCCCCTGCCATGGGCAGAGACACCTTCCACTAGACCAGGTTGCTCAAAGTCCCATCCAGCCTGGGCTTGAACACTTCCAGGGAGGGGGCATCCACAACTTCTCAGGGCAGCCTGTTCCAGTGTCTCACCAACCTCACATTAAATAATTTCTTCCTTATATCTAATCTAAATCTACTCTATTTCAGTTTAAATCTTCTTAAGATGATTTAGGTCCTCTGCATGTCCCCTGTGCATATAACAGCTCATTTTTCCCCTTCACAAAATATCACCTACTACAAAACTTGAAAGTAGTATTTAGTGCACAGTCTGGGGAGAAAGTTTAAAAATCTTTTTCTGTAAAACAGACCTTCATATCACAGAATCACACAATGGTAGGGGTTGGAAGGGACCTCTGTGGGTCATCTAGTCCAAACCCCCTGCCAAAGCAGGGTCACCTACAGTAGGCTGCACAGGACCCTGTCCAGGTGGGTCTTGAATATCTCCAGAAAAGGATATTCCACAACCTCCCTGGGCAGCCTGTTCCAGGGCTCCGTCACCCTCAGAGGGAAGAAATTCTTCCTCATGTTCAGACGGAACTTCCTATGCTTCAGTTTGTGCCTGTTGCCCCTTGTCCTGTTGCTGGGCACTACTGAAGAGTCTGGCCCCATCCTCCTGACACCCACCCTTCAGATATTTGTAAGTATATATTAGGTCCCCTCGCAGCCTTCTCTTCTTCAGGCTGAACAAGCCCAGCTCCCTCAGCCT
>Ga0065711_1001979_pt1 | contig 37692 bp, 23 predicted proteins | sample Hoacrofraction12_FD_59098 | JGI IMG/M metagenome (GOLD analysis project Ga0065711, IMG submission 59098) | Hoatzin crop microbial communities from Cojedes, Venezuela - Epithelial fraction 12 v2 (version 2) | ecosystem: Host-associated > Birds > Digestive system > Esophagus > Crop | place...
CAAGAAGGCCAACGGCATCCTGGCTTCTATCAGGAATAGTGTGGCCAGCAGGAGTAGGGAGGTGATTGTGCCCCTGTACTTGGCACTGGTGAGGCCGCACCTGGAGTACTGTGAGGGGGAAAGGAGGTTGTAGTGAGGCAGGTGTTGGTCTCTTCTCCCAGGTGACTAGTGATAGGACGAGAGGAAACGGCCTCAAGTTGCGTCAGGGGAGATTTAAATGGGATATTAGGAAAATTTTCTTTACTTAAAGAGGGGTCAAGCACTTGAACAGGCTGCCCAGGGAAGTGGTGGAGTCACCATCCCTGGAAGTGTTTAAAAGACATGTAGATGCAGTGCTTAGGGACATGGTTTAGTGGTGGGCTTGGCAGTAGTACGTTTGCAGTTGGACTGCATGATCTTAGAGGTCTTTTCCAGCCTGAACGATTCTATGATTCTATTGCTGTGTGAAGCTGTTCATACAATTGTTTTGGCTGTGCATATGTATTGTTGACACTCATGATATACAAGAGCTTGATGAAAAATGAAGATTCATCAATAGTGATAAGTTTTGCAAATTAACTCTTAGTGTGCTAAATTACCGGCACTGAAGATAGAGAAGCGAAAATATTTTGCTATTTGGGGAGAAAAATTTAAATTCAGTATGGCACTTCATTACAAAATCCCCTTTAATTTACTTTTGAATACTAGAGAAATATAGTCAACTTTGAAATTAAGTGTTTTACTGAACTTAGGGCATGGTTTTGACATTTCAGATTTTTTCTAGAGCTGCCACAAAACCAAGGAACGGTTATTCACACAGCTCTAATTATTTTGACATTTGTAGCAGACTTTTTTCACTTCACATATTCTGATATGAAGTAATATTTTTTAATCTCAGCAAAGTTTTGTGTAATATTTGCATATGCAGATAGGCCTATTGAACCCCAAAGGGACTGGTTGTTGTTCCATTGCAGTCAGTGTAACTGCTGTTGTATCAAGCTGCTGCTCAGTGTAAAACTATGGACTAGATTCTCAATTTTTGTAAGCTATTCTTCAGAGAGTCCTCACTTTGAAAAATAAACAACAGTAACAAAACCTGGATTACAGGCTGTACAGTAATTCTATCTGATGTTTGTATTTCAGAATCACAACCACTGCAGCTTGTATGATGGACTTGAGAAGATACCCATTAGATGAACAGAACTGTACTCTGGAAATAGAAAGCTGTATGTACATAGCAAAATGCATATAAAACCTAGTTCAGATGCAGGGCAGTTTACCTTTTGTAGAAGTGTGTAACATTTACACTGGTGTCTATAAACACTGTGTGAATCATGTAATTGCCACCCTTTAGAATTTTTTGTTTGTTTGTTTATCTGACTTTTTAAAAAAATGTAAGGGGTCATCCATATCTAGATGAATGGATACATCCTAGAAAAATGAGTTCAGGACAGAATGAAGTCATTTATTGCTCCAGCCTGACTTGGCAGAGGCAGTGACTGGATGTTTGTCTTCAACACAAGAGAATGAATGTTCATATTTTAATCAGATTCATTTTCAAGAGAGCAAACACTGTGATATCATTTTCTTTCAGTATGTTTTATTATGCATGGATGGTCTTGCCGAAAGACCCCCCGTGGGCTTTCAGATTGGCCCCATTTATGATTTGCAGTTGTGTTCCACACAGAACCAGATTCTCTCTTCCACCTAGTCATGTCCTAGGATTGCAATATTCAGATGTATATTTGTGCTTCAAGAGTTTCTGCTCCATTTCTGCTACTGGCTGGAGATTGTGGTCTGTATACAGAAAAAACTAATATATATTGTATATTCAGCTGTAGTCCTCCACTACAGAAGCTAATGGAAATGGTGCGACTCACACTCTTTACTGTGAGTGGAAAAGATCTGCCCCAGTTATGTTTGTCGGTGTTCATTGAATAATCCACCTTCTTCTGGTGATTATCAGCATAATATACACTTGGTTTCAGTGCTAAATGCATATTATGTCTTAAATCATGTTAATCTGCAATTTTGCAGATTATTGGATAGCATTTTCTGTCTTATTGGGGCCATTAATCCGTATGTGAATTTTATGAGAGTGATACCAAAAAAAAAAAAAGAAAACAGAGTATTTTACCTCAAATTCCTGTGCAGAATGTAATGGCACAGCTCTTCGGGAGAACTTCCCACAGGCATGCAGAACAAAATACCGTACATCATTCCAGCTGTTCTGATTCTTTCCATCGTCTCAGATGACTATCCGTGTGTGCTGTGAAGCTACATTTAAGTCTGCTTTTATTTCTGACTTCGTCTCCTGCTTTGCCTGCAGATGGCTACACAACGGATGACATAGAGTTCTACTGGAGAGGTGGAGATAACGCAGTCACTGGCGTGGAGAGGATTGAGCTTCCTCAGTTCTCCATTGTGGAATATAGACTGGTGTCAAAGAATGTTGTCTTTGCCACAGGCAAGTATTGTTATTTGCCCATTTAGTGTTTTAATTTCCTTGTGTATGACAATTACTGGTTTAGTAATCATAATTATATATAGTCTTAGCACTGTGTTGTGTGTTTTGCTAAAGAAATGACTTGATAAAGCCTAGAGGCAGAAGTGCATGAAATAGCATTTCGTGTTTATTTTTCTTTTTCATTTGTATGTGTGTGTAATACTTAACCAGGCACCTAAATATCTATGATCTAAATAAATATGAAGTCATTCACCTCTGAATCATCAGTTTAAACGTAGCCTACAGGGTTACTGATCATACGTGAGTATGTTTTGGCATACTAGGTCAAAAAGCCTCCGTTTTTATGAATACCTCCCTACAACTTTTCAGTGCATGTTTGTTTTGTTGTTGTATAGTGAATGTAATGCCTCTTATATCTTGATTGTGCTGATGGGTATATAGTACAGTATACATAGCCAATGCTTTTGTTATCTTAAAGATGCTCAAAATCCCTGGGTTTCCTCCTTCTTTCCTTGAAGATGTAATAAAAGTTACTGATAACTCACAGCATTGTCTGTCTTCAGGTGACAAAGCATAGTGTTGATTTACATGTTCAGTGTTAGACAGCAGCATAGGAAAATGTTATGTGTGACAAGACCAAAGCAACACGTAAAGCCATCAGCAAGTGTGGGACCACTGTTCAGGACCTCCAGCTTTTCCGTGCTCTTCAGACCGCAGGCATGTGCTGTTCCATCTGTCCCAGCGCACTAGAACAAATGAAGCACAGCTCTATTATGTTTGTGAGCATCACTTCACCCACTCTTTGGACACAGCATCTGTTTCAAAGTATGCAGAAACACGAGCTGTATTTCAGAACAAAATGTAAATATTGCTGGGATTGAAATTAATAGAGGGGGTTTGCCAACTGCTGCTGTTCTTGTTTATCATTGTGAATGGGAGGCTTTTTTCTATAAAGAAACAGATACTCTAATCCTGTATCCCTCTGTTCTGCAGCTTGTGTCACCTTTGGCAGCCAGGGCTTACCTGCCCCTCCACAGGACTGGATATGCTTTTGTAGGATGGCACTTTTGGACAACAGTGAGAATACAGAGAATTTTTCTGGGAAGTTTTTATGACAGTCCAAAGACACTTTTAGTTCAGTATGAAATATTTCAGTATATGTGTATTTCAGTATGATTTAGTAATTTGGATATGAGAGAGATTTATTAAATTCAGGAAATAGAGAAATCCAAAAAGCTGTGAGACAAATATGAGAGAGAATGAAAACTAGGAGTAGGCATCTATATGACTGACCGGATTTTCAGAATCGTAAGAGTTCTTTCCAGCAGAACTTGTGGGAGGAGTGAAAAAGTCTCATGCTTCAGGGTTTAAGACAGATTGACATTAGGGAGTTGAATGGGACAGTCACAGAGAACGGATTACTCCATGTTTCTTGTAACATTTTTTCTGAAGCATATGATTTTTGTCACTGGTGAAGACACGATACTGAATTTACTATTATTTTGGTACAGGACATTGTGAAAATGCTTGATTAATTATGAAATTTAGTGACAAGTATTTCTGTTCAGGGGAAACAACACGTTTGTTTCTCAAAACCACATATTTCATTCTAAGTCTGAAGCATTTTAGTGAATCTGACAGATAAAGTCAGGACACACATTGCAAATTTCTTATCAAGAGAAGAAATGAGTCCCAGTAATTATGGCCAGTTTCTACATTTTTTGTGGAAAATAAGTCAGGCATGCTTTTTTGTTTTGGCTTTGAGGTTATTGAAGTCTCAGGGGAAGATATTAGTTCTTTGAGTACAGTATCTCAGCAAACATTTCAGAGATTTCAGTACTACTGTGCTTTGATTGTATAAAACTAAAAAAAGACTTCAGAGTTGTGCCATGAAAGAGCTTTTGGAGTAGTTATTTCTCCTGTCTTCCATGAGGAACAGTGGTATGTAATCTTGTGTAACATGCAAATGGAAAAATCTGTTCCCATAGTTACTACTGAGAAGCAATGGTAAGCCTGAAAAAAACCCGTAGATAGTGACAGAAAGCTGTGTGGGGCTGCAAGAATACTGGAGGAACTGCAGACATGTTGAAGCATGGCATTGGATTTAGAAATGATCTTGCCAAATTAGAAGAATGGGTCTGGAAAAAAGTAAAAACGTCAGTCTGGACAAGTGCGAAATACAACATCTATACAACTAATTATTCCTATCCAAATTCAGCATAGGGAATACCAGGTTAGGCCAGGGTTCTGTGTGTAGACATGTAGGGGTTGCGGTTGATCTCAGAATGAACATAAGTCAACAATATCTTTTTGTCAAGAAAAAAACCAACAAAAAACAGAACACATCCTATAAGGAGTCTGACTTGCATTGCTAAGGCCTGAGCTGAGTATTTGTGGTCATGGGCAGCGCTCTGCAAGACAGTTGTGGAACAATAGAAGCAGGTCTAGGGAAAATTAGTAAGTATGAGTGAAAGTCTAAAAAATGTAATACATGAGATGATTACCAGAGAAACAGGTATGACCATATAGTTTAAAAAAAAGAGAACACTTGGTGGGAATTAAATACAGTCTTCAAGTGTCTAGAAGGAATCTGCAAAGACGTGGGCAATAGCCTGTTCTCTTTATTGATGATGGAAAGAAACAAAGTAGTTATTTATATTGTTATGCAGAGGAGAAATCAGGTTTGACTGTCTAACATCTGTTGAAGGCCTTAGAGGCTACCACAAGATGTCTGAAATGGCAAGAGATGCCTGTATGTCAGTAACTGAATCAAGCCCTTAGTCAAATGATATCAAATCAGTACTGTCAATGGAGTCTAAAGAGCTAGTCAGATCTTGAACACCTCTATTCTGTCAAGTGAATAGCTCTTAGGACACTATTCAATTGCTTAAACCCAGGTATCTGGTACTCTTGAGATGCTGTAGAGCATCCTGCTTAGCAGTTAGGCTGCTGTTCCAGAGTCTTACAGTCTTATGTCATATGTGCCAATCTAGTACTTCAGTATTAATTACATAACTCATATTAATGTACTCTGCAGTAGCCTAAGGCATCTCAGATGGCATTAGACACCTCTGTATAGACAAATCACACCCTTAGAATCAGCTGGCTGTAAGTCTAGATCTTCATAGTTTATACTGAGAGCTTATGCACCATCCATGTGTAAATATCTGCATGCAGACACCTGAAATCTAGTGCCTAGACCTGTGAGCTGAATTTGCCTCCTAAATGTTTGTTATCCAGGAATGCTAAGAAACTGAACAGGAATGGGGATATCTAAAACACCACCTAAAAGCTTCAAGACGCGAAGCAGTCAGAGCCAGATATTAGCAACATGTTGGTAAGAGGATGGTAGTCTTCAAAGATTTGAAAACTAATTATTTGCTGTATTCTGAAAGATCAATCTTTAAAGTACATTTCCAATTAGCTGAAGAACCCTCTCAGAAGAACAGATTAAAATAATAATTCTGTAACTGACCAACTCTGTTATCTTCGTTCATACTTGGATAAAACAGCAAGAGACTAATTTAGCCTTGGAGCTAGATATTTCAGCTTGCTAGCTTGTAATGAAATTGAAACAGAAACAAGTAATTACTTTTCACCAAGTGTTCAAATATATGAAAGAGGAATATTTTGAGCTCAGTTATTGATTAAGTATTTGTTTTCATGCCTGCCTTCTCAATACTGTTGTTAGATTTAAGTACTTGAGGCCAAATTCTGTTATTCCTGTACTATTTAAATTAGCCCGTAGATATCAACATGTTATATGAGATGGGAGGAAGAGTAACAAATCTGGTCCCTGAACAGCAACACTGTTCTTTAGGCAAAAACAAAATTTTGATGGAATGTTAACAGCTAGAATTTCCTGGTAATTAATCTCTAAATGTACTGAGCCGTAATTGACAAATCATTATCCAAGCATAATCAGGCAAGTAACAGTGTAATTGTTGAGCTCACTAAGAAATCCATTTTTATTAAATAAATTACAAAAGATAGTTCCTTCTTAGATAAATAAACATCTGGGCTTACAATCCATGCAGGTTAGGACCCATCCTTTTCACTGAGCTGTAGCCATCTAGACAAAGAGGGGGAAACAAGCAGGGGAAATAAGAAATGTTCCTTCTTTTAATTCTTTTTTTTCACAGATTCCTGTGGTCTGTTTGCTGGAGGTGAGTTATTATAGCAGAGATGGCAGGCTGGAGGCAGGGCCAGTAGATTATCTGTGAAGTCATAAAAGCAATACGAGTGAAAGCAGTACAAATTTCTGTAGTCTCAGAGAGAGCTACCTAAAGGAGAACTCTGGCTGGATAGCATGAAAAAACAAGGCTACCAGTTCATGTTTCAGTTTCAAGCTGAACGGTACAAAGACCAAATTATTCTGAAGTTTCCTGAGACCTAGACCTCCCAATAAAATTTGAGCTTGGAAAATCACCACAAAACAGGATGACATGCTATTTACCTCTATGAAACTGAGCAATGTGTCAACTCCAGTAAGCAGCCATCACGCCAGCAAGACTTTTGGTTAGATTGCCCAGGAGCTACAGACCTTCAAAACATACCCTGAGAATTGTGAGGCTGGGTTTCATCGTGCTCTGATTTAAAGTGAATATAATTTCAGAGTCTACACATGAAATAGGTGTCTTAGTGGATGGGAATCTAGTCAATACAGTCCATAAAGTCTGGAGACAGATTCAGTCCACCAATATGAGTCTATTTTAGGAGCAGATGGATAATTCTATAAGTTTCATTTACTGGATTGACTAGATGAACTGACTTTCCTGTAAATGTAATCGGAGCTTAGACACATAGCTCATGTGTATGCAGTTCAGGTGAGTCACTTCAGCAACTGCTGTTTGAGATGGCATAGGGCAGCCTTCTTAGTCTCCAGCTGCTGATCAAAAAGATGTAGGGGCTATGTCATATCCACTAGCTGTATGCCAGAGTCTGAGGTGTCATAGGTCATCTCGGAAGAAACAGTGCACCTTCAGCTTTGCGACGGAATCTTTCTGTTACAGTCCATAGCTCCAACTCCAGAACAGGAAGACAGCCAGCAGTGACAGCCCTGGCCCTAGGTATGGTTCTTAGGGTTCTGTCTTCTAGCTTCAGGGCAAAGAACCTGGTTCTTGAAACAACTTCATGTTGATGTCTCTGGCCTTTAGACAATCTGTCTGGACAGTCCACCTTTAAGGTCAGGTCCCACTAGTTTTGGTAATTACCTGATCTCATGAGACAGAGATGGTAATGAGGTAATGGATTATGGTCACAGGTGAAGCATTCAAAATAAATGTCTAAAGTTTGCTCTTTTATATTATTTCTCAGTTCAGGATTTCGTTACTGAAGATTACTAACATACATGCCATATTACATCTTTCCACTGTTGACACACACCTCCTCCATCCACACCATTTTCCTTGCTTTATCAAGAGCAAAGTGCTCTCTTCTTTCTCCGAAGTTCCCCAGTGCTTCCAGGGTCCTTGACACTGGAGCAGCCCAAGAAGAGGCTTTGATTCAGTGATTCAGTTCCACTGAACCTTCTTGAATAAATCCTTCAGACTACTTGTCAAAGAATCAGTATTTTATGGGAGATATTCCAGTCATCACCTCTATCAATGATACGTCGCAGACACCCAGACCTGGACCTTTTAGAAAGGAAGAGATTTATTGAGAATCCTTTATGTGGGTGGTTTATTATATGAAAGAATTTTCCTCAACAGAGCTTTATAAAGATTTCTGTGTGATGCACTACTCTTACTGCAGAGAGGTGATCAGGTCTGCTACATTTTTAATGTAGTTCATGATGGTAGGGTATGTTGCTGTTTTATTTACATAGTCTGCAGACACAAGGCCATGGAAACCATTTCATAAGAAGCTCAATGAAAAAGTTAAGCTTTGTTAGCAAAAAAGCAGACATGGTTTCAAAGAGAGAATTTGTCTTCTGAAATGAAACGTTGGTCAAGGAAAATGAAGATGTTAAGCAAGCTAAAGTCTAAATGATTCTTTGCTGAAAATTATGTTGACTGCTTTAGACAGCAGAAAACCTTGGTCTGATTTTTATGATGAAATAAATTCTTCTGACTCTGTCAATATTCTCCTGTTGGTGAAACTACAGGGGCATTTCATCCTGGAAAAAAATTATTACCGATTGAAGTAATCACAGCAACTAAATACATCTACTAGATATTTCTTTTTCCGGTGGTAGTTCTTCTGAGGTTGTTTGATAAAACAGTTAAGGATGGTTGCATAAAGTTTGCTACTACCTGGATGCTTCTTCTACCTGGAAATGGTGTAGCATATTTTCTGTCGTATGACTCAAAGTATGCCTAACTATCGGGAACACGATGAAGAGAAATCTGCAGTTTTCTGTTCCTTCTTTTGCTTCCTCTCTCAGGAAATCCATCATTCTTGTGTTTATGGGCAAATATAATTTCTTGTGCTCATATGCAAACATATGAACATAATTTAAAGGGAAGTTTCTGATTTTTTCTTTGTTTCTATATGTAATCTTTCATATCTTGCACATATTTACATTAGAACGTGAGGGATGTGATCTGATATCTAGTTGGCCCCTTAGTATGTTCAGAAATGTTTTTTAGGATGTTGACTGTAGCTAGAGCTTTTAGATGTATGATGTCTAAGACTAGTACTGCAAACACAGAAATCATGGAGCTAATGTGTGAATGACTTTTTCTTGTACAGCTGTACTTGGACTTAATCCACTTTGAATTTGGTGAAAAAAAGTAACTTTTTTATAACAGTTTGAGATTTCTAAATATATGCAATATATTCAGTAAGAGTAACACCAATTTTGAAATACACCAGTTTGAAGTTAAATAATAAAGTATTTTTTTGAAACATTGACACTGAGTTTATTAATTTTTTTCATTATTTATTTGCTCCAGTTGTAATAATCCATGAATCCTGTATATATACACTGTGTATATATATATATATATATATATACACACACACACGCATATAAAAGAATCTTTTTTTTGCTTAAAATATTTTTGGAAGAAAAATTCTGTCCAGGTCTAATTTATGTTAGAGTCCTTTGGATCTGGTCTGAAAGCTTTTCCTCACTGGGATTCATTCATTACAATTTACTTTTGACACGGCAGGTAGCATATTTCTCATAGTTCAGATGTAATTAAGGAGTGCCATCTCATGAACAGCTCTTCCATGTAAATACAAAATTATGCACATTACCAATCCTCTCAGTATAAATACTATACATAAAACTGTGTATTTGGATAAGCATTTTACATGGGGACCTAAGCATCTGTTTCTAAAACCTAACCGGTGCTCACCCATCTGTTCAATAATCTAGAACAACTTACTCTCTCTTTTCTTCCCAAATAAAAATTGCTTGGATATCGCTATATTCACTGCAAGATTTCTTTTAATACGAACCAGTAATACAGTGAAGGTGTTTTCCCTACTGTTCTGCAGATGTCATGCTACCCCATAAAATGTGCATGCTTCAGTTTCTACGGAAACTGAAGACAAGTATCAGCAACTGTCTTTTCTTCAGTATGAATAACACTGTTTTCCCCTCCCTTTCCTCAGGTGCCTATCCAAGACTCTCATTGAGCTTCAGGTTGAAGAGAAACATTGGATACTTTATTCTTCAAACCTACATGCCCTCCATACTGATTACCATTTTATCATGGGTGTCATTCTGGATCAATTATGATGCATCAGCTGCAAGAGTTGCCCTTGGTATGTGCTAAGAATGAGTGGGACATTAAAATGTCAGATGGAATGTTGCCTTCAGAGGTTGTTAAAGAATGAAACGTGATGTCAGTGTTTTGATATTCCAAAATAATTTACGTCAAAATCATGTCATTTGATATTGCCTCAAAAGTGATGAGTTTTCCCCTGCATGCAAAAATGTAGCTACCACTAAATTTCTGAAATGAGCTGCTCATACAGGTCCCAGCCTTGTTCTCCTCAAAATTAATGTTGTTGTCAGTAGCTTCAGTGAGGGGACCAACTCCGGAATCATACTCCAAGGGCTTAAAGCATGGGCTTTTAGTCCAGCTCAGTGTGGGATGACAAGTGTGGCCCCAAGCTTCCGCCTGAGGTCCTGGGTTCTTTAAGTAGCAGTGGCAGGAGCAGACCTCAAGAACCATGTACTAGTTCAGAGCGCAGGAGCACATCAGCTATGGACTGTGACATCCCGTCTCACTCTCAGAATGCACAGTATGCCAACTGCATTTCTATGACAGCTGAAAATGCTGTTTACCTTATGGCAAAAAAACATGGATTTGGCATAGGTTGGTGATCCCAGTCCAAGACCTTTTCAGATCGAAGTATCATTTAGATAAGGGAAGATGGCTTCAAAATATCTCATAGGAAAGATTTCATCTGTTATGAAGCATACTCAGGGATAGCTGTAGATGAGGAAGATTAAACAGATCCACAAATCCTTATGACTACTGCTGCCTCTCATCTCATCCCAAATCCCGTCTTCAACCTTGTGCTTCCCAATAGCACGTACCTTCCCACCCAAAACTTGACATTAAGCCTCTGCTGTATAACTTCCTGCTATACTATTTTCTCTTGTTAAAATAGGAACATGCTCCCTAGTTGCTTTATTTTTCTAGTATATAACTCAGCAAAGCGGGACTCCAACCCATGTCCATATGATTCCCCATCTCTGTAGAAGGTCCCACGTACCAACACATGCTGGGCAGCTACGCTTGTACCTTTGTACGATATCATGTTACGTCCTAGCATCTGAACCTGGATAACTGAAGATATTACAGATTACCTGTAGTTACTGTACAGTAATTCTGCAGATACTGTGGATTAGCTGGTGCATATGGGCATGACACAATCTGGCATTACTACTCAGCAGCTAGTGCATGTTCACCAGCTTGCAGCTAAGTAGTAGCTTAATGGAAGTGGGACATAGAGTCCAAACAGCTCTGATGTATTCATAAATGAACTACTGGGTACCAAAGACCACCCTAGAGACGTTACAAGTGGGTGAGGGGAACACTTCAAACACTAGCATCTAGATTTTACATGCGGGCCAGAACTGCAGAGAACAGATGCTTAGACAGAAGTTACCAAACCCAGTGACATTTCACACCCTTCTGTAATGGATGCATGTATTTTTTCCTTGTTTAAGGAATAGGACTGTGTCATGTGGCCTATTTCTGTGTAGCAGAAGTTCATCAAGTACCCTACTGTGATAACACAAATATTAGAACAAAAGTCAGAGTACATTCCAAGCAAGCTCAGGAGCCCAGATTCTCTATTTGCAATTGATAGAAAGTCCTTCTGAGAGTATGAAAATCCATCTAGTAGGTTCTTCTGAGAAAACAATTAGTGCCTTGATGATGATGTCTGTGATGTTTGTGTAATAAAGTTCAGTACCATGGGTCTAATCCTATCTTCTTTTTATAGCCCCTATTATTAGTCTGAAGCTCATATGAAATGGTGTCAAAGTTTAAAGGCAATGCAACACCTTTAGTCCTATGTAAGTGGCTCTGAAAAGTGCAGAGCAGAGGGTAAGGCCTATTGGCCTAGGTATTTGTTAGAGGAAGGAGTCCCTGTGCAATTCTTGGGGATACGGAGACAAGTTTTCACCCAGTCCCTGCAGGAAGCCTGTGTTCTCCACAAGGGCCTGATTCCAGTTCATTCACTGCCATGTTTTGCTCCTGTCCCTGGTCCCTCGCTACACGTGCCGTCTGTGCTGCAGCCTGCGCTGAACCAGGCAGTCGCCTCAACAGAGAGACCCAGGCGTGGAGCAGAGGGCAGCTCATTCCAGAGACTCGGTGCTGTGGACGCTGCAGATGATAGAGGCCGATACAGGGCTGTTCTCGAGAGAAATATTCAAAACAATCGATTCTTCTCAAAACTGAGTTTTTGCTAGTTAGGCCGAGAAGTTCCTAAATTCAGTCCTTTGATTGAGGAGAAGAATAATCTCTAGAGTTCTGGAAAGGCTTTAATCAGAAGATTATCCTATTTTTCTATGATTGGTGAGTGTCATCAGCTTCTTCTCCATCTGAGCTTTGAAATAAATTGTTGATCTTCAGAAGGGCATTTGCCTGCAGGGTGTCAGGATCTCCCAGGGGACATATTTCCTTCTGGTTAGTGGTAGCCACCTTTCTATTCAGTGTGCTTAATCTTCTGGATCACCGAGAGAGTCACCAAACTCTCTCTGTGTGGTGTTTAAGGATTTATCTCTGGAATCTAGATTACAGCCTGGGAACAGGCACCAAAAATGTGGGCATTATAATCTCCACTGGGTGGGTTTCTTAAGTCCCTTGTTGACCTAGGCTTTGGTAAGCACCTCTGGGATGCTAGTGAGATGCATAGGGTGTCTTAAAAGGAATTTCTGGTATTTCTGATAGAAGTATCAGTTTGATCTTAGGTAATTTGTTTTAATCCCTTATGGGAAGCAGCAGCAGGTAATCATACAAAGAAAGAAGCTAATTCAGGCTAGTGAAATCCCTCGAGCTGCAAAGGTATGATAGTGTTTGCTGCAGTCCTCCAGCCTTCTAACACCTGTTCCTTGTGCAGACATGGAGGTTTTCTAGTGACTTTTTCAAAGTTCGTTTAGGTAAAAATAACATATCAGCTATACTCCTCATTTTACTGCAGAGCTGGGTGAGTTATACCCAACACAGTTTTTAAATAAGCTTGTGCTGTGCGTGTCTCTGCTGTATTTCAAGCCATGAAACATCGGACATCAACACACACTTGTTTCCCACTTTAGAGGAAAAGCGCTGAAAACTGCATGACGCTGACCTACTAAATATACAAAATAACTGTTACAGAACCTCCTTGGCTACTACTACAGTTCTCTGGAGTGACACTGTTTACGCTGACAGCTTGATTTTGAGTTATATTGTCTTTATTTCTGTTTCTTCTGGTAAAATAAGCTGTGCTTTATAATATGGCAGCAGTTTTCATTCTTTATTTTTGTTCTGCTTGCGTTTTAGTGACTACTTATAGACTGATGGTATAATTATGGAATCAGAGAAAACAGTAATGGGGAGCACCTATTAGAATGGCTTGCCTCTTTTACCAATGTAGACTTATTCCATAAATCAGTGTTTTCAGCCACCTGTGATTTGCGATTCCCATAAAATTTCCAGCAGAGATACAGACCTTGCAGTTTATTGTGAATTCAAGCAGACTGACAATAAATTTGCTTTTCTTACCAGCTTTTCAAAACAGTGCTCTGTATTGTATTTGAGGGTTTGACATACCTTATGGATTTTCTGGGTACTTTATTAGTGTTCAGTTGATCGCTATAAAAATGCTGCTCTCCCTTCTTTGCTTTTACTTTCCACAAATGCACATACCTATCTGCCTCTCACTGCTCATCTTACTTCTTTCTATGTAATTAGACTACTGCTCTAAACCAGTCGTCTCAAGTCCCTCTTCTGTATCGTCCTTTCCTGAAATGGGTCTAAAATAGATGGGATGAACTGCTCTAGAAAGGTGCCTGGCTCTTTCCATCTACTACAGAGGGGACCTACAGGACTAACTTCAACCAGCTACTTAACTCTTAGAAATTTAAAACTGCGTGAGAGGAATCTTTCACCATCTGTGCAAACACTCTGCCTTAATATGTGCACATGGTTTTATCTATCCAGACCCCTAATTAGTTTTGTTCCTTTTAAAAACGTCTCTCCATTGTGTCGAGCAGCACAGTGCTGTAAGAGCACACCTTTTAATGCCTGGCAGACTGCGTGCCTGCTCGCTTTGGTCTTCAGGGAGGAGATCCTCAGTGCAGCTACTCTGTTAACTCACAGCAGTGGTGTTAGGCCCCCTTCTTAGCTGTTGCCTTGATCATATGAAGGAAATACTGTAACAGAATAATCATGCATCAAGGTTTAGTTTTACTTTCTTCTGCAGTGATGTCACCTGCAAGATATCTTTCACAAATTTTTAAGCATCTTCCCACTGACAAGGCAAATTTGCCAAACAGCATAATAAAATTGAAGCATGATCTGCTTGGAGTAGTAAGATGTGAGCTCTTCTTTTTTTTTTTTCAGGAATTACAACTGTGCTGACTATGACAACAATCAACACTCATCTACGAGAGACTTTGCCTAAAATTCCATATGTTAAAGCCATTGACATGTATCTTATGGGCTGCTTTGTATTTGTATTCTTGGCCTTACTTGAATACGCTTTTGTCAACTACATTTTCTTCGGAAAAGGCCCTCAAAGGCAGAAGAAACTTGCAGAAAAAACAGCAAAGGCAAACAATGATCGCTTAAAGTTTGAAGGCAACCGGGTAGGATTCTTTAATCTATATATAGTCTCTCTTTTATTACAAAAAATAACTGTGTGAAATAAACAAAAAAATAATGTGTAAAACCAGCAACAACCACATCTCCTTTTTGTGGGCAAACGCTGGCATTTTTATATTCAAGAATCTGCATAGAAGATTATATTCAGGCATACAGAAATTGAAGTGAGCAGGATCTGTATGACAAGTAACTCTAAGGATATAACAATGGGAGTGCATCTAGCTTGAAAATAAAGGCCCGGATCTACAAAGGCATTGATTTGTTTAAATCAAATATAATTTGTGATTTTGTTAAAGTACCCACATCAGGGAATCCAGGATCTGAGAGTACTTTTTCTCAGACACATTTCGAATGGGATAGAACAGATAACGGATTGGTTCTGCCATTATAATTAATTGGCCAGCATAGCTGAACTGCTGCATGTGACATTGTCCTCCGCTGCTGCTTAAGACCAGCAGAAAATTATGATTCCTAGAGAAATTTTTGGATTGATTTCTGAAACACAGTATTGGCATGGTCTGTGCTGATTACACTCCAGTCCTTTTCCTTGCCTGGAGTATTACTTCATCCAATGAATACCCTTTTTTTTCCCCCCTTTCGAAGACAAATTCATGGTATTCAACACTATATGATGTTAGCAAGCCATGTTAGTTTGAATAGAACATCCTTTTTGGTTAAAATGCTCCCAGTGAAGTTTTTCATGCAGTTCAGTTGAGTAAGACTGTTTTTTCTGTCAGCTGTAAATTAGAAGGGTTCACAGTGACAAAACTACTACCTGTTTATTAAATACCAGTATTATAAAATTAATTTCAAGCTGTATTTTTTGATCCTAATGGTTCTGTCGACTACAGTAAATGTAATGCAGAACTACACCTAATTGTCGATGCTCATATCTGTGAAGTAATTTTTGAACCAATAACTAATTTTTGTCTACTGTATTATGAAACCAAACTCTCATCACAGTTGGCAGCACTGCTTAGGACTAAGCTAGCAGGAAAAATGAATTCCCTTGCCTGGAAAAATAAATAGTTATAATAATAAAAAAAGCAGATGGGGAAAAAAAGAGTATCAGATTTGAAAGCAATGGAGAAGATTCTAGCTGCATGCAGGTGGTGCAGATGTATGCACTAAGGTTCAGTTCTCCCAGTGGAAACCATCTGGTGAATCTCATCCATTGAAATAATTTATTTAATTCAGGGCAAGTCTTGTTAATGGGCCCAATAGCACCCCATGCCTGACTGTTCTTCGATCGTGAGATCAGTCAGTCTATATTGTCAAAAGAAGCATGTGAACCTTAATGAGTGAAAACGAGGGGTTTTCATACGCAGATCATGTCATTTTTCTATCCCAACTCTGATTATACCATGTCAACCCTTTTTGTTCTCATTTATGACTTACAACCTTTTCTTTCCAGACCATCCTAAGCAAATATTGTGGACTTGTCTGACTTTCTGCTGGTTTAATATCAACCATGCATGCATGAAATTAGTATACAAATTCAGCACACCAGACCTGAAAGAAGAGTGTATTGCTTTGTCCCTTGCAGTCCCCGCTGTGAAAGGAACTTACGTATGCTTTGTAGAAGCACATTTCTGGTTTGAAAAACAGTGGCAAATGCAAAGCAGAGGGTTGCTCAGAGCAGATGAGAGGTGCCATTGCTTTCAGGATGAGCAGCTCACACAAAGTCCATCTAGCAGATCTGCTTCACACCAAGTTTACCATGGCTTCCAGACATCATAGCCCTGAAGCAAGAAAATAGTTTCCATGGTTTGGATCATGCCTACCATGTACCATGCAGTACAGGCATCCATGGGTGTAGCAGGACAGGTGGCCATGCCAGACTTTTTTAACATACTTGCCATGGAAGACAGTACCTGAAAGCTCTGCAGCCTTGGCTCTGACCTCTTCAAGGGCAGTCAAGAGGCATTAACTTCCAACCTGTTCTTTGGTAGCTCTTGAAGATCGTTGATTCTGATGGAAATAGTGGCTGCTTGGCATTTGCTTGTTTCTTGTTTTAGACTTGGGACTCAGGGGCTGGATGTCCTGGGAGAGGTTCACAAACTGGAAGGTGTGCTGTACAGTAAGGGAGGCTCAGAGCCACAGATGAAGACTACCTTGCAGGCGTTCAATGGTATTTTTTTTTCCACTTTGGTGAGGCATCAGGCTTCCATGGAGTCTATTTCCATGCGGAAAGGGAAGGTTTCTAATCCTCGGAAATATTTCAAATCTCTCATGATTTGGGGCTGAGCAATATATTTAAGGAATGGGAGAGTGCCTATGAACGGGCAGCCCCCTTTGCAGTTATCACCACTATATGATGACTGTCAAAATGTACCCTGTGCTGGAAAGAAGTTTGAAAAGGGTTGAGATATAAAACTGGAAAAAGGCATTATTTTTAGTTTGTCTCTAAGACTACCATTTTGAGCTGATTTGTGTTGCTGTTTTGTTTTAGTAATTGAATTTGCTTGTATATGAACTGTGTGCATGAGCTCCCTTTCATTGATTTAGAGTGCTAGCTGAGGGCACTGGGAAGAAAACAGCCAAAAAAACAAACCAAACCAAATAAATAAATAAACATTAGTCCATTTATTGTCCACATTAGATGCTGTAGATTGTGGGCATAGTGACGGAACAACTCTGTGCTGTACCAGGCCCAGCCTGAGTCAGTGCTCAGACAGGAGGGGCTGCAGCGCTGTGGAAATCGCTTGTTTGCGTTGGGAGGCAGCACGAGCAGAGCAGAGGCAGCACAATGTATTTGCCTGCCCTTCAGGCCCTGAGTTCGAGCGTTGCTCTTATGGTACCCGAGACTGGGAGTGCTGCTGAGGCAGCGTCTGTCTCTCAGGCAAGGGGAACAAGAGGGAAAATGCCAGTTATTTTCACTCGCTAGTGTTTTAGCCCGTGGAAACCAGTAGAACCAGCATGGACACTGGTGTTGTAGTTCACTTTTTACATGTCAGGGAACTGAAGTCTGGCGTGCGAGGTTGCAGGCTTGGTTATAAACATTGCTCTTAAGCAAAAGGGCTTTTCATGCTTTCCTAGTCTTATTTGATTGTAGAGCATGAGAATTTCAATAACAAAAATGTTCTAGGCCACAAAATCCACATATGTAGGCATGTTTGTGTTTTATTTGATAATTGCTCTGCAAAGCAGACACTATTCGTGCTCCGTAACTCTGCTTCTTAATGCATGCGTTTGCATTGTCCTGCGTCGGAGGTTACAGGTTTGAAAGGCCGAAACTGGAACAGGCGTCTCCATGTTGGTGCTGCTGCGATGGATGTGCCTCTCCAACGCCAAGCTGCTAGGTGCTTCTCTCGGAGTTCCTCCTGATACGATGCCACTGAGGCTTGCTGTGTTGGGGAGGGCTTCACCAGCTCCTACCACCGCCGAGCTGCCTGTTGTCTTCGCTGCTCCCATTGTGGCTATCAGTCCATCTCTGCCCATGTGTTAAAGCCAATGAGCCCACTAGCTCCAGGCGTTAGGGAAAGAAGAGCCCTCGTAGCCTGCAAACAGCACAGCCACTCTCCTCAAATTGCAGAGGTGACAAAGAAAAGCAGTGGGGAGAGGAAAAGTCTGCCCTGTATTCTCCCGTGCAGCACAGTGACTGAGGCACATCTGGCTAAACTGAGTCTCTGGAAATGGTTTCAGAAGCTGCAGAGCTGGTGATGAGATGAAACCTGTGAGAGCCTTTACGAATGACTCATCTGTGGATCAGCAGCTGACTACAAAGAAACTTTCACACTTAGTTGTCTCTTCTTTTGACTGCTTTTGCATCACGTTTTATTTCAGATGATGCACTGTAAATAGTGTGCCTTGCTGAACTTTTCCAACCTTTTAACTGTTTAACTTAACTGCTCCTCTGTTAACTGGAGGTGAACATAAGATGCTGCTTTTTTTGTGTAAACCATTTTTCATACACATACGAGTTTTGGATTGAAAACTCTCTTCCTTGATACACCGGTTAATATATAACGACAAGCTCTAGGATAAAGGAAGAACAGAATCTTGATTTTTCGTAAAATATTTATTCTCCCTGTGGTATCAGTGCCTAAAGTCCTCTGTTTGTGGTAAAACTGTCAGAAAAGAATAGGTCGCCTATAAAAATGTTTTCCCTTGAAAATTGATCACTATTGTTAGGCATCAGTTCTGTTTCTCCTGTTTACATTGGCAGATTCAGGCTTCATTTGTAGCTCTCCATGCACTTTCAGTTTTGCTACATAAATTGTTTCTTTTAAATAAGGCTCAGATACAGCCTAATTTACAACTAAATCAGCATGGGAGGGCTCTAAGGCAATCCTGTTCTCACTTGCTGTTCACTCTTGCGATAGGGGCTACTGGCATAATCAGATGGTAACCATGTGTTTTGGACATTGCTCCTTCTGGGCCAATCCGCAGAGGTTATGATTTGTTACAGTCCCCTGCTAAAAATATTGCTTCTTAGTTCAAGCTGTGGCAATTTATGTTTCCAGTTTGGTGGGACCAGAAGTTCAGCCCTAGGGTATCAATCAGGAGGGTAACTATCACACCAACTCATTCAAGCTTCAACCCCCCGTGGCTGTCAGACACGTGGGAAGAGCTTCCTTTGAATAAAAATAATGCATAACCCTTTGCAAAAAGGCCCTTCTCATCAGGCAGTGCCTGCATGTTTTTTTAGCTCTGGAGATTCCTGGCTCAAACCCCCGCTGTCGGCCAAGGCGGCAGCTTCCCACCAGGAATTGCCGAGAATAGAGGCTCAGGCCACTTACATCTACTTAGCGCTTTTAAAGAATCGTTAATTGTAGCAACCATTCTCACAAGTGGGATTTTATTCCGAGAATGAATATCTTGGCTGCTGTGACAGAATTATCACTCAGTTTAAATTGGGAAATATGAGAACAGCAAAGCTGCCAGTATTCTCCTGTGCATCTTCATCTTTCCTGGATACTGTTTTTGGTGCTGTTTTGAACAGTGGGATATTTCTGAAACATGAGTGTGATGGGTAGTTGCCAGGTTTTGAAAAATATCTGTCAAGGGTGATGAGCACAGTTCCTGTGGGAAACACTCTCGTCCTGTAGCACCTATGATGGGGACATTCAGTGTGCACTGGGAGACTCATCCATGTGCTAATTTTGTTCTACAGCCACTTTGCACAAGTGTCAATGGTGCAAATCCAGAGATGGTAATTAGGATTGTACATGAAAACCATAGTACAGCCCAGAGGTTGTAAGAATCCACAGTAAATGTAAAATACAGGGGAAGGGATGACCATAGATATGTTTCCTTTTCTTTACCAGTTCAAATATACCAAGGTTAATCATCAAACTCTATTCTTACTTGGTAGATGGTGATAAAAAGGTGCAACTTCCTAATTTTTTTTAATTATTCTTACTTTCATTTTGTTTCAAAATCTTTCCATCATCCCAGTCCCACTGGCTTCCCTAGGTTCATCTACTAGGCTGATACAACATAATGGTTTCTTTCTTTTTTTTTGTGCTTATTAATTAGTATAGACATATTACAGTGGGAGTGAGAGAAGTATGAACTTTTAGATTCAGGGAGAACACTCAACAATATCATTTTTGTTGTCCTTGCACTTTTAAATTATTTTTAAAACATCGAAGGCATTGGATATGTGGCTTGAAGCACAAAAACACTTAGGCCCTGATGGCATGCTGTTCTACGTGTTGGAAGGCCACTTATACATAAATAAAGAAGATGAAAACTGCTAACCAGTAGTTTGCCCCTTGCATAACCATAGATGCTTGCGCCAGGGCAGAAAATGTGAGAATCAGGGAGCTGGATCTAGATTACTCTTTCCACCCAGAATAATTTCCATTTTATTATAATTTTAAGGGGAGATCTATTTTGTGGGATAATGTACTTGAATAGTAATTTTGATGCAAAATAATGCAAGACTAACTACAGAAACAGCTTTTCATGCTGTTATTTAAATCTGCTATTTGCATTTATATTACTTCATATGATGGAAAGTGTTTACATGGTATTTAAAAATTTGAGGTTGATGAACTCCTAAACATACCTATGGGGTTTGAGCAAAAAGCATCCTCTCTTTGTGTAGTAGAGTGAAAGACTTACAAGGAAAAAGACATTTCATTGTAAAGTACTCCTTAAAATTTATAGAATATTAAGCAGAGAACTAAATGAACCTGAAATAATTCAGACATTGCCTAAGTGTAAATCAAGCTTTATGGTTGCTTCCCGACCCTAGTAAAGTGTTCCAAACCGACATTAAAGCTGAAGTTTTACAAGAATCTTGATTGGAGAAAGGTATTCAATAGCAGCTCTTGGCTTGCATTTCTTTAAAAATATAATACTTAACATCTAAATGAGACAGTACCTTGTCTGTAATTAAGAAGTAGATTCAGGACTTTCCAGGTGTAAAAGGACATTGAGGTTTCATATCTACAACATACAATCCAAGTTAAGCCTATTGGAGATGTCATGTTCCTCCAAGAGCAAGGTTCTTTGTGAGCCTTATCTTAATGTTCCTCTTCTGGCTTCAGTTAGGTAAGTTATAGTCATTTTTGTGTGATGACATTAGGCTGCTAGAGTCTTCAGATTTTTCCTTTGTACTGTAACATATATAGTTCAGAAATGGTGAACCTTCAAAAGTGAATCGGCCTCTCTGTGTATAAAACATCTCACAGCATTTCATGCTTCTCAGCTTCTAAACGGAGTTGTGTGAGATTCGATCACTTCACCCTGGTGCAGGAGCTGTAGTTGTTCAGAGGTGGGAGGGACAGGGTTTGATTAAAATTGATTCTGAAATAAGAGCATGTTTTGCGTATTTGAATCCATGCTGATTCAGCAGGGAATTAATTAATGATTTGGTAATCAGGTCTTTCTGTCTGCTTGGATGAGCTCACTGAGAAACACTCCATGGAAACAAACAGCCCTGGCTTCTGTCGGAGAGGAGGTGGGAGCACTGGGAGTGGAGACCACAGCGGGGAAATGGGAATGAATGGCTTCAGGTGGAGCGACGCTCAGGCAGAAAGGGGACTACGAGAAGTGTGGAGGCACAGGGAGACAAGGAAAATTTTTTGCTTAAAGCACAGTGGTAAGGAGTGAGGGGAGCTTGGCCAAATACACAGTGTCATCTCTCTAATTTGTAACAAGATTCAAGCACAAAGCCCAGTGTTTACCTTTTGGGGAGAATTTCCAGTGCACAGACAGTGACATTTTTTGAGCTAAGTGATAAAATTACATTATAAGGCTCATAAGAGGTAAAACTAAAGTTTTGTCAAAGACATTGACCTTGTTCATCATGTGTAGTCATGATGTGAAGCTACTTTTCTCAATCTGTGTCTGTACCTGGAGCAACGCCTTCCCTGGAGTCACTGAGCTGCACTCATGTTCACTCATGGAGAATTTTGCCTTACCTGTATATTCAGGCAAACGTGAGTCAACTTGCACAGGATACCCTGCCATTATTGGTTTGCTTCTTTGTTCATTGAGAGAGCTTGTGTACATTTGTCAAAGTCATTTAAATCATTGCTTTAATCATACAGAAGTCATGCTTACGTGCAAATACTTTTTAGCATGTTGCATACATCAAGTATTCATACTTCACAACATCACCTTAAGATTGTCACAAAGCATTAGCATATATTGCTCTAATGTTGTTGAGGGCTTAGGTGGTTTATCCAAGACCTCTGAAGGAATCTGATTTGCAGGAATAGGTCTCAAGAATATCTGCAGACCAGAAGCCTGATTTCAGTTTCTGCAGACCTCTTCTTTCTCCATCTGCTCCTTCCTTGTATTTGACATGCAAGTCAGTTGCTTTATTAACAGAGACATATTTCAAAAGTGTGTTGCCAAATATGTCTCATTTTATATTTTGAGAAAATATATGCAGTTATGCAACCTCATAGGACGTAATGGTATGTTCAGACAAAGCATTTACACAAATGCTGCAACTTTCTTGATCACCTTTCTGGTTTGATTCATAGATGCAGTGACAAGCAGTGAAAAGTGGCAGCATTACTGACAGATCAGAAGCAGAAGCAACGTTAGGGTGGCGTGTAAGGTTAGCATACAAGGTGAAGCAGGCTATGCAGTGTGATGAAAGTGGAATCAAGTTAATACTTTCCTTCGGGAGGAGAAGCCTGAACACGTAGATGTACTCTCCAGAACACAAGCTTTCAGCTGACACCTCACTTACAAAAATCCAGGGCTCAGTGGAGAAGGCCAAAGTACCTGTGGACAGGCTGATGTCCGTGTGTACGTAGGTGGCAGAGAGAATAGGGAAGGATCAGGAAGCCCTGAGGGAAGAGCAGCTGGCATCTATGGTGGTGGATGGAAAGGGAGTAGAGTCCTGCAAGGGGGAGGCAGTGTTGTCAGGGTGGAAGGACATTTCTCAAAGTCTGGGAGGACATGGGAAAGAAGATTACATGTTACGCCCTGGGGTCCTGAATGAGAGATTTAGTTTTAAGCTTCATAAGGAAAATACAGATTGTAGAGATACTTTACACAATGCTGTTACAAATCCTGATCATAATTAGTACTCTTTGTGAAAAAAAGTATAAGAAAACTGAATCAGTTATTTTCAGGGACCACCATAAGTAGTGATGGTATCCATGGTTGTATTTTACAGTTGTATGTATTCCCTGGTTACAGATACTGCTCAACAGCATGAACTCGTTTCTGCAAACCTCAAGCTTGTACTTTTGTACCCAATGGGCTTCTGCCATGGGGAAAATAAATTTTTCTTAATCACTACTGAGGCTTCTCCACCCCATTATTTTGGTTCATGTTGTTTAATTTTATTTATAGACACTCATCAGCATAATGTGTTGTTGCTTACAACAGCAGGATTTGTTGGATACTTTAGGATTTTTTTCTACTTGCCTGTGTGTCGTTCATGGCATTTTACATTCTTTTTCCATTTACAAGAAGCTTGACAAAACATTACTGATATGCTATCATAATTCTTTTCAGTTAGAAGAGATAAGCTGTAGCATCAATAATTGATGAAAGAAATACCCATTTTACAGAATTTTAACAGGACTGAAAAACCTGAATGCCTATGGACAGACACGTAGCTGCGCATACTTTTAACGCATCATGCAAAGCTTGCAAAGGACGTGGTATCGGATGGCTGTACAATCTTCAAAAGGCCATGGCAATAGTGTATTCTCTCAACCACTTTTAAACAGATGCTTTTAGGATGAAATGTTCAACTGCTGCATAGTTAACACAGCTAGATCATGTGGCAGGTTAGAAAAATGTATTATATGCAGGATGAATTGTGGATGAACAAATTGTATACGTAAAACTGAAAATTATCCCGTATGCCGTGATTCACTATATATTTCTGACACAGGGAACTGAGTTCACTTGAACAGAGTCACACATGCATTAACTGGCTGAAAATACCCAGCACAGAGCATTTATTTTACATTCAGACATTATTTTCCCAAAAGCTGGCAGGAAAGTTGGAGCTGATCCCTGCACCAGCTGTCTTCTGTGCCTGTCCTCCAGCATACAGGGCATGGGGCACAAGGGGATGTGGTGGCCTGCCACTGGAGCTACCGAATACTGACTAAGACATCGTGTGGGACTGCCTGCCAGTGCCACTCATGGGTACGGGACATTTTTCTGGATTGAAGGAGCCGTACCCAGCTCTGTGCTGGTCCTCCTCTTTCGGTAATCAGGGGGACTAGAGAGTCTGTACCAGAATTTAAGGACTCTAAATGATAATAACCTTCCACTTATTTACTGAAAATGGCATTGTGTTGCTCACTTGTGCTCAACGCTGTACTCACCACCTCTTGGATACGGAGGTGGAAGGGAAGGGAGCCACCTGTTCCCTCAGTTCAGCAGCTTTCTTCCTTGTCTGAGTTCATTGCTTTTTAAGATCCCTTATCCGAGTGGGAAGGCCCCACAGTTAAGCATTGCCATGACTGCAAAACTATACAAATGACTTTGGAAGAAAAAGTTTAAGAGAGAAGTTGTATATAGACTCTGTGATTCCAAAATGCAAATTGTTCAGCAGGTCAGAACTATTCGTCCGATTTTAGCAAACTTCACATGCAGGTAGCAGAGAGGAAATCTATCCCTTACCCTCTCCCCCCACCGCCATGAAGACGGAGATTTCATTGAACTACACCATCCTTAAAATGCGGCTGGTTTAGAGGGAAAGGAAAATGGTTGGTTTTGCCAAATGCGGTTTTGTACTGGATGTTGGTAGTATGATGACAACCCTGTTTGTAAAAGTATTTAAGTACTTGTCTAATTTTAAGCAGCTGAGTATTGCCATTTTTTTCTAAGATTATCACATGCTTAAAATGAATACATGCTTTCTTAAAATATGTGTGGGTTTGGAGATTTAAATACACCCACATTCTGCTGATAGATGTCAAGTCTTTTGAAACAATTTGTATTTCTGTTTTTGCCCCCTAGGTGGACACCCATGGAAACATTCTGCTAACATCGCTTGAAATTCACAACGAGGTGGCAAGCAACGAGGTCACCACCAGCGTTACGGACGCCAGAAATTCAACGATATCCTTTGACAACTCAGGAATCCAGTACAGAAAACAAAGCTCACATCGTGAAAGCCTTGGAAGGCGTTCGTCAGAAAGAACAGGCTCCCACAGCAAGAGGGGCCATTTACGAAGAAGGTCTTCGCAACTGAAAATAAAAATCCCTGATCTAACAGATGTGAATGCCATCGACAGATGGTCAAGAATGGTGTTTCCATTCACGTTTTCTCTTTTCAACTTAATTTACTGGCTATACTATGTTAACTGAGTGACTGAACTTTTTTAAAGGACTTCAGTTATAACAAGTGAAGTACTACTTGCCTGCAGAGTTTATATATATATTTATATATAAAAATATATATATATGAACTTTTACTATGTAGACCATACTCATGTATGTGTGAATACATATAGCAATGAATTGTGTGTATTTAAAAGCGCACACTGCAAAGCAAAAGTATATGTATGCACACACACATGTACACATTCGTTCTGAGGTTATGGACACTTTAACATAGAATGCACTTCAGAGGAACTTTTTAAATCAGAAAGCAGGTGTCATCAAAACAACAAGCTTTGAGAAAGTAAATGTTGTATATTATCACTACAAAACTTTGATTGTCATAGAAATTTTCAAACAGCTGTAGTCGTGTACAAAGTCAGTGTTTAGTAACATTGTTTGTAAATGCTGCCATACACACTAATCAGAGAGTGGTAGAGTTACACTGGTAAGTTTAAAAGAAGTCATGTATATTGCAGATCCATCAACTGTGATTTCATCAAGCCAAATTTATTTTTTTTGCTAAAATTTCTTGTGTTTATATATGTCATAATACTTTTTTCCCGGGTCCTGAGTGGGCATGGTTTTTAATGATCTCTTGCTTTCTCTTCTGCAGTAAGCAAGCTGATCGTGGGAGTGTTGCTCTAGGTCTTTGGAGACATATACGTGTTAATAATATTTCAAACAAGCGTTTTAAGTGTCCATCAACAGTGAAACGAATCTTTTGTAAGTACTGTAAATGTACAGCACATTTTCCTTCCCTTGGACTGGTTCCAGCTGCCATGTCATTTTGCAAGAGAACAGCACATTTTTAGTATAATTTAGCTGAGAATTCAATTACTGTTAATGTGTTCTACAACTGCTGTAGATGTAAAGATTGTTATTCCAGTGAAAGCATAGAAGATGTCTCAGGTTATTTGCTACTTTGACATGAAACCACCTAGCTGTAGCCTTTTTTAAATATGCATTCACGTTATTTAACATTCTTATAACATTGTATGTTAATGTAAAATATATTTGCATAATATGCATATAAGTATATTTTCTCGAATATTTTTCTTCCCTGTGCTTGCTATCGTGATCGCATGCTATGTCATATTTTTGTTTCTGTGATGTTACGACTTTTTATTCTCTAGAATTGAGAAAATAGAGCACTTCTGATACTTTGATTCAGTAATGGAGCATTTTCATATTTTATTTATATACTGAAAGTGTATACATGTACACTTATCAAAGTAGTGTGCTGCAGTCACTGATCACAAGAGATAGCAAACAGTATATTTTGTTTCAGCATCAACTATGTTCAAACATATCCTTCATGCAAATGTGACCACTTTGTTTTTCATCCCAACTTGTTCCCTGACCAGGATTCCAACTTTTTTCAGTCTAATAGATCGTAATCGTCAAGGTATGCTAATTAAACTTTGTTTCTTATTTATCAGAACTAAACCTTTCTAAAGAAAAGAAGATATATTTTTTGTAAACAGTGTTTCTATCATGTACATTCACAAATAACAACAGATACAGTAGCATAAATAGGTCTAAAAATAATAATTCAGATGTGGCCCTGCCAGTTCTGTGCATGTAGAATTCCTCTGAACATCGATGGGAATTTTTGGCAGATACAGAGCTTTGGATACTAGTTATAGGTGTCTATGGGAGAAAAATTTGTGGATATGCATCTGTCAAAAACACCAAAAAGGCATGAAACTGAAAAGGCTGCCTTGGCTCTATAATGACCCGTGTTCTTGCTACTACCCGATTTATCTGTGACTAGAGCAATGATACCTGTGTTGCTGCTGTGTACGGTCCATTACTGTTCCCACCCCTGACTATTTGCAACCAAACTGTGAAACTTGGCTCTGGGCTGAAATCCAGCACAGAGGAACCTGGGTTGCAAGGTCCACGTAGTAACCCCATCCCTGGGGCTGCTCCTTGAGGAGGGACGGGCTCCGCAGGGCTGCCCCGCAGCAAAGCTGCATTGCGATCCCCAGCTGGTAGCCTGCTCTGCGCTGCGGCGTGGGCAGGATCAGCACCGCAGTCCTGCTGCATCCTTGGCAATGGTGCAAAGTGGCTGTAACTGCAGTTTTTAAGCACTGTATCTGCAGACAACTATACGGTATGAAGAGCCTCAGAGGAACTCGTGTAGGTGGAGCAGAAAAGCTTGGTTTGTAAAAGCTCCTCAGTATTAGCTCCCATTGGTAGACCGCAATGTATTACGGGCTCTCTAATACCTCTCCAAACTGTGAAGGGACTATAGAGCACCTTGTCATCGCTATAATCAAAGTAACTAAACAATTAACACCCTCCCAAAGTACCTATTTGGTAGAACTGTTATAAAGCCCTCCCAAGTTTTTATCCAAATAATATAATTAAATAAAAAAAATCTGAATAAGCTTAAAAATAGTAGGCTTTGCTTTAGAACAATTACCCTGATGAAGTGATACTCGAGCGAGTCTTTCAGTAACTGCCCTAAACAACTGCCCTGAAAAATGGGGTTCAAGAAGAGAGTGGTCCCACTCTCATGATTTAATCACAGTTCTCTCTTTTCTTCAAGCCTCAGTTCCTAGAAGTTGTGCAGTCAGGCAGAGATCTGCAACAAGAAGACACTGCTAGAAATGCGTACTTCAAATCCCAGTGAAATCAGTTCTCCAGTGGCTTCAGCCAGGGTTTCGAGGCAGACGGAAAATTACTGTCTGGCCAGAGCAAAGAGGCAATGTGCATTTTCAGGACCTTGCGTGGGCAAGAGAATGGAGTCTCTGAGGGCTCTCCCTCTCTTACCCTTTGCACAACTGGAGGGCAGTGTGTTACTGCAGGGGCTTTCATGAAACCTTACTCCCACCTTGCCTCTCATTGCAAAAAGTGGGCAGTTGTGTGTTTCAGCTTTTTCATGAGATTTCTTATTCATCAGTCTAGTTGAGTTCCATGGGGCTCAAGCAGCCTGAACCTTGAGCAAATCCAAGTCTTGATTTGACCCGAAAAATGCCAGGAAATTCTCCCTTAAGGTTAACACTTCATTTTTAACATACATTTTTGTGCCTTTTTTTGCCAATTCCCTTCCTACAGTCCCATCACCGCTTCTTTTACACACACACACACACACACACACACACACACACAAAATAAACATGTTAAGAACAGTGTTTGCCTTGACCTCCCATTTTCTGGCTCTTGTCCCTGTATTCTAGCTGCAGTGTATGATTTTAACCATAGATGTCTTTAAGACTGAAAGTGGTAATTTCAACCAAATTGCACCAGGCAATGTATTTCATAGCTAATTGACTCCTTTCTAGCTCAACACTACTATGAATAACATTTACACATCATTTGTTTGTAAAAAGCATTAAAAAAAAGAAAACTGGAACTATCTTGTGTTATAGCCCAAAGAGTCAATAAACAGTAGAAATATTATGGTGACTTAACTCTGAAGTTGATTTCATCCCATTGTAAAGATAAACTAAAACCCAGTCTTTTTTGCTTAAGGCACATCTATGTATTTTTGGTATTCTTCAGCAGTGAAAAAAAAAAGAATAGTAAAATGGAATGATGAAGAGATGCTTTATGAAAATATTGATGAATGAATATTCATTTATTAAAAAGGATTTAAAGATTAATTGCTTACTTTTTTCTGGGGATGGAGGGAGTATGGTGACTGTGTTTGAATTTTAATGTTTAATTATATGTTAAATATCATGTAATGGTTAGTCTTACACAATTTTAAAGAAAAAAACCAACACATGAAAGCATTTTCTTATTAACACACAAGTACCAAAATATAGTAAATTACTATATTTCCTAGTGTTTTCTACGGTAGACTAAGGAGGAGGGAAAAACTACATCCGTTGGCTTAGCAAGAGTCTTAACGGCAAACCAACCTCTCCAAGCTGGGGCATTGCCTGCTGGGAGGAGAAAGTTTGTCCTCTGCTTTATATGAAGGCTCTACCCACCCATGAGGCGAAAGAGCTTTTGATATCAAAACAAGGCAGTGGTGTCCAATTTATTTGTTTCTTTATTCAAGTCACAAAAATTTCAGAACCCAACCAAAAAAAAACTCTCCAGCTATGCTAACTGTATCAGGAATGCTAATTGTGTTCATTACACTTTTTATTGTTAAGTATTAGTAAGTTATATTAGAGGAGTCAGAATACAGATAGATTCTAAGAGGGGTTTTTAAAGTCATCTTGACAGTAGTTCACCAACTAGTTCCCCCAAAACCAATAAATACCTTGAAGATTTGGAAAGCAGAGCGTCCTTGTACCCAACTGCCATGCTTTGCGTTAGAACAAGCTGTTGCACACCTGCTTAAAACTCATAGTAGCTAATGATACATATCACGACTTTTAGGAGCAGATAAAATATTCAGCACCATAGATGTGACTATGAGGCCTTTGAAGTAAAGAGCAAGGCTCTCTCTGATTTCAGCAGATTTCCGCTCACTTACAGCAACACTTCCAAGATCGTAAGTAACATCGATTATCTGTTTATTCCACTCCAGCATGTACTGTAGAGTAGAAAAAATTAATGATGTCCCAAGCTTAGTTTTATGATTGGGAATACCTGATAAAAAAATGTATATCTTTGTGTATTTTGGAGCTGATGCAAGGACAAACATGAATTAATTGCTTAAGTATTAATCATTATGTTACAGGAGTTCAGGTTCCATTAGAAATGATTAGCTGTTTTCCCCAACTAAATATGATCCAATTAGTGTCAAGACTATTTCCATAGGTGTTGGTTTTATAGTCACAACTGTCACAACCACAAACGCTACTTGTTAACAGGAGTACGGCAGACAACTGAAAACGGAACTAAAAGCAGTGGGAATCCCAAGGTTTACCTGAACTTTTCTTAATAAAGACAGAATCTCTCACAAGTGCCTTCAAAATCCTCCAGATATGGGGCCTGAGCTTTTCTAAAATGATTTCAGATTTTGGGTGTTTAATTTGTGTGGTTCTTACAGTTTGTGAGGGCCTGGCTGGTGGACTCGGACACGCACCTTCTGAAAACGGAACCCTTTGGCAGCTTGTCCAGCACACAGCATCACTTCAAAACAAAAGCCGTGCAGAAGGGATATGTAATAGTACAAAAAGAAGGGCTACTGCCCCTAAAATCATCCAGAGTTTAAATTATTTCCTAATTAACTGAACTTCAGGTAGTGCTTAAGCAAGCACAATATTTGCTGGAACAATGTCCCTTACCTTTGCAGGGACAATGTCCCTTGCCTTTGCAATGAGCCTTTGCCCCAGCATTGCAGCCTGATTTAGATTAATAGGTTTTGTTCTCTGCTGGAAACCAGGGAAAACCCAGAAAGTGGCTGCTCAGGCCAAGCCTGCCCCTGCCCTGTCGTACCTCCAGCCGGGCGCAGGGAGGGCACCTTGCTGGCTGTTCCCTCCGCAGAGTTCCCCGAAGCCACCCGGCTCGGAATCCCACTTTGGAGGCACGGATCTCTCTGCTTTGACTCCAGAGGGAGCCTTAGGCTAAACTCTGAATTGTCCCCCGGTTTACCACCAGCAGTTGGCTCCTTTCAGGTGTTATTGCTCCTGCTGCAAACACCTGGAGATAAAGTAGCAGTTACGCTAGCTGGTAGGAGGCATGCTGGCAAACAGCATGTGTACTCCAGGCTATGACACATCACGGTAATCTTTAGGTTATTTGTTCTAATATTGTATTTAAATATATTTCAGTTTATGCTCTAGCCTTCGAGAGTTAGCATGCTTGTCTCCAGGTGCTGATGCTTTATACGTGAGTGTACTTGGGAGTCTGGGACGGAGCACGGGGAGTTGTCTGAAGACTTTAAATCCGTTCAGCGGTACTCCCCTGGGCATTTCCTCCATCCTTCAGCCGTATCGCAGGTCAGAGTTTGCATTACCCCTGCGCTAGGTTAACTGCCCCTCTACAGGTTACCCAGAGCACAAACCTACAGACGTGTGCTGCCGAGCGGTGACTTGCTCAGCTGTGCCATTAGGTGTTCTGCTTGCCAGAAAGTCTCTCACAGATCAGACGCTATATTAGTCTAACAACTAGCTGCTGCTTCACACTTCCTCTATCTAAAATGCCAGTACTGCCACTAGAGACCCCATTTTCCCATCCTTTGAAAATTACTAGAGAAAGGGGAATTTTCAGGCTGTCAGGCAATTAAGAACCTCTCTCCGTACGCCCAGGCTCAAATTTTCCTTCAGGTTATACATTTAATCCACAGGGACAGAAGTAATTTGGTACAAAATTCTTCCTGCCTAGGGCTACTCTTAAGAGTTAGCAGTCCAAAACACCAGTAATGTAGGTAGATGCAAAAGTACTTAAAATTGCTAGCAATGAAGTCTTACTGTCTTTTTTCTTCTGGGAATATTTAATGTGAGAGGCACAAACAATTGTGGGAGCAGGAACCAGCACGCAGTAAATCTCCCTGTGCCGGCAGCCCGAGAGCTAGGCTGCAGCCAGGCACTTGTGCTCCTCTTGCTTTCAAAGGTCTTTCTTCTTGGCTGAGCAGCTGGAGAGTTTTGATGGAAATTCCCAGCTCAGCTGAGAACAGTCCCAGGACATGACCCAGAGCACCCTTCGGGCAAGTGCTCTCGGCACCTGCCTCTGATGCAAAGAGCTGACAAAAGCACTACATCTAGCTGCATCTTGGATGGAGGGGACCCTCCGGGTGTGAAAAGGCTTTGGGTGCAAGCAGGTATCTGTGAGTGCCTGCAAGGAATGGATCCTCCCTAAGATCTGTGTTTCCTGCTGCTGCTCCGGGACACTTGCACACTGGGTGTGCTGCTTTGCCTTTCAGAGACATCCGATCGCCCTGCCACTGCAGAGGGCTTGTGGGCTGAATTCTCTCCATCTCACATGGCACATTTATCTGAGGCACCCAGTTAGTCCCTCAGTCGTTGTAGACCCTATTTACAAACAATGGAAATGCATACTATCATTCCAAGGGCTGTTTAAAACCCATGTCCAGAGTTCCAAGCCAACAGTTTTAGTTTTAATTCCTTGACTAGCTGCAAAGCCAGCCTCCAGAGAAACTTGTGAGCGACGACAGAGGGAACCGTGTGCGCAGCAGTGCTGCTGTACAGTGCTCTGCAGCTGGAGTTGCCATGCTTGAAGTTTGCATGTGGCAGGGAGAACAGGCAACAAATAATGCCAGAGAACTTGAAATAATTCCTACGCTTGCCTAGATTTCTAATGTTTTGGACTAAACTGTTTCAGTTGCAGATGACAGAAGACATCCTGTGGTGCAAGTGATCCCAGATCACGATCAATACTGTCCCACTTGCGTCCACTTCGGTGTCAGTGAGAGCTAAGCGTGGGCTTACAACTTTGGCTGGAAACTCAGGACCACGTTGGCTGTTGGGAAATAAATTCTGTTTGCTTATTGGGATTGGAAAACTGTGGCATGACTTCATTTGCAGACAGGAATAATTTCGAGACACATTTTCCTGTCAGCTTAACACTCCTGACTTTGCCTGATTTGAAGCTGTAAGTTACTGCGTCATTAACTCATCTTCAAATTACCAATTAATTTTTCATTATTTAATAATTGAGGTTTTTTGTTGCTTTCACTAAAAATGCAATACCCATTTGCAGTGGGAAAGTAATTAATCTGTGTAATAAATGCATATACAACTACACATAGTGCAAGGTATAAAAAGTGAAACAACGTAAGGATACCCATAACCTGCTACTACTGCTTGGGCAGTATTTAAAATACTGTTGACAATTATATTTGCAAAGTATGCTTAGTTTATAATGACACTGATTAGGTATTCTATATGGGCAGCTAATATAGCATAGTTTCGTGTATCTCATTTGCTTTGACAAGGCAGTTTTCTGGTGAAGCCAGTGCTGGAACAGTTTCCTAATGACCTCACTGATGTTAAATTTCTCTCGATCATCATTTCTTGCAGACCTGTAACATTCTGAATGCAGATGACAGTTTTGACATTCACAAAGATGTAGGTTTAATTATCATCTTGATTACTTGAGCTGGAAAGCCAGATGCCTAAATATCATGAAAGGTCGAGTAGAACAAATCCTGATAGTTGGTATCTTTCAGTGTTGGAAACGTTGCTTGGACCAAAAAGGTGACTTAAAGTATAACAAGTAATTGGAAAATCGAGGGCTCTTTTCTTTGCACAACTCTCTTCCTGCACAAAGAGTTGTTTAAACATTGTTTAAACAAGAATCTGGTCCTAAAAGATGCAGGAATTTGAGCTGGAGTACCAAAGGCATGTAAATTACTTCAAACAAAAGAGAACAGAAAGGAGAGGTACCCAAGACACCAAGATATATAAAGATCTGATAGTTTTTCCCAGTGTCCCATGGTAGGTAACAGTTTATTGTTGAAAGACTCACATAAAGCATAGCAAGCCTCCTCTTTTATAGCAGAAAATTTGTCAATATCCTTTACTTTTATGTGCATGATTTATAAATCTATTTTCTAAAGCAGTTTGAGGGTTGTAAAATCACCATTATTTAGTACACAGCTCCTCACAGATTCTGGTTTATCAACTGTTAGGTAAAGAGTGGAAAAAACATCTGCTAATCACTCATTAAACTAGAACAGATTCAAACAAATGACTGCTATTAAGAGTCCTGATCCAAAGCCCATTATAGTAGTCAGAAAAGCTCTCGGAGGTTTTGACAGGCTTTGCATACAATCTGAAGTTAATATTAGCCAGACTGACGGAAAATTTGCATCTTAATTGACTACAGTAAGTTCAAGACACAAAAAAATGCCAGATCTTAAGACATCTATGGGAAAGATAAAAATACAATAGAGGACTGAAACCTGAAATTGCAATAGCCACAAAGGATAGAAATTTGTGCAATTTTAGTTTAATCGAGTACATCGCTGCTGGTAAGGTGACAAACAATCTGATTGTGTTTTCATGTGTCTATGGATGTCCACAAAACCCAGGCTTGCCCCTTAGCAGCAAAATACGAAACCAAATAAAAAACCTCCAAACCAGTCCAAAAATGTGGAAGTGGAACATCTCCAGAAGGTCAGATGGCTCTCTCCACCCTTGGAGGCAGGCTGACATCCTCCTGCAACAGATAGGTATTCTCATTATTTTTTATGAATACAAATGTTGATATCATAATAATAATAGTATTATAGTTATTTAATAATATAGATACATGTTTTCTGGAAAAGGAAAACTTATGTAAGAGCTGACTGTGTTGAACCAGGTTACTGTAGGCAAGCTGTGGGACAGCTCTGATATAGGAAGTGAAGAATTTTTGTCCAGAAACTGCTTTCCGATGTACAAAGGTAAAAACAGGGCCTGATTCTTGTGCTGCTTCCTGCCCACTGACACCAGCCCAGCAGTCTGAGGGTGAGTTACTACGCATTGAAGTGAGGACAGAGAAATCACAACAACGAAAAAGGATGAATGTAGCTATTTTGGAAGAATTTTTGTTTAGTATTTAGGTGGCCCATTTGGAGTTCAGTGCTGGCTGCCATGTCAAATGGTCTTGAAGAGCATATTTAGTAGCATCAACTGCAATAAGAAACACTGCTGATAGATGTTGAGCACTGTCTTCATGGATATACAACATTTTCTGTTGTAAAGTGATTGTAAAATATGAAGGTAAGAGCTTCAGGGGCCTGGCTGAATGAGGGTCTGATAGCTAGCTGCAGAAATTTTCCATGCACTCAGTCCTAGCTGCTAGCTAACGAAAAGGCTGCCAGCAAATCCTCCACTCATTTCCATTTTCAATGGCTTTTTTGAGAGCAAGACATGTACACTAGGAGCATCCCGCCCTGTCAAAGCCAGGCAGCGCTGTCACTCACTCCTTTTCATGCAGTGATGGGGCTCTACCTTTAAGTCCCTGAGATTGCCCCCGTGGCTCCAGCCAAGAGGACGCTGCAGACTCCCAGCACTCAGCTGGTTAGAAAGCTCTCCAGGCTGAATGTATACGTGGCTGATTTTCCCCCTCTTTGCTCCTGTGCAGAAATTGCCGTTAACTCAAATAGCCCATCTCTATCTGGCATTTACTCCTTTGATGTACTTCTAGAGACAAATCACATCTTTCTCAACCTTCCCTTTGCTAAGCTATAACAAGTTCAGCTATTTTTAGGCATGTTGTGTTCTTCTCTCCCCTGACCACCACCTTAGTCTTTCTCTCACCTGTTGCAGAAAAAAATGGAATCTGAAGCAAAAATTAACAAAATACTATATACTGTTCCTACTGTCTTTATTCCTCCTGATCACGTCCTCTCTTGCATCGTTTGGACACTCTCTCCATAACCGTTGTCAGTCTTTTCCCCTGCCCAGCCCTTTAGCTCATAATTTATTTTCAGTCTTCTTTTGTGTCTCTAATTCCCTTCTCCCTGTGCTGTCCACTTGCCTTCTGATGTAAGGAAAGGAATTGGTGTTAACACATATTACAGAGAAGGAGAAGCCCTGAATTAAAGGTGCAGGGAAAGCTGGCATTTCATCTCACCGATGAGTCAGAGACCAAGTCTTTTGTATCTTTCACCCAGCTCCACTGAGAATGAAGGCAAGAACAGGTTTTGAAGCACAGAGAAGTCCAGACATCGGCAGGTCCTGGGGCTCAGGGCTGACACACCTCTGTTATGGCAGGAGCCCTAAACGCTGGCAGGAAGAGACTTTTAGCACTGAATTAGCTCGGGGTTTGAAACTGAAGCCAGCATCCACGCATGAAGCAAGGTGCTCGGGACAGGGCTGTGGCAGACTGCAGCACCTACTCTCGCCAGCTCAGCTGGACATAAAAACTGCTCAATGATGTTGTTCTCAGTAACCACCCAGGGAGAAACGGCGGCAATGGCAGCCACCAGAGCGGTGTGCTGCCCTGATCACAGATTGTTGGTGTCTCTGGCCGCCTGGCGTGGGTCGTGCCCGGCCGGCAGCCCGCTGGAGCCAGGCCATTCCGGAAAGTCAAAGGAGATTTCCCACTGATGCAGACATGATTTAAAACCCACCACTGGATACTAGCTGACATTTTTTAAAATTGCTAGAACTGCCTGCCCTTTTCTTTTCTTTTTTTGGTACTCCACTTGCAGGGCTGTGCAGACACCTGGTTTCCAAAATGTCCCTGCTGAAAATCAGATCCCGTTCAAGCCCCAAGACAAGTTGTGATGCCACAGCCAGTCGTGACCTGCTGGTTCTAGTGCAAAATGGGGAGATGCCTTGTTTGCCAGGACAGAGAGAACCTGAAGAAAAAGCTAAGGACAAAGGTCATTTAACACAGAGACCTGACCCATGAGTGGCTGTTGAACATCTAAATTGTCAGTGTCAATCCTCTCTGAGCTGAATATCTGTTACTCCCCAAAGGTGTCACGGGCTGGCAGCTACACCTGGGTTTGGGTACACCAGTGCTCGGGATGAGCTGGAGACACCTCTGCAAGGAAGGTGCCAGTTTTGATACTGAGGGCTGAGGAACCTGGGGAAAAGAGGTGATATTTATTTCCAGTCCTGCTCTTTTGTGTCTCTTTAACTAAACAAAGCCTCAAAGTCTCTGTCAACAAGATAGGTGGGAAAGATGAGGATGAAAGCGTTTGGCCTCAGTTCCCCTTCCTAGAGGGCATGTGCTCCTAGCTCCAGGGGAGCTGATGGTTGCCCAACCCCAGAGACCTTCATCTCCCCTTCATCTGAAGGATGATGGAGCTGGTAGGATGCCATCCCACAGTGTGTGCCAGGAAAAGCCTCTCTGTGGCTCTGGGGCTGCTCTGCAGCTGATCCTAATGGAGTCTGAAAAGATGGTTCATAAAGGGTCAAGTGCAATACCAAGAGCAATTTGTAGGCCAATGGTATCCTGGGGCACATTAAGCAGAGTGTGGCCAGCAGGACGAGGGAGGTGCTTCTCCCCCTCTACTCTGCCCTAGGGAGGCCCCATCTGGAGCACTGCATCCAGTTCTGGGCTCCCCACTTCAAGAAAGACGAGAAACTACTGGAGAGTGTCCAGAGGAGGGCTACAAAGCTGATGAGGGGACTGGAGCATCTCTACTATGAGGAGAGGCTGAGGGAGCTGGGCTTGTTCAGCCTGAAGAAGAGAAGGCTGAGAGGGGACCTTATAAATGCTTATACATACCTTAAGAGTGGGTGTCAGGAGAATGGGGCCAAGCTCTTTTCAGTGGTGCCTAGCCACAGGACAAGGGGCAGTGGGCACAAACTGAAGCAGAGGAAGTTCCGTCTGAACATGAGGAAGAACTTCTTCCCTCTGAGGGTGACGGAGCACTGGAACAGGCTGCCCAGGGAG
>Ga0065711_1009367_pt1 | contig 37688 bp, 15 predicted proteins | sample Hoacrofraction12_FD_59098 | JGI IMG/M metagenome (GOLD analysis project Ga0065711, IMG submission 59098) | Hoatzin crop microbial communities from Cojedes, Venezuela - Epithelial fraction 12 v2 (version 2) | ecosystem: Host-associated > Birds > Digestive system > Esophagus > Crop | place...
AGCATTAAGAGCTTTGTGTCTGGAGAAGAGCGCCTACCAAAAGCCCTCTAAAAGATGCTGGTTTATTGTCTTACATTCAACACATCTATCTCATGTCTTGATTTTATACTTTTTTTTTTTCCTTTCATGAGACTACAGGCAAATCTCTATCATGTTTGCTTCTTCCTTTGATACTGATAGAAGACCCCACAGGATTCAGTTTCTGCTCTGCAAATTTCTATGGACGTGAAATAATTGTGCCTCCACATCTTCCTTTTGGGATACTTACAAAGCAGGAACAGGTCATCCTTCTCTGTCATGCACTGGTGATCCCTATCCAGGAATGTTCTCCTTCCCAATATGGCCAAGACCCAGTAATTTGTCATGTCACAGTGCTCAGGGAACTCTTCCTGTCCTGCTAGGAAGTGATCAGCCTGTTTTCATTTCCCTTGAGCCTTTAGGACGAGATGACAACTTCAACTTCAGACTTCTGATTAATGACACCTCCTTCCATGTAAGGTACAAAAACATGGGAAAAATAATAAGTCAACAATAAAGGACAGGCTTTATCAATTATTTAAACACTATTCACGCATGAAAGATTCAAAGAGACTCAATATCGTTTTTTCCCCCAATGGAATACCCGTTATGAAAGCACCAGAGCTGTAAATCAAGTCTCTACCTGTTCCATGAAGTGATTTAATTTTGGTTTTTTTCAGTCACTTCAAATTACGGTCAAGTTTTACTGAAATGTGATCTCAGCTGCCATAGGTTAATAGTAATAGGAAGTTATCAAAGGCTGAATTCTAGGCATCTGTTCATAGGAGCTTTTATGCTTGCCCCTCTTCTACCCGCAGAGGAGTGTGCACGTGCTTCGTTTCTATAATGCAGCATATGTATAGGATTTAGAGCAAACCTAGGTCAGAAAGGAACAGCTTACTCAGATGATTGTCAGGTCCATTACATCACATACAGCCCCCCAGGGAAGAGCAGAAGCATCCATATTAAACCTGCAAGTATTGACCAGGGTCACTACTGCCTACCTGTTCATGGTAGACATAAGACAACAGCTACAAACATCAGAAGTTCCTAGGCCAGCACTGTTTTTTAGGGCTTCTCAGGATCTTTCTGAGATTGAATTGTGAATAAAAGACATTATAAAGGCAGACAAAGTGAAAGCCAACAAATCATTGGACAAGAGCATATTCGGCAGGAGTTCTGAGAGAACTAACAGATGAAATGGCCTCTCAGCCGTGCTACGTAGCCTCTTGATCAAAATCACCCTGGTGCCAGGGGTGGCATTACTATACCTGGAAAAAACAGGGGAACTATGGACTCATAAGCCCAATGACTCTCCAAGGCAAATAAAAAGACATTACTGTAAAGAAATCAATTTGTGATATATGAACAAATGTAACATTTGGGGAAAACACAAACACAGCTTCATAAAGGGAAGTCAAGCTTCACAGACCTACTGAAACTCCCTGAAGAAGTCAGGAAGACAAGAGAAATCAAGCTCCTACAGTACCCTGAGACTTTCCGAAAACACTCGGCAAGGTTCCCCCAGCTGCAGCTTTTAAGGAAACTAAGCAGCCATATAATCAGAACCAAGGGTCTTAGATGGATCAATAATTGATCACAAGACAGAAAACCAAGTAGGAACTGGTAATTTCTTGTAGGAGGGACATCACTAGGAGTCCCTCAGAAGAACTCATACTGATATCTCGGTCCTTCAGAAGGTTCATCAATGTTCTGGAAAATACTGTGAACAACATAATTTGGCAATACTAGGTTGCCTCAGATGGTAAATAAGGGATCATGGGGAACAACTGTGGAATAGCATTGCGGAGCAGACNAGACTGGGCAGATGAAATTCAGTGTAATANATGTAAAGTTCATGGAGTGCAGGCCAAAACTTNCACGTTGGCTGAAAGNCAGATAAGATGACTTAACCTTCNTGTAAGCCGCCTATGAGAAGTCAGAGTAGCAGAAGAATCCAGAGCTGGAATTCCCACCTTCCCCTAAATGTCATTTTCATAGAACTACAGAATGGTTTGGGTTGGAAGGGACCTTACAGATCATCTCATTCCAACCCCCCTGCCATAGGCAGGGACCCCTTCTATCCCCCCAGGGTGCTCAGAGCCCCGTCCAGCCTGGCCTTGAACACTGCCAGGGAGGGGGCAGCCACAGCTCCTCTGGGCAACCTGGGCCAGGGCCTCACTGCCTTCATAGTAAAGAATTTCTTTCTTATATCTAGATAATAATAAATATAATAATATTAAATATAATAATATATATGTATAACAATAATTAATACTATATCTTGTATCTATCTTTAGAAAGACAGATACCGTTGAATACTTGCAAACTGCTGTAAATACTCCTTCGATACCCAGATACTGCTAGAGCTGACCTAAACCGCATGGCCATCTCCACCGCAGCAGCTGGGAACAGATGTAGTTCCCTCCTGCTCCTTACTGGCAATTAGGGAAGTGAGGACCAAGTCAGGGAACTGAAATTTGCTGACTGGTTGAAGGTCAGGCTCATGAAAGCCATGGCAGGGCTAAAGAAACCTATTTTCAAGATGTTTGCTTCACAACTTACCACCTCCTTTGACTACTCACATCAGTAAAGAGCTGCAGGATTAACCTCTACGGGGAAAAAAATCAGAAATTGGTCTATCAATTAGCCCACATTTTCCACATCACCTCTCTAAGCCACCAAGGTGCAACTCCCCTCCCTGTTACACAGCTGCTGCTTTCACACTGTCAGTTTTGTACCACTGATCAGAATTTGACCCTGAAATACTCTTCCCCATTTGCAGTCTCAAGCGCAAACACATGGTGAGAGTCAGTTTCTGGTTTTAATTATTTTCTCACTTTTTGGAGGTCATTTGTGTGTTCTAAGCTTTAAATGCTAAGCATATTACCTCAGAGGGTGGTCTGGTGTGAAGTTCAGTGGCGTGTTGGATCTAAGTCCTGCAACAGGATAGGACAGCTCCAGACACAAGAGTGTTTTCAGAAACAAGAATTTGCAGAGCAGAGTGCCCCAAATAGGCATTTGATGTTACCTTCTCAGGAGAAACTGAGTGCAAACACAAGTGCAAGACTTCAGGACTGAAGCTATCTATGGCAGCTTTTCTTGTCATTTATTTGGGTGCAAGCTAGGCATAAGATGGACTAGCTTACCTCTGGAACTTGGTAAGAGTTGATGAAGCAAGTGTTTGTATACAAAGTTCTACCACTAATGAACTTTTGAAGGAGAAGCATTTCTCCCTCAGGATTTCCAGTAGGTTGCAAGTATGTGATTTAGGAAGAGGAGCAGTTTGCTAAGATAAATTATCCAAATTGTCTACTTCCGGCTGTCAGGCATCAGCACTTCCGTAGGCAACCTAGATGAGATGCTAAGTTACTCCTTGAGTCTTCCTCCTTTGGTGTAGAAGGATAAGCACTGTCAAGACTCAAGGCTGAAGACACAGACTGAACAGCCTGTGAAGCCTGCACAAGCACGTGACGCTGCCCAGAACGCCCCACACTGCTGCAGGCCCACCCTTGGTGCATCACATCTGCAGAACATCCTGCTGCTGAGATGGGGATAGGAAATACAGCCCCGGCCTCAGATGTGGGTTCAGATATTCCAAGGCTACTTCTTACCACATTGTTCTTTTTCTCTGTATTTACCCTTCTCATTCTTTGAGCAAACGCTCCCGGTCAGTTCTTTTTAGACTGGCTTTATAGCTTTGTTACAGGGTGTTGATGGACCAAACGAGCTTCCTGCCTGCGAGCTGCCAAGAAATGGATGCTACATCTCAGTCTCCCCATTCTCCTGCCACAGGTGCACATTTGCAGACCATACCAGACAGAGGAAATTAAGCTCAGGGGCATTTCAACACAAGTGTATTTTGGCAATCCTTAGAGAAGACAAAGAGGCAACAAGGTTATTATATTACTTTTATAGACACGGTACCAATACCAGACCCATTGGTAGGGTTACTAGCAGAGTTGCTAACTGCCAAATGAGCATGTGCTACAGGAACAAAATCCAACAAAACCCCCCACCCAAACCACTACAGTTCATATAAACATAATGGGCCTGAAGACACTGGAAAGGGGGGACACTTTACAGAATATTAGGAAATAGTTCCTAGGACCTTTGTCAAATATTCAGCCTTGATTTTCAAAGCCTTATTTTCTCTCTTCCCTAGGAAATTATGCAGAGTTAATACATCAAATAAATGGAGTTCAACAGCAGACCTTAAATTCAGATTTCTCTGATGTACAAACAGGTTTTAACTCCATTAGTCTCTGCTCCTGTATGTTTGGATACACTGCTCCTCTGTATTTTAGGCCCAGACCATGTGTGGCCCCCTCAGCCAACATCTAGGCTCAGCTCTGCCCTTCTGTTTCCCCGCTCGCTGCGGTTTCCGACTCGCAGCTCACTCATTTTATAATCAACACTCCCACGAGTTCTGTGGTATATTAGATCCAACTCATGCAATGAAATAGGACAGAGAAGAGAATGGACCTGCTATACCCAGAGAGAATATTTAAACTAAAAATAATTATATTTAAACCACATTGGCAGCCAGAGCTGTTGTAATTAAAATAAGGTTGATTTTGCACATAAAAAACCCTGCTCTTTATTTGCCTTGCAGGAAACCATCTACTCTGCACATTAATAATGCCTTCCAGCTACCGACCTGGCTGGAAACCAACACACAGCCAACCTCCACACACACTGAGCACACGGCTCAAGGTTCTTCACCAGGGTTACTTGTAGCACTTCTGCTACCCAGCGAACCTGAAGACGGACAGGGGATTATCCTAAGGACCAGGACCTCCAAACCAAGCAAGTGCTGGAATCTGGGAATTTATTAGAAGTTGTAGCAGTACAATAGGTCACTACCTGCCCAAATGCGTTGCTTAGACAGTGCAGCTGCATGTAGAAAATACCTAAGGGAAACAGTGAACAGAGCCGAAAGTGCTTTAAGAGTAGAAGTAGCCAGGGAAGACAAGGCATTTTGATTTTACATGCTTCTAAGAATTTATATGCCTTATAAGGTATCCAGACTGTGTTGCTCAGACACACACACACCTGCCTAGGCAAAGAGAAAGAACAGGACCGGTTATATCATTTCTGTTGTTCACGTATCCACAGGATATAGTAAATTGAAGAAAAAAAAAATAAAAATGTAGAAGTGTTACATCAGGTTGATTTTGAAGCATTCAAAAATAAGCAACCAAAAAGAAGCCGTGCCCTAATTTAAGCGAAGTTGGGCATATTTACAGCATCACTGAACAGCTACATCTCCTCTAGAAAGAGCAAGAGAACCGTTTCCCAAGCCTGTCTTAAGGATGTCACTTTAACAGCTAAACTGCTGTTCTGCCTTCTGCCAATTTTCCAAACAGCAAGGTCCGAGCAACCCTATTCACTATTTGCTGTGGGCTTTACGAAACGTCACAGCATCAAATCTGAGTGCTGCAGCTGACTTTCACGGGTACAAAAATGGCCACTCAGCCAGCAGGCTCGCTCTAGGATTGAACTGCTCCTGCATGCAGCACATTTGGCTGCTCCTGTGCCTCACCCAAGCCATGACTGGGTCCCCCTCGCACCCCCACCCCAGGCAACGCCTGCCTTTGAAATTGTGTGGCCACAGCACTTCTCCCACCCTTCATCACCTCCCCCCTTTGCTGCCCCGGCCATCGCTGCAGCCCTGCGAAGGGAGGGAGGCACCCACAGCTGCCACGGACACCGTGCAGCCGCAGTGACCCACCTCCAGCTCCTATGGAGGGAAGCTGCCGACGTGCCTGGAGACACTGGGCACGCAGGCTGGAGAGGATGGCTTGGGCATGGCTTCTCACCAGCCTTGGCCCTAGGACACGCTCTGCCTCCCGGGTGTGCGTGGGGCAAACACATGCAAACTTCCTCAGCAGCACAGGTCCAAAACTCTCTTCTTGCCTTAACCTGTGGAAAGAAGCAAACACAAAGCGACAGCAGAAAACCCAGCAGGAGCAACCGGGCGGTTTCCACGTGGCCCCAGCAGAAGCAGCGGGCGCTGCTGGTGGGAGAGCGGCACGGCCGAGCGCTCGCCACCACCTCCCTGCCTTCCCCGCAGCCGGCAGCTGCCTCTCCCTCGCCGCCCTCCAGATCTCGGCAGCTACCGTGCAGCACTGGACGGGATCAAAACAGCTCCGACAGACCTGCCTAAGCCTGATGAATGCCATTTCAACTCATTTCCATAAGATTAGTATCTTGCTCTATAAACAACTTTCCAGCATAGGAAAAAGAGTTTCTACCAACAGTGTGTAGCGCTACAGATAACTAACATGAAAAATGTCATGCAACGCAGGCACCGAATAACAAAATAATCAGTTTTTCCACTCAGATGCTTTCTAATATTGCTTATGCTTTTTCCTGTGTGATGTGGTGTTCATAATAAATAATTTAAAGACTCAGTGTTCACTGGCTCCTTTGTCATCGGCAACTCTTGAATTACCAGATGAAAATATTTCATTTTTTGGTATTCTGTAAAAAGACCGTATATTTGTCAACATTTTTATAACTCTTAGCAGTGCTCGACAAATATCATCAGCATCGGATCCTCTCTGAAAGAGCTGCTCTATAAAAAAAAAATTTAAAAAGCAAGTCTGATGATTCCCTTTTTCTCTTTATTACAGCAGCGCTATTCGTGCTGCTATCATTAAGGGTCTGTCAGCATTTTTATTAGAAATCACTACTCCAGGGGTTTATAACTCAGCAGTAAAAATTCACTCCAGAATGAAACTTGTCGTGCAAGGGAGCTCTTATTTAAGCCCAAGAGTCAGAAAATTATATTTATACATTTTTAAAGTTATTTTAAAGCACTTTCAACTGTTCAGGCAATTGGACTACATCACTGACTGACAACTTGAGCCCCAGCATTGCAAGGGGAACTTGCTGAACGTGACAGTCAGAAATCATTTCCTAAAGCTTGTGGCCACCATGTGACTACAAGGCCAAAATCTACGCCCGTCCATTTTTAAGGAGTGCCTTAAGACAGCTGGTGTATTATCAACAATACTCCAATCTCTCACCAACTCCAGTTGCTGTCCACTCAGAGCTAAAGCCAACCCTTCACGTCATGCTGGTTATATCAAAGATGACCACTCGACATAGCTTCACACTGCTCAGTTTCGGAGCCTCTTTGGGAATTCAGCACTCGGGTCCTCTTGCATTTCAGTGCATGCTCCAGCAGACGCCCAAATTTTTAGCTCCTTCACAATCCCCAGCCTAAGCTATCCAAATAAATATTTTCAGAGTGCTACAGAAAGCAAGGCAAAGTCTTCCACAAGCTTGAATCATTCCATGTTTTCTTCATTCTTCTTTGCAAAACAGGGAAAATAAGACAAGCCACTAATTGCAACAAATCCAGTAAGCTATACTTCAAGTGCTCCAAGTGCTCCGCGTGGTCAGATCAAAACAACTTAAGTGTATAAGTTTTGAACAGCACTAAAATCCCACAGCCACCAGCATCTGTCACCTGGGGAGGCCTGCAGAACGAAAACTCCTGCGGCTTGGTGGCCAACCTCTGATCCATAATACCCAGAGAGGCTTCCACCTGTGCAAGTGTAGCTCAGTCACGGGTACGCTCCACCACTCTGTCTTCTGCCTTGCTGTAGCTCCAGCACACCATGTTACGTGATGAGGAGGGGACACGATGCTAGGCTGAGGTGCACCCCACAAGCCAGTGAAGTACCTACAACGCTCCCAGCATCAGCTAAACCCTCAAACCACTCGCAGCCTCCTCCACAGCCCCCACTGCTTGGCATAGTCCGCAAGGATGATGGAGCAAGGAATCACTGCAGGCAGAAGAGACTGAGGCACTGCAAATGTGTGAGTCGTGGCCGAAAGCGCGGAGAACAGACCGGACTCCCAGGCCCAGTTTGGAAACTGCTATACCCAGCTAAAGCTACGCTAACGCTGGTGCTGGTGTACTCGGAGCTGAATGAAGCCGGGGTAAGAATGAATGAACCAGGGCGAGAGGGGGAAATGCAGCAGGAGCAGAGTCGGTGGGCCTGGGGCTCAGCGGTTTGCGAGTGTGCTATAGAAAGATGCAGAGGAATCCTGGAGCTACAGGAGCAAAGCAAGTTTTCAGAACATGTGGAGTAAAGATCTCAAAAAAGAAAAGATGGAAAATGGGGATGGGTCCCTTGGTTGGGAAAATGTAGGGGTGGAGTGAAAAGGAGACTCCTTGCCATAGTGTGGTTTGGAAACACAGCTCCTCTGACACAGAAGTGTGGTCACGCTGTATTGTGTAGGACATGACCAGGGGCAGACAGACATTTTGCTGGACAGAATGGTCAAACAAGAGAAACAGAACGACAGCGCAACACTGACATTCTCCTGCCAGTCAGAGAGGCACATAACTTCCTCGGGAGGACTAGCTTAATAGTTCTGTAGCTCTGCTGAGAAGTATGAAAATTCCAGCTGCAGACTGCATTCCCTAACCTCCACTCTGAAGGCAGCAGGACGCACTGGACAAAAACTGCAGACAGCTCCCACTTTGCGCAATAATGTTGGTTTGCGGAGTTCATACTGCACGCTGAGCTCTGTATTATCCCCAACGTGCTTTGTGCAAGTGAATTATTCCAGCTGGACTGCTAGGAGAGAGATTGCAAATTGTGGAACAGCTTCATTTAATACAACATCCCAGTTCAGCCAAGGTTGGGTTTCAGAGGGTAATGGGAGAATTCTTAAAAGATACCCAATTTCAAAATGTGGCCCATGACATTCATCTCCACAAATCCTCCAGAAAAGCTTTTTGCTCTTTTCAAGAACATCAGTTAACAGAGTTGCATCACCTATGACTTAACTCTCTTTATTGCTCATTAGACTAAAATCTGGTCATTTCAAGTAGAAGGGAGCTTTGAGCAAATGATCAGCGTTTTAGAGCAATTCCTGATTTGTCTTTGACCAAGACCGTTTCTTACGCGGCTGTAATCTACAGTAACTGTTGTCTGACAAGAGCCTTTTAACTGAAATTGCTCCTATTACAGCTGTAACAAAATCAGTTTAGAAGATGAAGAGGCTGGCTTTATGGGTTCATCCTTCACTCCCCCCTCTTTAGGTGAGATTTTTATCATTTATTGTACTTTGTAACACACTAAAATATTCAAAATCATCAGATGTTTTCATGCCAGCTACCACAGAATCAGGCAGAGCCTCTGCAAGCAGTCAAGGTGGGTGAAGAAGCTGCCTTGCTGCCACAGAACAAAACTGGCCCAGGGACATAACGCAACACCCAGCACATACAAGGTAAGAAGGCTGGAAGCAGCATTTACCTGAGGGAACGCTGGTCAAGTGAAACACTCATTTTTAAGAACCAGACCTAGGAAATCATTCAGGAGAAGCAAGCATTTCTGCAGCTTTCATTTGTGTTCTTACTTGTTTTTTAAACACACCCTAAAACATGGGCTCCTTTGATCCGAGCTGACCACGTTCAGAGGAAGACTCCAGAATACCACTGGGACAGTCAAGAGTTGTGTTTCTGGCTGAATTTATAAGTCACTAAATGTCATTTAAGTTACTGTCATTCATTGTATTGGCAAACGGATGGGCCTCCTAACACTGATTATAATTACTGTTGTCCCTCTATTATTGCCTACCAGTTTGGTGTGTCAGGAACTTCAACAAGCCCACCCACGGTATGCTTACGAGCATCATTAAAGCCCTCCCATTTCTTCTCAGACAGCTTTGGGGCCTTCTAGTTTCAGTATTTACGCCAAACAGAGAAGCAGAGACGTGGTTTTCTCACTTCTAGAGCACTGTTTTGCAGCATCCACTACACGATGGAATTTACACCACAGCATACACAATCTCTTCTGGGAGGGTGGACTGTTTTCCTAAGGCCCTAGTACTGCATACAGAGAAGACCAAGCCCGTTCAGATAACATGATCTGAACCATAGCTCTGTTCTTGAGCCCAACTAACACTTTAAAAGAATGAAACACTTATATCACAAAGCAGCTAAGCACATGTTTTAGCTTCAGGCATACGCTCAGAACTCACTGGCGCTGGTTTAATTGCTGGATTTAACAGGATTGACTTCAGTATGTACTTAAATATTTTACTGAACTGGGAATTTTACAGATCTCATTTAGCACGAGAAGGTTTAAGAAATGAGCCAGGTGTACTGCAGTTATGAGCTTCTGAAACTTTCACCTACTGATGTGGAATTCACAAAAATGAGCTTCAGACTGCTACAGCCCTAACCCCTCTTTGACTTCCACTGGAAATTCAACTCTTAATGAACTCATGCACCCAGCTCACTACTTCGACAATAACTTCCACAATCTAGAGCCTGGCAAACGAACACAGCTTCTAGAGATCTTCCGCCTCCCTACAGCTCTGCAAAGCTTATTAATCTGCGGGTGGCATACTAACAGATCTTACAAAGAAGCACATTTTTAAAACATTTTGAAGAAACTGATTTGCAGCGAATGCTACAGATTAGGAACAAGTCTCAGACAAAAGCTCAAACCCACAGTGTCCTTAGTGAAACAACTAAGTCTTCTGAAAATTATCCATACTAGGTGGTCTATGCCTTTTGCACCGACAAACTGTCCAATAACTAACTATTTGGGCATGTACCCGAGGATCTGCCTTTTAATCCATCAAGTAGCACTGTGTTCTTACAATATTGAGATGATAATATCATCCATATCCTTGTGTCCCTGTCCCACAAGCTGAACAAATGCTTCCGGACATCCACTTAGCGCAAGTCTTCCCGCAGCAAACTGTCCCACTACACCAGTCCAGCTCTGCCTTATGAACAGCAGCGCTGCTGAATCTGCCATTGCAGGTACTGTAAAGCACCACTACAAAGCAGGGGAAAACATGGCAACCCACCCAAGCTCTCACCGTCACAGGTCTGGGTGGGCTCTGCTCCTTCTCTGCAACTCTGCCTCAGGGGCTTGCCCTCAGCAACACGCGCTGCTGGTTTCCACTGACCCCTGTACGCTGGAACAGGCTGGACCTGTCCGGGTCCCTCCAGGCAGCCCCATTGCCCGTGGTTTATTTATTCAGCCACGTCTGTTGCTCTGTCTCCACAAAGGAATGGTTACCGGCTTTTTTTGCACGAGGACAGTGATAGGAAAAAGCTAGCTAAGAAGAAACTCTGAAGGTGGAGCAGTTAAAAATTGTTGGTGCTGGCAAATGTTCTCCTCAGCGTTATATTCCCTCAGCCTTTCCTGCTCAGGATTAGTTTTTTGGAAGCACGTAAAATGCACATCAGGCTGCCAACGCTGAGTGATTTCACCTGGCCCACAAAACACTCTTGGGCTGGAATGGAGAGAAATCCCCGGGTGCTCACCAGTTCTCCTGTGGACAAAACTCCCTTTCACATCACTGGGAAGCCAGCCAGGGGAAGGCTGAACACTGAAATCCACTCCTGGGGTGGTTAAGGTCCCAAAGGAGCTCGTCTGTGGCTGTTCGGGATTTCCCTGGGCTCTGGATCGGATCCCGAATGCGGTGAAAGCACTGCAGTTCTGCATATCATGCAACACCTCTTTTCAGAGCAAGCCAAAAAGGAAAAGCCAGACCAGGCGACAAGCCTCAGGGTGCCTGGCCAAAGCCCACCTGGCTACAGCCACAGCTCCTTCTGTACTCCAGAGTGCCACGCACGGCTCCTGGCAGCTGCAGCCGGCCAGAGAACTCCGCTTTCTCTCCTCTGGTTACAGAGTACCTTGGTTTTGAAAAAATATTTCACCTTGACTTATATATATAAAAATATATAGTGCATTCTATCTATATAAATTATACACATATATATTGTATTATTATATACAATATTTTTTCTTTAACCATTTATAGCTATTGTATAGCTATAAATGGTCAAAGAAAACCAATTAACCATTTCTTATCATCTATCACACCTAATGTACAGAGGTATTCCATGACAAGCAATTTTTTCCTCCAAAAATATAAAAAACTGTCCTTTTCCTTCACTGATCTATAAATCAAACGTTTAAAAAATATCAGCAATCAAGTTTTGCCTACTTGCTGGTAGAACTAGCCACCTAACATGACTTCTAAAAAAGTATTAGCAAGTAGGTCATCAAGTAGTTTTATTTTTAGACGTGTTTTTAACACTCGTAAGGGGCTCAAGCAGATCCTCACCTATAAAAATTCCTGACACTTCCACATTACTACTATCAATTAGAGACATTTTACAAGTGCAGAAGATAATTATAATTATTAGCATTTATAATAAAATGACTAAGCTGGAGATATTTTTGGAAGGGTGCAAACTATCACTGATATATCAGTTATACCATCTCTGATCCCTCAAAACATGTGCAAAGTTGGAACATCCAGAAAAGCTGATAACTGTGTGTTAGAAAGAGATATAATTGTGGTTTTGTCTGACCGATGTACAAATGCCAGAATGCCTGCAGATGCATTTTCCTGTGACGAGGCAATGTCACAGACAGTGGCTCAAGGAGAACTGTTCTGTGATCAAATCGAAATTAGAAAGGCTAAATCCAAAAGCCCAGCTCAGCTGACATGCCAGCTTCTTCCTGTGACCTTGTAATATCAATTATTTGGTAAACCAGTAAATAATCACCTACACTAGGTCTGTTTCGTCTGTGCAGGGTCTGATCCAAAGTGGATGAAGAGAGTTTGATGAAATTGGGATTAAGATCTTTGACGAGACTGTCTGAGGTCAGGGGTTTATTCTGCACTGGTAGAGTGCCTTGTACAACAACGCCTGCAGCAAGAGGTGCTGTGAGTGCCTAAACGCTGTCTGTCTGGCACGAAAGGATGAGATGGCAATGCTCCTGCTAGTCCCTTGTTCATTTTAGCCATGCCTTCCCCACCAGATACGGTGAGAAAGATAAGAGAATAAACAAAATCCTGCAAAGAGCTGCAAGCAGAAAGCCCCAAATTCTCACACAAAGTTAGTTCCCACTCCTAATACTTCGTTTTAACTCTTCCCTCAGAGACTGGGACTTCCACGTGTGTAGCCCTATACCAACTACTTCTCACAGAATAACAGATACAAACTGAGCACCAAGTATTTAGAATGCTTACTCAGAATATATGATGCCACAAACATTTTGGTTAACCAGGTCTGGAAAGTCCTCCATTCAGCACATCTTCCCAAAGCTAGGTCAATAGTCAGTCTTTTCATCCTCCTTCACTCACGCCTGTTTGACTGTGGTGCCTTCTAATAACAGGGCGCACAGCAGTCAGCCACCCCCTCCTCAGATACAGGCATATCCGAGGACCCAGGCTTGGGATTTGGAGGGAAGGTATACTTTTCATGCTGTATATTTTTCCTTTATTCATTTTTCCTAACTGCTCCCTCTTTTTAGAATACGCTAGACGGTGTCAAGAAAATGCTCTGCTCCCATAGTTCATGGTAGCAAGCAGATGGAACATTAGTAGACTAAAACCTCAAAATTTAAAACTATGAAAAGAGATACATCTGTTCTTATTTTTTTGCTCCTATAAAACATGAGGAGAATGGGAGGAATTTGGAGGATGAGAACCAGAATCATATGGTATCCATCAAAACGCATATGGTTTCTCTCTTATCTTTGTCTCTACAGTACATAAATAAATGAAATCGATCCCAGTGCTGCCACGTATAAATAACTGTAGGATGACATTATTAGGCCAATTACTATGACCAGTTACTGACTAAAAGAAGGCTCAGCTCTCTGGTAATAACACTGGCTCATACCCAGCCTTCAGCAGCTACAGTTCTATCAGCGTGCGAGATGCTGGGTGGTGTGTACTACTGGCACCATTCTTCTCACAACATGATCTCCTGCTTACTGTTTCAACACAAGCAGCTCTGCTCCTAAGCCTGCTAGCTGGTCATGGATCCCATTTCTCCTTCAAGTATTTGTGTGCCTGTTCAGTCTCAATACAGGACTTTACATGTTCTTGATACTTCCTTCCCACTCCCAAAGTTCGTAATCAGTTCAATGTAAACTCAAATCTTTTCCTCAAACGTAGTCCAATGTAATTAGACATAAGAGCTCAGGATGGTGCAAAGGATTTCTACACATCTCTGGGAAATCCTTTACTGTATTCACATTCACTGCTTGGTTTCCTCGGTGATCCCTGCCTTTGTCCTCCCATTGCAATTGCTTCCCCAGGCAATGTAAATTCGATTTACTGTAAGTTTTGGGGGTTTGGGTTTCTTGGTGGGGGGGAGGAAGAAAAAAAAAAACCAGAGTCCATTACCCAACTTCGCCATGCTACTACATTCCGCCTCTCCATTTCAAAAGCAATCCCAAGGTGCTTTTGCAGAATCTACGCTCATCACCACAATGACACAGGTTAATAAAGACATCCCACTGAGGGGAACTTACAAGGCTTAAAAAAAGTAGATTCAGCTGTCGATCTCTGCTTTCTTGTCCATGTTGCTGCCATAGTCCGCCATCGCTCGTCAGAACAACATTTTTCATGTGTATATGACACCACTTATCAGTGCTGGCCTCTACGGAATCCTTAACAGTAGAGCAAGCCTGCAGGATTAAAGAAAAAAGATTACTGCAGTTTTAGCCCCTATTCTTCTCCCTTACCCAACCCCATATACGACTTGTTTATGCATAAATTTAATTTATTCAGAAGTTCAAGTTCAGTTTCTGACAGAATATTCTTGTGGGCACACTAGCTGAACCTGGCAATTCCAGCCAGCAGCGCAGTCCTGGCTGCGAGCTCTGTGCATGCTTCTCACCCTGCGCCGGTGGCAGAGTCCGGCCGAGGAGCTGATCCAACCTGGCCTCTCTGGAGCTGCTGCGAGGGCGAGGATCGCCGGGTTTGCGTTACCGAAACGGGCGCTCGTGGCAGCGTGACACCCCTGAAAGTAGTACTCTGTCTGAAAGGTTCCAATAAATTCCTCTCCACTAAGCAGCCAGAAAATTCCCCAGGGGAAGTTTTTACTCACAGAATATCTGTCTTGAACCAGTGGCAGCCTCCTCCAACTTCACCCTCTAATACTTCTACTCATCACAGTAAAGATAAGCGAAGAGGGGGCCTTTTACAGTTTAGGCAGCAGCATTGTAATAAGGAAGGAGTTTGGACTCTGTATATCCTTCAAATATTTAGCATTTCAATACTTTATATCACACCTTTAAGTCATGTTTTAAAATCTTTCATTATCAGAAAACTCTATATATATTCCAAATTCACTCCCACTGTCAAAATTAAGCATATGTTTTAAGGTAAGAGGGGATTTGCACAGGTTTTATACGTTTAGTCATTCCAAAAGGCAAACTAGAAGACTCCAAGGGACTGCTAACTTTTTTTCACACACAAACATTTGGGTGCCCAAATAGGAATCCAGGGTCCCCCTGCGTAACCCCACTACAGCACAGAAACTCATACCTGATCTTTCACAGCTCTCCACATGATAAAAATATTGATGTAAGACAAGGCAGAAACTGAAGATTAAAATATTCAGCATATTCGTACACACACTTTACCTATCTCTGCTAACCAACAGTAAAAACAGAGGTCAGTACTTTGGCCTGGGCAGGATTACATCAATTACTGCCTTATTAGCATTTAGAAAGAAAGGATGAGGCCAAGATGAACGAACATAAATAACAAGGAGGAAAATTGGAAAGAAGGAGAGCTGCAGTGAGAGGCTCATATTCCACTAGGTGCTGAGCTAGCTCTTGAGCTATACTCAGCTTTGGTGAACCCCATGAAATTGAGCTACATTTTCCTACAAGGGTTATAATAAATATATTTGTGCTTTGACAAACCTATAGTTCCATAATGCCTGAAGTACTTGGTCCATCATTCATGCATTGTAATTCTGACTCACACGAACAGGCACAAGTCTAACAACCAAACATGTAAAACATCAGGAGCTTTAGCCTGACAAAATCAGTGCAACCTGGTGTATCAAGCATGGAGGGGAAGCCATCCCCATCGCACTAGGGGTGTTCCACGGGCTGCGCTCGCCACCCCACTACGTCAGCACCACTGCATTTGACTTGCAAACAATGTAAAATGAACGGCACTGCAGCAGGGAACCTGGGATCTACTTGGGCTCCTCTCAGAAGAATTTGGTTCTACCCATTTGCTTCTTCCATGGTAAGGCTTTTGAAGTATTTCAAAATGCCTTCAGATTTTCTCAAGAGCACTAATTTAAAAGCTCCAGATTCTTAGGTACAGTTTTTCAGTTACCCTTTCAGGAAAAAGTGATTTAAAGTAGTGCTTGCAGAACTTGTGGCCCAGTGGTGGTCCCACACCAACACTGCTGTGGGATAGGCACTGACAGGCTCCATCCTGGTTTAGCCCTGCTCCTGTTCTTAATTCACGCAGTTTAATCCGAGGCCATTGCCATATATGTCAAATAAGTTTCTGAAGAATTTCCTGTACAAGTCATTGACACTCACTTTTACGGATTAAGAAAGTACAGGAGATCCTTGAAGGACACAGCATCAAAATCTCTCCTAATCACCTCACAGCAAGTGTGCCCAGAGTACTGACAGCATTTCCATTTCCCTACTCTTCAAAAAAAAAAAAAAAAAGTCAAACGAAAAAACAAAACATGCTTAAGGGCAGCTTCTAACCAAACATACAAGAGAAGGCACAAGGCCCTCGTAGGCACTTTTCCCACCCTCAGTGTAAGACAGCAATGAAATGCTCTGCCATCCTGCAGCCAAATTACGACATGACAGCTATAACCTTTCTTTTCTCCGCACCGCAGAACATGCAGACAATGGTCTACAAGCAGGCATACAGAGCCATAAATTAATGTCACAAATTAAAAGCAAAATCAAAACCATGAGTATTTAGAGAATTCAATCAACTGCACTGAAGGAATGAAATCCTTCCCCCAGGCGTTTTACCCGTTCTTAAGAAAAAAGTCTTAGTGTAGAAAAGCACGGTGTAAGGTGGCCAAATGGCCAAGCAGCCCACTACAAGCAAAACCAAAGGGAGAAATGAATTCTGAAGACAACCAGTCTCCACTGATGGGCTACCTCCAAGCTGGATATTCAGTGCCAGCTTCCTCCTCGCACCTCACGGACACAAGAACGGGGCTCAGATGTACACCAGCCACAACCTATGAGCTGGCTACTGCCCAGTAAAATGGAGGCTACTACAAAGTGATGCATGAAGCATTAACTGCATACCCCATGGAAGAAGTCCTTCAGTGGATGCTCACATTTAACATCAAGGGGCTTTAGGAAGAGCACAACATGTAAGCACGCATGACAAAGCCACTCCAAGAGACCTAGTAATAGCTAGTTTTGCTCAAACAAATCTTCTTGAGGTGTTGGAAACATACTTATTTGCAGGAAAAATAGAGAGGGTCATAAGAGTCAAATTCAACAAGACCTTCCAGGCAGGCTTAATGATCCTCTGATCATTAATGAAAACGTGCTAGTGTTTTCATTGCTGCCCTAGTGTTGCTGAAACTCACAAAGCAGAATTTTCAGCTCTCCAGCTGAGATTAGCGTTACAGAGAAAAACAAGACAACAAGTTTGTGCTGGGAAAGCCACTGGTTCAGATCTCCCGATAAGAATTCCATGTTGCCTGTACAATGTGTCTTAGTTCAGATGTTCTTGTCAAGAGAAACCCAGCTTGTTTTCAAAAAATCTGTGGGGTTACCAAAGAGTTATTTGAAAAATAGATTTTTACTTGTAAAGTAGTATGGAAAGAAATACTTCAGTGAATGAAAACAGGAAAAGTCTGGAATTCCATTCTGACACTTTTACAGTCATTCAGACTACAGCTGCACTGATTAATATTTATGATCAGATTATCTTTCCCCTCCAAAACAGTATATTTCATAATAATTCCAGAAGACAACATGCAGATACCATATGGTCCCGTGAACATCTGCAGCCCAGAGCCATCTCTGTCAGCAGCACAGAATGTCAGTGTGAGATCGCCCAGGAGTTCCCATCTGATCTGCTGCCTCAGGGATTGAAAAAGCAATAACAATAAAGGGAAGTGTGAGCCTTGTTTAATGTTTTCCAATGGATCGTGCACATTAGAAACAGTAATTAATGATTTGGTTTATAATGCTTTAGGGAATTACTGTCCAACAAAATAATGTAAGTAATTTAAATTTGCAATAAAGTTTAAGTGTGCAGGCATTTCAGGGCAGCGTACTGCACTGATTTGCCAGAGGAAAAGAACACTGTTATTGCAGCCACATCCAGATAATCCACAGAAAAAGCCATATCAACCCCTTAAGTGATTTGATTACACTCTCTTACTGGGCAACTGTCCTCAAAGGCACATTCAAAACCAAATACACCTCACTAAAAGACCACAGGAGCAAAATCCCAGCACAGAATTAAAGAACTCTTTTTTCACTTTTAGGACATAACTGCAGTCCTCGCCTCCAAAATATATCTCCCAAGGCTTGCAATTGTCGTTATTATTCTATTTTTAAAAATGTCTCTATCACTTAACCTATGGCACCGTAAGAAATTAAAAATCAGAGCCATGAAATAACCTTTATAATAAAGAGCCACCTTCGCCCAAAGTTCCTGTAGCCATTTCCTACCAGGGTAAGAATACTTGACAGCTGCAAGCAGAAATTTCAAGTTTTCAGCGCTTTGTCTGAAGCCCTAAAACTCTTGATCTTTCCCTCCTAAAAACACTTGCAAAGATGATGCTGTACACCATGTCCTGCAAGTCAATACATCCAGGCTTCATCAAAGCCAAAGAATAAATGAGTTCTGGAGGAAGAGACCTCTAAACCAGACCTTCTCTAAGGCAGAACTAAACCAGGTTTGCTCAGGTCACTGCACCTACCAATGAACAGGCTGAAGGGAGGGTACAGGTAGGAAGTATCCCTTACTCAGACTCGTACTTTGACTCAACAGGCTGAATATATTCATACACATTCCATTTACACTGATCAGAAACCTGTGGGGAAACCAGAGTGTGACCGAGCTTTGCTTCTCTGCTGGTGGCTGTGGTGGTTTAACCCGGCAGCTGGTAACCAAGCACCAGACAGCCGCTCGCCCATCCCTCTCCTTCCTCCCCAGTGGGATGGGAAGGAGAAACAGACAGAAGGGGAAACTCTTTGGCTGAGATAAAGACAGTTTATTAAGACTACAAAAGAAATACTAATACTAGTAATAATGATAATAGCAACGATAATAATGAACGTGCAAACCAAACTACATAAAATTTTACTCACCACCCGATGGCCGATCTGCAGCCAGAGCCCAAGCAGTGATCACGGAACCCCAGAAATCATGAATTTTGCTAAATTCCCCCAAAAAGTCCAAACTCCCAGACAAGAGAGGATTCAAACTCCTGGGACAGAGAAGAGCCGATAGCTTCCCACCCCCTGACCAGCTCCCATTCATAAGCTGAGCACAACGTCCACGGTACGGCCAACGTCCGCTGGCCAGCTTGGCTATCTGTGTGGCTGTGCTCCCTCTCTCCCAGCTCCTGCACCCCTGCTCATTAGCTGAACATGAGAAATTCAAAGTCGTCCTTGATTTCATAGCAACAACTGACAACATCGGTGTTCTCTCGTAGTAAAGTAGTTGTTCTGGTACTAAATCCAAAACAGAGCTGCAACTAACAGGCGCATTAACTCCACCCCAGCCAAAACAGGACAGCAGCTGCCCAAGGAAGCATCTTCATCCTGGACGTTCAGGCTTCTGAGAGACAGGCCCAGGGTACGCTGTGCTCTCAGCTAAGGTAACTCACAACCTTTACGTGAGCAGTCACACTGTCAGAAGCAGCAGCCTGGCACAACTGCCTCTGAAATCCCAATCTCTAGCGATCCTGGCCCATGGTAAGGGCACCCAAGCACTGCAGCGATCTTTGTTCCAGCCCGTTCATTATTGCTTCTTCAGCAAAGTTCGTCTGAAACGCTGCTCGGTCCCTGAGCTTCACAAAGCCCACAATTTCCTTCGCTCCGGTTTGGCCTCTAGGAACACAGGCAAAAGAGCTTTTAACAGTAAGCGCTAGCTCTGTGGAAACACCTTCCCTCCGTCACAGCCACCCAGCAGGCGCTGGGGATTATCAGACACCCTTCTCGTCTTCTTGTATTTGTCCTCAGGCTGAGCAGCAGAAGCATTTACACCAGCCACTTTCTCAGGATCTTAAGCTTTTCACCACCAAAGGGATGTTGCAAAGTTTGGCTGTAAACATGAAATTATTTATTTAAAATACCTATCCAAACACAAGACATAGGTACTTCATCTCAGCATCTCAAACTGATGTTGCATAATTTAACCTCTCACATTTCTACTCCGCATTCATGTTGCTCTTTTTAATTCTGACCTGACCAGGAAAGTCCCTTACTATAGCTGTTTAGAAACTGGTGAGCATAATCTGAAATATTTTCTAAGGAAACTAAATATATTTTAGTCATGCATAGGAATTTTATTGAAATGTGGTTTTGCAAGCCTGGTCAAATTATATTTAGATGTCAGGTAAATATTGATGATATTTTTACTGGGAAAAAATAAATTAGAAGAGTTTTATTGAAAATTTTAAAACTTGTGCAAAAAATTCTTAAGCATCTGGAGCAGGCTGGTATTTGTCAACATCATCAGAGGTGACATACTGAGACCTGCTTTCTTCTGATAATTCACTGATATCTTCAAGATATCTCTGAATAAAATTACCCTAGTGTCTCTAGAAGCTGACAAAAAATGCACTGATGGATTAAAAAACCGAAATATTTCTCTCACAGAGTAATCAACAGGCAAGTTATTCTTCCCAGCATGCCTCACCTGCAGCAAAAGAGCTTTCATCTGGCTCAGTATTTTTGGAGGAGTCCTCATCATCCTGCAATGTAAAGTCATTCCCATATTTCATGTGTTACCTCTCCTGTCTCCAGCAATTTCCTCGAAGTCAATTCATCGAGCTGCACTATTTCAGCGCTAGCTAGAGGCAACTGCACTTACATGCCAAGAGGCATCACTTGCTTTTCTAGGGTCTCGCCCTCCCAACGGCCACACGTGCAACATCATTCTCCTCACCAGCTCCAGCAGGACACGGCCACGCTCCCCTGACCAGGCACATCTGCCCCATGAAATAGGTAAAGCGTTTCCACAACCGAAATGTGAGAAGATAGATAGCTGGAAAACATTGCTGACAAAAACCAAACTACTTTTGCATTGTCCTCTCTGGCAAACAGCATTAAAAGAGAATGACCGCTTCTTCCACAGTGCATCCCCTCTGGGGCAGGAATGCCTTTCATCGCCATATTTAATGGCTCATCTTGGGAGCTGGAGCGAAATCAAGCAAACAATTCATTACTCTTGGCATTTCTGAAAAATTAATATCATTGAGTCTAAGGCATAAATTAGAATCCTGAACACAGACTGAAATTCACTTTGCTCACGTCCCTTGTTCTAATTGCAGTGACTTTCACCCTGCTCCAGAACAGCAAAAGCTGGGCTACATTAACACACCTGAGCTGTGCAGGTACCTGCAGCCCTCTTCACTCAGCTCGCAGCTTTCTGATGTGATGGGCATCAAGGTATCAGTCCAATCCAACACATTTTCTAGTCCAAGTCCAACTAGGAGAGCAGGACCCCAACTTCAAATGAAGTCAAAGGGAGTTTTACCAGTTCTGCAAGCAGGACAACTACTCTGCTGGTTAGGACATCAGCATTACCAGGATTGCTTGTCTATTTTACACCACAGAAACTCAGCCATATGTAAGCAGAACATAACTACTATTCTATATGAGAGGCACCTATGGACAGGAGATCAAGGAAATATTAATCTTTAACGGCACAAGGAAGTTCAGTCAATAAAAACACTGCAGTAGTGGGAGACAGCACTGACACAAGGGCAACTTTCTTATAACAAGGTGCCAGTGGATCATTAGCGGGCTAGTTCTTCTTTCAAAAAGTGTCTGCTGCAGGAGCTGGGGAGCAGGATTTGCTCCTCTCCTTGATTCCCGAGAGAGAATCACTCACCACAAACCAAGAAATACAGTACTCCCTGGAGATCCCTATTTGAGTGCACAGAGGAAGCGTCCATCTGTGTTATCCCATACGTTCAGTATCTTCTTCCTGAACCCAGAGTAGCAAACCGGAGCGCGCTGGCTTGCCATGAACGCAACAAACAGACAGTTCAACTCTGCTGCTTCACGTGTGTCCTGCTGGGCCTATAAATCTGGTGTTGTGGGAGACGTGTTTCTGGAGACTTCTTGCAAAATCCTGTTTCTTTCTTGTGTTGATGAAGAATCGTGAACATCCATCAAAAATTAAATATAGGGGAGCTAATCAGGCATCACTATCATTCGGATAGTAGCAATTCATATTTGTTTCATGAAAATCTATGCTTTATAAAGCACGTATATTTTTGTGCTTTATGTCTGCAACCAATATGCACATGAATTATTAATGTGCTATAAAATGAGTATATTTTGGGGGGAAAAATGAACTACCTAAGGCATTTTCATATAAATGACTGCAATTTAACTTTCAAAAACATTTCATTTTTCAACACTCCTCTCACTTCAAATTGAAGTCTGTACATCGGATTCGGCCAAGCATGTCACAAGAAACCTCACACTTATAAAAGATTAACCCACGAAGGTCCAGCATGGATTAAATATAAAAGCAGCAGCTGTGCAACGCCAGGCAGACAGCCTTCACCCACCTGAGTTTTTAACAAGTTTTTGTGCAAGTAGCTCCAGAGAGCTGAAGCCAATTCCCGTAACACTTGGACGGTCTGTTTAGCACGAGTACATCACTGCTCTTCCATGCCACTGCTCTAAGCCGAGCACCAAGAAAACTGTCCAGCACGATGTCTGTACGCATCGCCCACGTGCTGTCGCTATGGGAAAGCAAGGGTGACTTCACTGGGCTGACGAATGCGGCTTTCTCTGTTCTGTCGCACTCGTCTCCCAGCACAGTTTAACTCAATTTGGAAGAAAGGAGTTGAGTATCTAAAGCATCCTTACATTCCTGTGAGACTATTGTAGGGGATACATTTTTCTTCCAACCCCCCTGATGTCCGTCAAGGTTCAGCAGCCCCATGAATCTTAGAGGAAGAGGAATCTAATCTTTCCTCAGAAAAAGCCCCAAATCATCAACATTGTTAAAGGCTACTGTATACATAATATGAAGAGTCTTGTTGGATAACAGGTAAATTAATTCTCTTCTTCATATTGCCTTGCTTCCTTCAGCTGAAAGCTGGACTCTGTATCTGATAACAAAGTACCACAAAATGCTATCAAGAAATCAAGCATAATAGAAAAAAGGTCACAATAAATAATTGTGGATTTGTCTATAGAGAACTAACGAAAGTGGATTAAACTGACCGATGCAAAATTCACACACTAAACCTGCAGGTGAATGCTCTAACTCACAACTGAAGTAAATCCAGCCGAAAGTAAAGCTATGTCTGCAACAGCAGGAGCTGGGCTGTCCAACCTTGGAGGTTCTTCAAACAAACTGCTACAGACAGAAGCCGCAGCAGTGCTCCAAACACCTCCACGGCACTCAGGATATCCTGCAGATTCTTCTGCTCGGCTCCCACCACAGGCTTCCTCATTCAGCAGTCTGTTCTTCCAGAGGATGCCATTCCTAAGATCCACAGACATGATACACATCTGCTCATAGCTGTGTCAGATGGAAGCATCCTCTTTTAAGTCTAACATACTCCTATGGTAGGGGAAGCATGCAAAGCTACATCGGCAAGAATTTATTTCAAGCAAGTTCTTGCCACCAGAGTGAGTATTCAACAGGTAGGAAGCACTTCAGCTTCCACAACACAGCTGGTTGTGGAAAAAAAACGAAAAACAAAAAAGGAAAACTGTTAGAAAATCCAGTTGTTAGAAAATTCATTGAATACTATTTAGTGCTTAAAAAATTCACCATATATAATGTACCATTCAAGAGATGATTCAGCAATAATAGTGACATAAAAGCTTTATAGGCAGCTTTAGCTATCAGAATTCCTACATTACGAAGTCAACCTTCAGTGGTATTTTCAGCAGATGAAGTAACACTTCTTCTATCCATAGGGAAAGCTTTGTCCGGTTCAATTTTTTATTTTAACTAGTTCAGCTTACAGCTCTCACTGTATTTCTTTTCTGCTCTCAAGCCTCCACAACAGAACTATGTACATACAAATGATCTTTCACCCAACCCAAAACTACTGTTTTAAAAAGGTAAAGCCTGTATCTACATAAGCTTCTAAAGCGTTAAAGATTGTATTTCCCAAGAAGAGCATATACACAAAGTCCAGTCACGAACTGAGAAGATTAAACAAAGCCAGAGAAACTGTGATTCTGTGCTTAAAAATATGCAAAACTACCAGTCTTCACTTTGCTGATTTTTACACATCTAATCAAAGGACCACAAAACGTAAGCTGCTTCTGGCTCAATGTTCATCGCCAAACACAGAACTTTGCACCAACATAAAACGTGATTTAATTCCTTATCAGAACAAGAAACCCTCAACGCAGCCAGCAACATGCTGGCAAGCACCCTGCTTGTGCAGAAAATAAGTGTCACCAAGTCAAAAGAACTACTTTCAGAGGTTGAACAAAATACATTTTCTGTTTGCATGTTCTCTTTTCCCCACATATTCAAAGAATCTTTTTCTTGTGCTATTTGACCTTCAGAGCCACCAGGGCAGGGATATTTTGCATGTCTGTATAGCGATCAGTACAACTGAACCTGTTTCCATCAAGATCATACTCAAAAATGCCAGGCAAATTATCACATGTGAAACACGTCAATTTTTTCCAGGAAAAAAAAAAAAGTTAGAGGACAATTCACTGTTGCAATTCATCTGCTCAGGAAAGTGGAAAAGATAAAAAAGTGGCTTTTATGCTTTTCCGCCCTGGGGCAACTGGGGACACAAGAGGAGTCACGTCAGCATTTCCCCACAGAAGACAGCGGTGGTCTAACTCACCGCTGCACAGCTCGGCAGAGGACGGAAGCCAAAGCTGTCTGCACTCCAGGCAAAGGGCTGCTGATCATTCATTGAATCCTCAAAGGGCAGCAAACCTGTAGATTTTCAGTTGAAAAGGAAACAAACCCTTCTGAGGAGCAACTGCTAAGCGATAGGTACGGGGACACTTTGATTTCTGCAGGTGAGAAAAAGAGAAATCAAGCCTTGTTAGAGTGGAATGACCTTGTGGCTCACCAGTAAATCAAGGCAGCTGTGATATTTCTGACCAAGGCTTGCCAAAGGAACATGTAACACCATCTGCTGAGGAGAGGCAAATTCAGCCAAAAAGGCGGTGCTGAAAGCAACCAAAAACTCCCCCGGCCCCAAAGGAGCTGAAAGTCCATTTGCTTTCTGCTTTGTGTTTCAAGTTGAACGGCCCTTTTTGAATGCTTCGATACTTTTAAAATCTGCTGTCTTGTCAACAAAGCTTTCTCCTTTCAACTGTCAGACATTAACTTCTCAAGGGAACTTACACTTTCGACTGCAAATTCGCTCTTCAGTTCTTCTAAGGTGCCATGGGGATCTACATTGCTTTCCTACTTTTAGTGATGCAAAAAACAAGGGCTCTTGCTGTTCACAGCATGGATTTGGAGAGGGCTTCATGATGGGTCAGCAGAGCACTTAATTCAATCAGAGCAGATAACACCTGCTTACCACGGGAAGATAAAAATCACATGCAGGATGCCAGCAGCCAACAGTGCTCTCCTCTGACACTGAGCCGCGGCCGCTGGGACGAGCGACCGGCGTGCGCACAGAGGTAGCGGAGGGCACTCAGGCAGCTCCTGCGGCGAGCAGGGGGCACGGCGCGATGGATGTATTACCAACTGGAAGTTTTCCTTTGGGTGACATTAACAATGTGCATGGCATGCTTGGTCACCCCCAGTGAGCTGAGTTTAATTTCATTAAATTACTTCTCATTTTAATTCAGTGCAGCAGTCTATGATCAATAAAGGGAAGTGTTATCTTAACGCTGATCACTAATTCATAACGACGCTAGTCTTCTACCAATAATGCTGATGGGCTGGTTTGTCTGATTGTTCTTAATGTATGCTAACAAATGGAAATTGAACAAAGCTCTTATTCCATACCTTGATTTAGGCTGTTAGATGACTTCCATTCATATCACCACACCATTGTATGTCCAGATCTATGTGAAGATTGTGTAGCTGTGTAAGAAGCTTCCACGCAGAGAAGAGCTCCCGTAGAGACCCAGGATGAAAACTGTGATACGACATGCGTAACTCCGTATTAGAGCTTCAGCCAGCAACCTGAGTTTGATTCAGAACACAAAGTTTGATAGGATTTAGAAACTGTGATATCAAATTGTCATTCTAGGAGAGGGTAAGTGCAGTTACAGGTACCTACTGTGAAACCAAAAAGCCCTGGAGTCACAGATGCAAAGCACTGAATTGGTATGGTTCCATTCTGCCAGTTCACATAAAGAAAATAAATTGTTTAAGGAGTAACTTTATGCCAGCTTTCTATCCAGTCCAGCACAACACAATTTAACACAAACTTTGTCAGAAGTAACACTATCAGCTGCTTTGAATAAACCTGCAGAAATACGAGAATATACTCACACCTAATCTAGAGAAAGTCAGTACTGCTGAGTGAACTGCTATCACACAAATACAGCAATAACAGCAGAATTAGAGTTCCACAAAAGGAAAACAAGGGGCTAATTACTAACACTGCCAGATAAGGATGACTAGGCGCACACATGGAAGACTCAGGACACGGTGAAACTGTACGGCAATCTCTAAGCACGCTGCTCAGTGGCTCCTCAGCGCAGCACTGGCGAGGCTGCTGGAGCACAGGGCTCCGTTCTGCCCACAGAGCCCAACACAACGCAAACACTAGCGAGGCTGGCACACACGGAATCCTCCATTCATGGTGACTGGACTTAACGTGCACTGCTCTCACAGATCAGTTAAGTATGCTTGCTCTCAGATATCCTTCCCTCAAAGGCTCTTCATCTTGCATACAGTTCAGAGAAGGTTTTCTGAATGCATTTGAGAGTTACTGATTGGAAGAGTATTTACAAAAACAGCATTGAAGCCAACTGGAACCAAAATCAAAAGTTTTCAGTGATCAACTGGATTTAGGTAGTCCTTGTCAAATACAACATTTCCTATCTTTTTTTTGTTCTAAATTTCAATTCATGGCTGTATACTGTAAAGAGAAAGATTTGGAATTAGGAAGATGAAATAAAATACCATATTTTAAATATGCAATATTGATTTTATAGCTTTTTTCCCCTCCGGCATCTTGTCAACATAAAATAAAAAAGCTCAGGAAATCTAAATGAGAAAAGCCTCACTCACATACTTTATCAGTGAAGAATTTCCATGGCAATATTGCTTTGAAGCTAAATGGTTTTATTTACAGACAGAGCAGTTTTCATAGTTCATTTGCATTTTCTCCAGATTACCGTAACCATATATAATCAATTGTTAAGATCTACAGATATTATCTGTGCAGCACCAGCAATTCACTTAAATATTTAAAATATGAAATGATAAATAAATTAAGTGCTCGTGCAACTTGCCATATTCACAACAGAGTGCGAGGGAATGCAGTCGCCTCTGCAGCAGAGCACAGCGCTGTGCGATAGTACGGAATGAACTCATCTGGTCACTGCCGAAATACGTCCTCGAAATGTTGAGAGCAGTATGAATGGGGAGTGAACGGGAAGGCAGGGGTGTGGAAGCACCAGCAGGAACAGCAGGAGGAGCAATGTAAGGGTGGTGGGTGCCCACGGCAGGTCACAATCCAACAAATCTACAGTCAAGTTCTCAGGGACTCCCAGATGAGAAAAATATGGGATACTGAAATAAAGACTAAACCCATTAAGAGATGGTGGTGGGAAGACACAGAATATGGACTAGATGACCCACAGAGGTCCCTTCCAACCCCCTACTATTCTGTGATTCTGTGATAGGGGAAGGGCCAAGCCAATACCCCGAGAAGAAAAGTAAGTAAATCCTAGTGATGGAGAGAAGGGAGAGGCAACAGACAAAAGGATCGCAGCTGCCATGAGCTCCTCAAGGGAACAACCCAGCACATACTGAACCAAGCCTGGAAGGACGCAGCACACATAACAAGGACCAGACAGCCAGCATACCTTGTCCTCTGCTGCGTCTCCAAGAATCCCGGGTAGGCCATGCGGGAAACACGCCTCAGCGCCTGGAAGCTGGCCTGCCCACCTGGCCACACGCATCTTGGTGCTTGTGAGAGTGCAAATGAACTGGCAGTTCTTTAAAATAAAATCATCTTCTCCCATTGGCAATTATCACATGATTTTAACTTTAATTGCTACACCTTCCCTTGGAGAACTACAAAAGGTAGTTCCAGCTTTTGTCTTCAACCTTGACACGGGGGAAGGCAGGGACGAAGGAACAACAGTTCACAAGTACTCCCTCTCATTGAAAACAAAAGCAATAAAGATGTGGAAATCTAGCAAGAAATGTGCTTTCAGTGTTTATTTCTTGGCAGAACCACTGTCAGTCGCTCTAGCAGAGGCAGAGAACATGTAGTGTTTTATTTACAGAAACCTGTAATTTAGCTCAGATATCTGCGTGTCGCCTGCAGCTTTGCAGGACAGTTCTTCGCTAGTACTCCTGATAAATATTCACACACAGTTAATCTCTCATCGAGAGAACTCTGTCACCAAAGCCCCAAAATAGGCGATTTTTTTCATTGTACCCGAAAAACTGGAGAAGGCTCAAGAGCAAAAGGCCTCAGCTTCCACAGAGCTGGACCAGAGACTGCGACACCGAGGATGGGTGCGAGTGCAGCACGCTCCAGCCTTTATTTCACAAAAGCCAGGACTTCAAACAGCACCAGCCAGCAAGAAAGGCAGTTGTCACACGGAATACGTACTCCAGACAGGACTCACCAGTAAGGACACAGCTACGCTATCTGAGGTACAAATGTTGCAGCTAGCACCAAGCAAACTGGGATGCCTTGTGGAGCAGCCCAGTCCCACCCAGAGTCACCCAGTGCAGACCCCGCTGTTGGCTCAGCAAGCGCCACGGCAGCCTGCTTTCAGTGATCCGGCAGCCCTACTCCATTAGCATTCATTTCTCTTGGCCTGCTGCAGTCCCCCAGACAGCAAATGCTGGAGTCATCCAAGTGCAAAGTTACCTTTTTGCCCCAGCCAGCCAGCAGCACAGCTGGCCAATAGCTCTTCAAACACAGCAGAAAACTATGAAGAATTCTTGAGCAACCTCTTGTTCATTACCGACGTAGATACTACTCATGAAAACTCCTGGTTAAGAGCCTCATCTTTTACAGGAACTGTAAAGTACTTGAAGCTTTTGGTCATGCAAGATTAAAACCATAGCTGCCTTGCATCTGACACAAGGAACAAGCAATGAGAGGGAGAATAAAACTGTTCTGGGTATCACAACAAGACAGCCCTATGGTGGGGCAGCCACTTCTCAGTCAGCTCCCATCAAACCAGAACACACAAATCCCATTTCTTCTTCCCTCCAACACAGGACTTTCCTTTCAGTCTGTGGTGTTTTACCCTTCATTTGTTGATGGAGGAAAGGTTGCAGCTGTTGACTTAGTGAGATCAATGACTCTCCCACTGGTATTAGACATGTCAGAAAAGGAAACTTGAACTGTGACTCTTGATGGACACGACAAACACAACCACCTTTCTTGCAGCCAGCATAAGGGACCATTCAGGGTATCGACAGCTACTCTGTTTACTGTCTTTAAAGAAGTGTCCAAGAACCAGAGAGCTGCTTTCAGTTTTACCAAAGAACCCCTGGCTCGTATAACTAAAAATTAAGTGAAAACCATCAACTGCAGAATTCTTACAATAATTTAATGCACACTAAAACAACACATACTCTTTAGCTCCAGTAACCATATTACTGGAAATAGATTTTGCACAATCCTCCTTCAAACAGCCATTTAAACCCCAGGCTTAAAGGAGATTATGCTGTTTGCTGATTTAAGCTGAAAGGGAAGCTTGTTCCAGTCATCTGTGGGCTCCAGAGGCAAAAGCTCATCTGTCAAATTCCCTCTTTATCCTAGTACAATGTACAGCATCTAAATTGTGATGATAATCTTGAAGCGAAACGACTTTCCTTTCAAAGATAATGTTTAAATCAGTTTCTGAGTCTTTTCAGGTTTTTCTAGGGATTGTTTCAACTTTGGTCAAACAGCGATATAATGTTGCCTGATCTGCTTGATCTATGAAAGGCGATTTACTTCAGCATCAGTAGAGACAACTTCTGGAAACCTTCCACTTGTACCTAAAACACAGAGGCCAGGCAGCTTCTTACCGGTGCAAGCTGCAGACAAGGGAAAAATTGCAAGCACAGTCTAATGAGGTATTGCTGTGGGACAAATTCAGCATTCATCTCCACTTCTGCTGCCCACTCCTTGCATTTCCCTGGTCACATCTACCCACCTACTTGCAGAAAAGTGACTGGGCCCAGGCATGGCTGCTCCCTGTGATGGAATTTGGTACTTACACAGCCATCGTGGTCCAGTTGCTGCCGTTTGCTCCACAAAAGCTGAGAAGAGAGCCACGTTCCCACGTAGCATCAGTGGCCAAGTCAGCTGGAGCTGCCCTGGTCATGCCTCTACAAGTGTCAGCTCAATGGCACAGGCCACACACTTGTTTTCTGCACCACACCCTGTCTATTAATTAGGGAGACAAAACTTTTCATGTCCAGGCAAATTAAGGTAGCTCCACACTATTGACCATAGCAGAGTCCAGATCTCACACAGGTTCTCCTCCTGCTAGTGTCACAGGAAGGAAATGCGACAAATCCCCCACGAGTCTCCAGGGCTGACGGGCACCAAGAGCTGTTCAAACAGGCTAAAGTAGGAACTACAGCTTATGTTGTTCCTCACACCACTTCTTTGCAATTTCCCCTTACTTCTGTTATTTTACACTGTGAAAATGAAAAAGCTAAGGAGAGATTATGTAGTGAATCTTAACACGTTCACTTCTCCAAATATTTCAGCTACCTTATGCTTCTCGGACATTGCCGTACCAGCCGGTGTCTCCAGTGACACACATCATCTTTCTTCCTGTTACTGCAGTTGGGATACCTCCCTTTCCAGCCTCTAACCTTTGTTTTCCACAATTATTAACATTTGATGAAAAGGCAACAAGAAAGTAGAATATACTACATGAGGATTTAAAAGGCAATGCAGTGGAAAACTGTTAATGGTTAAATGCATCATTATGCCCAGCAATATTACTCAATTAGCAAATTTAATCATTTAACTCTGTAACACTTCAAACTTCCATTAAATGTGTAATTTCATATATGAAATAATTATTCATTTATCAATAGGAGATGACTCTACTTCAGTACAGAAGTAAAAAATACAATTAGATGCAGCAGGGCAGAACGAATTTCTGGTAGTAAGATGGGATGAAGCTGTGTGTGCAACTCTTCCATAAGGCCTCACAGACAACCTCATAATTCTTGTAGGACAATGCCTTTAAATATTTTGGGTCATTAGCAAAATTACATAGCTAATGAAGGGCAAATGAATGGAGCTCTGGAACATTTTATAAGCCTGTAAGAACAGCTACTTGTTATACATCATGAAGAAATGATTGCAGCAGAGTCAATCTCATGAACTCATTAAATTTTAACAATAGAAACTGGGCAAGCTATTCCCCAAGGAGAATCTCCTCTGACAGGGTGCCTGGTGTGTCCCCAGGCTCAGCATTAGGAAGATAGGCTTTCAGGTTTGCAATAGAGGTCACCTTTGGGCTAACAGTCCCTGCTGTTCAGGGCAGGGAACCCAAGAAACCCGAGGTGCCTGTCTTAGGACAAACCACACCTGGAGCCCGTCAAATGACTCCTCACAAATACTGAACGAGATCTCAAGAAAGCAATCATTTTCCTGGAGAACATGCGGGAGGAATCATGAGGGGACAACACCGATACCGGAGAAGTAACTGGAGGTGCTTACGAGGCTCTGACACCCTCCCCACTAGGTCAGCGCTGGCAAGGCTGTTTACTGTAAAGGTCCATGCTACAGAGGCCATCCCGTGGTTGACTCACATGTGGCACACGCTCCAGTTAAACACGCGTTCAGGAGTAGGTAGTCCTGAGCCACGCTCCTTCAGAATACACAACGCATGTGTCAGCAGTAAGGAAGTTTGGTAGAAAGAGTGGCACGTCTTGAAACAGATCGGGATGAGTTTTCACAATACCAAAGGAGCTGACAGTCGCTGCTCTGTAACCGGTCCCAAAACGCGTGTTTTCAGTGTCACTTCACAGAGCAACATACAAGCAGCTGTAAGGGAAAGACTGAAGACAGAACTCCTATGCAAAGGTTTTAACAAGTTCTGTAGGTTGGTTGAATTGCCCTCCCCTCCCCCCAGTAGGCTGCTTCACTACACCTAATTCTAGAGGGGGTTCACTTTTCCACACAGTTCTCAGCTGGGGTGGTGGTATTAGCTGCCGAAGTCAGCATTTTCACTATTTTAAACTCACTTAAGCACCTAAAAAAGCTTAACTTCATCTGAAATACTCCACTGCGAGCACACTGAACAGAGTTGGAAGAGTAGAGTGAGCTCTTCAAAACCCGCTGCATCATTCTGAAGCCAAAACAAAAGCCAAGGTCTTGAAAGATGACCCATAAAACCTGATCCACCAAGATTCATCCAAAATGTGTTTGGATTAGAGCTGTACTGCAGAATAAATGTAACTGCCAAACTCAAACTTTCTACAGTATTTGGTTTTTCTCATTACCCTAACTTCCAAGCTCCATCATTCCTATTACCACAAACACCTGGTCAAGGCAGCCTCACAAATATGAAGAAAATGATCTCTGTTTTAAGTATTTTTAGTAATTCCCTGCAAGTTTTTTCACATGTGGCACCTAGAAACATATTTTTCCAAGCATCCCCTATTAAACCTAGTGGTTCTCAGAAACTTATACCCTCAAAAAACATGAGTAAGTAGTAGGGAATTCATTTTTTTCCATTTCAGAAAACCAAATCATAAACTAGTGACAACACAGTCTGGCAAACAGTTATCACTCTTAGGGACACTTGTTATTTTTCTCCTGGAAGCAATACAGAATGTCAGTACAAACCATTAAAGTGATCACTAAAGCTGATCCAAATTTCTCCTAGCTTTGAGATGCAGAAATATTTCTAAAGGGAAAAAAGGAAAAAGTTATTAATTTATGCCACTCAATCCAGCAGGAGGTTGGAACAAGCTGCTGGCTTGCACAGCCTCCCTTAGTCCCAGAACTGATGCTTATGGATACTGGAAAAAGTAGGCTTCATATCCACTGCCTTGCGACACTCTGGTGAAACTGCAGTAGACTGGCAGGTGATCAATAAAGTTGAAAAAAATCAGGTGAAATGGCAAAAGTCTTCAGATTTTGAAGAAAAACAAGAGCTTTTCACAGGCTAACGTGTATGTTAAATACAGCACTGCCCAACTAGACTAAATCTAAAGGTGTCGGAGGCCCCTACTGGAATCCTCTGAAGAAAATGTAAGAAGTTTCAACTGGAAGATGAGGAATCTTTTGCTTTCTCCCTGTACATCTACTAATCTGCATATATCTATTAAAATCCCAGGTATGTAGCTTAACAGCCCTCTTTAAAAAGTTCAGAGCACAGCAGTGAGTATATTCTGCAGTCCACATCAATGGCTGATCTCCAGAGCTCCCAGCTTCAACAGCTCCCTGTGGCAATAAGTTTCATAGTCTAATTTGATCCTATGTTGTCTTTACTAATTTCATTAAAGCTCCTTATTGAGTTCATACCAAAACTGCCACCTCCTGCTCTCAGCGCTCCTCCTGAATCTCGTGCAGTTTTTAAACATTAGACATGACATAATTTCATCTTAACCACCTAATGAACTGTGAAGGACTCCCTTATCAAACAGTCCTTTGCGACTAAGGAAAGACTTCACAGGACCATAAAACAGGAGCCGTGGAAAATAATGATTAATTTTTCAGTTTCCAGGAACATGGCTGGTTTCACTGCAGTCCACAGAGGAGTCATACACCCTGCTTTGCTGAATTCCTGACCGAGTCTGCAGTCAAACGCATCACACCAGGCATAGGTCAACTCCAGTGATGTCACCAGATGCTTTTGCTTGACGCACTGTCATTTCCAGTGGCAACTTGGTGGGGGTTCTACCAGCCCATTTTTCCACATTGCATTGCACTTTATTAATTGCAATTGAGACTAATGCTTCTCAGCTACTACGACAAGGTTAGAGAGAAAGAACAATTTTCTTCATGGGCCAGTATCAGTACATGTCATTTCAGGTTGGACTCAGAACATTTCTAATAGAATTGAGCAGTGCAAGATCTACTGCTCATACAGTGTGGTAAGAAGGTCAATGTCTGGTAAGTTTTATGGTCTCTCTCTAAAGCATCCATCAGTTTTGGAACTTTCTAGTCCATTCCTCTTGGTCCCATTATGTGCTGGCTGCTTTTGCTCCTGCACATGCGTGATAGAAACACAACAGATATGTGTTAGCCACATGTTAAGTCCATGAGCTACTCCAAGGTTTGCTAGCTATTGGTATATAGCACACCATCACCTGGAAGGATGACTTCGAGATTACAAGCATTACACGGAGCTGGGTTTAGCCTCAATCCTTACATGCTGGAGAGCTGTCTCAATTCCCGGAGTAACCAGAGTGTAAGCGACCACTCAAGGCATTAACCTGGAACAGGTTTTTTAAAAAGGCTATGCTTTGTCTATTCCCTTTTATGCTGTGTTCTAATAACTCTTCCAGTGCAAGGATTGTCTCCTATCACGTTTTCTCTGATAGAGGTAATTCATATGGCATAACTTTGAGCATCAACCCTGAGGAATCAAGTTCAGCGCCTGGTCTCTCTGGATAAAGGCTGGAGAGCAGGAGGCTGCTCCAGGGGGTGATCTGATTTTCACCAGACAATGGTTACTTTATCTCTGTCTCACACATGACATTTCTTCAAATGCAGACTCAGATTTAAGTGAGACTTAATTACAAATTGAAATTTGCTTTTTATTAGTACAGACAGTGCAAGATTAAGTTAAATTAGCTGTTTTGTTGAACACTTACACTAGCAAATTCCTTTTATTTAGAAATATATTAAGAGAAGATCACAATCAAAGCTGAATTAATTTCAAAGATGAATGCCACTTTTCAGGCATCGAGTATTAATCTATTAGTAGCTCCTGTGAAATCAGTTGGGGTCCTTGTAAGGTATAGCAATACTCTGCAGAAGTGGGGAAAGTATAGCTGGATCCTTTCCAACTGAGTACATGTTTGTAAAGTGTATTTTATGCTGCTATACGGTTATACTAAACTATTTACACAGTAAGAGACTTAACAGGATATATTTTTTTTCCCAGCCACATGATATTGAGGAACTTCCAGATATGTCCAAATGTAAATATAAGAACCAATCTCCTCAATAAAACTCCAAATCTACCACTGATTGTGCAAAATCTTTGGGATACACACAGACATCCCAGCAGTATTCCCTCTTCCAGACTGCAGCAGCTACTGCAAACACAATCAGCAGACTCAAATTAACGTCACTGCACAAACACCGTAGCACAAATCTAACAAAGCCTGCTGGACTGTGGTTGGTAAAACCGGCTCCTGCATGGCCCGGGACACCTTGGCTGAAAGCACCCCGAGTTCTCTGCATCCAGTACAGCTCCTCTGACCACTATGTTCCTCCATCCCTATGTGCCTCAAAGTTCTTCTGTATTTTTTCTGTTATTTTCAACCTCTGAGGCTGGCATCCCTAAAAAGACGACATACTTGGTGGAGTAGAATCTTAACCCAATACAAATCAAAAGCAGTAAATCCAGCTTAGCTGAGAACACAGCTCGGAAGTACAAACGTTCTTCCCAGCAGAGGTTACGCTCCCTCTGCAGAAGGAACCACAGTAGCACAGAAATGCCAAAGGCACAGCAGAAGCAAGCGCTACATTTCTAAATCTCTGCCCCTCCCCTGTAAAGCTACCAGCACACACACAGATGCAGCTGCCCCTCAAAACTAGGTCTGATCACGATAAAAGCTCTGGCCCAACAAGATGAAACACTTCCCCCATACATTTTTCAGTACATCCTGACCTTCATTCAAAGCCCTCACAGCAGCCTTCTGTAAAGAATAGTTGGAAGAGCCCCAAACTTAAGGCAACTACCACAAATAACTACAAGAAAAAAACCCCAAACTAATGAGCTGAAGTGACTCAGATCACCAAGAGATTTATTTCAAGACTGGGAGTAAAACTGGAAGATCCTGACTACGGGCAGTGTCAAACAACCCCGGGTATCAAAAGCTATTCTGACCTGCGGATAGTCGTCGTATGAAGCTGCATTTCTAGACCTAGGCTTCTCCCCCGCTGTCCTAACCACCCCTTCACGGACGTATATCTTTCAGACAGCAGAACCAAGCTTTCAGAGGAAAAAGTCCATACCAAACCACACCCAGTTTTAAGGCCTGAAATCATGTAACAAGCCTAAATCCAGACCCGTAAGGCGAACTCTAGTTCCAGGGACTGTTTCCCTGTCCGAAGGCAAGGCGGACTGAGTGGACCACAGCTTACGCCCATCTGCACAGCACACTCATTCCACGGATTGAGATCTGCACACTCAAAACCCAGCAAAGCAACTGGGCTTTTGAAACAATGATGTTATGGAAATACAAAGCACAGCCTTGTTTCTGAGACAGTGAGCTACAAGAGACTGTTTTTTCCAGTCCTGCCACAGAATTCCCAGCCGACACTGGGTAAGTTTTTTGTACTGTGTGACACCACCTATTTTAAAAATGTGTATCTTTGTCTAGTCTACAAAAATCATCATGGTTCCAAGGCAGGATATGATCCAAAATGTGTCTGCGGGTGTCACTCTTCCTCCCCGTGCCCCAGGTAACCAACCTTGAGCTTCGGTTCCTTGTTACCATACAGTTATCCTCACCGGCAGCCCTCGGACTTGAGATAAGTAGTACTAATGTGTTCTGATGTCGTACAGGGTGTTCTGAACGGTCAGCAAAATGCTGATACAAGGTTTTCTAGAATAGCACTAGGCATTTAAATGCTGGTTCAGGAAATCTGAGCATGAGCACTATTTTAGAAAGCAACTCTCAAAACGGTGCCTCCTTACACAAGGCGTCTGTCAAGAGTTCCCGAGTTATTCTTCTGACAAGAATAAATTGGGGGGCCTATCTTCTGCTCCTGTCAATGCTGTGCAAAGCTTTGGGAGAGAGTCAAATGTCACCTTCTGCCACACAGTTTGCAAATGCGTAGTTCTGTCACAGCAGATATTAAGGGAATCACCCAGGATATCACAACAACTTCATAAGCCATCTGGGAGAAAATGTAACTCACCGAGACGTGGCAATAGCTGTCTGCAGAGTAGCTGTACTGTCACGGTGAAATAGGGGTGGTGCTTCCTCCTGCTTCTACGGTGACACCACACTACTATGTTGCAGCAGCCCCAGCCATGTCTTGACCTGGTCCCTAACTTGGCCTGCCTTCGCACCTCGAAAGCTGCTCTGCCGCCTACAGCAGTCAGCAGACTTGGACTCCGCAGCCTGCTGCTTGCTTTTGCCAACAGGCTGCTCACCTGCCCCCTGTCCTGCGCAGGACCTCTGTGAGTAAATACTTCAAATGGGCTTCTTCCCTCCACCAAGTTTCTTCCCAGCTGGTACTACAACTAGAGGCAGATTTAGGACAGTAAGCTGCCTCCTCCATTTCAGCAGTGAGACAGGGTAATTTGACAGGCACTGGACTGCAGCCCAAGGCACCTATATAGGATGGGCTCCTCCTATATAAA
>Ga0065711_1002191_pt1 | contig 37686 bp, 13 predicted proteins | sample Hoacrofraction12_FD_59098 | JGI IMG/M metagenome (GOLD analysis project Ga0065711, IMG submission 59098) | Hoatzin crop microbial communities from Cojedes, Venezuela - Epithelial fraction 12 v2 (version 2) | ecosystem: Host-associated > Birds > Digestive system > Esophagus > Crop | place...
AGGCCCCCTCTTTCTGCTCGGTGGCAAGAGGGTAGGGGGTTCTCTGCTTTCTGTGGAGCCGCCTCCTGCTGCCGCTGCCTCAGGGAGGGCAGGGTGCGGCTCCACCAGTCGATCTCCCTCTCACACTCCCAGATGCTCCTCAGCCTCTCCACTTCCTCCTTCAGTTCTGCCACCAGGCTGAGCAGGTCATTCACCTGCTCGCACCGAACACAGCCGCTGTCTCTGCTGTCCTCCGGTACGAGCGCCAGGCTCAGGCACTCCCTGCAGCCAGAGACCTGGACACCCGCGTTCTTGCATGGGGCCTCTGTCTGGGTCCCCACACTCCTTCGAGCCACAGCTTTACCACGGGTGGTAACCATGGCTAGAGTATCTCCTGGAAGAGCGATGCCCACTACTCGAGTAGCCAGAAGGGGCGGCTGTACCCTGCCAGTCGCCTTCCCCGCTCGCCCTGCCCGCGCNAACTGCTGCGCCGCTCCCGGGCTGCTGCGCCGCCTCTGTTTGCCGGCTCTGTTCGCCAGCGCTCCTGGTCGCTCGCGCTCCCATACATAGGATGAATTGTTGTCTAGACTTCTTGGGACACTCTTCAACCCTTGTGTAAGCCACATGGACACCAGCACAAGTTATCTATGGAGATGTATCTCAGTGTGCCAAAGCAGGAAATTAAAGTAGGAAAATGTAACAAGTCAGGCGGAATTTCCTTTCACTTACAAAGTTGTTGCTAGGCTTTAGGACGGATTTATTGTGATATGTCCAAGTCCCCTGGATGCAAGTGCAGCAGACCAAGAGAATAACCTCACTATGCAAATTGCTCAAAATAGAACATCCCTGTATAGTCCAGAAGTTGGTCTAATAAGAGATGCCACTGCTCTGCATACACCTTGCTTTGTACTGAATCAGTGATAGTCAATCTCTTCACATTTTCTTGGGGCTATTATGCCTTCTTGGTTAAAAGTGTGGAAAGAACAATCAAAACATAGATCTACTCTGATTTTCACAAGGTTTTTGAATGCAAGGAAGCCAAGCAAGGGCAACAATCTTCTATTTTGTCCTAAAGCACTGACTGCTAACTTCTCTATGAAAGTGACCAAAAATAAATGATTTATGTAGCCTCATTGGTTGACAAAAGTAGGGCATCTTCATACTACTCCTTTTCACTCCTGGGCTCTTCTCCCCTTTTTAGTATTGTCAGGATAATTGACCTCTCCTGCAATCATTGTTCAAACCATTTTATATACCACTGTCAGCCAACTGAACTTCCTTTTCATCCTACCCTCAAGATCTATAAAAGTTTGTAACAATATTACTGTATTTTATTGCTTTAAGCAATGAAAGCCTGGTATTATAATAACTAGTCTGTGCAAGCCATTTACACATCAGGCTTCTGTTTTCCATCTCCAATTTCTTCTCGACTTCCTCTCCTTTAGGCCTATTCGCACAGTGCACTTCACATCCTGGAAGCTTGATATTTGAATCAGCTATACTGATATAGCTGAATCGTAATAACATCACCGCTCTCCTCCTGAAAGTGTTTAAGAGTATATCATTTTTTCCCCTGTGCTAACATTTCCTTTAAAAAACAGACTCAAATTTATACAATAATTCAGGTTCTTTGTTTAAGAGCATTGTCTTCAACTTCATTCTCAATTTGTTTCACAGAATATGTTTGCCAGCTGTTTTTTTGTTATTTTCATAGCTCCCTATATCCAATTTTCTAGTTAAATACTTATTATTTGGCCCAGATTCTTCTCCCTAACATGCATGATAGGTAGTCACAAGCATATCCAAGAACTGGAATCGGCAGTAGCTGTTCACCACAGGCTGTCATATCTTTGGGTTTATTGGACTGTATCCATTTCATTTCTCTTAAATGATCTAAGATATTTTACTGAGGCAGCTTTTAACAGAAACTTGTGTATAACTAGCAACACCTTTACTGAATGTAACATTGTTCAGATTTGATGTTTTTAAACTTAGTGTGAAGCAGGTTATTTGATACAATATTCTCAGTAGCTAAACAGAATACATTTCTCACACACCAGTGCAATATTTAAAATCACTTCAATTAGGAAGCCAAATTACATGAGTTACTTAAGCTTGCTAGCACATCTAATCCATAATACAATACCTGTTTGCCAAGTATAGGAGCATTCAGATGGTGTTACTAGATTCCCCTTCTCTTATAGCTCTGTAGTACATTTCCAGGCACTATCACCTCACACTATATAAACACATGGAAATCCTTTAGACAACCATACAGTCAGCCTGTCTGTATATAACATAAGCTACAGCTGTTTGTGGAATTCAATATTTTTAATCTAATAGCAAGGTATTTTTACTTTAACATGGAAGACAACATTTATACTCTGCCTTCTGTTCTTGTTTTGCCCTTTATTTTAGAAACTGACAGCAATTTATTCGTAAAAGGGATAGTCTTTTAATTTGTGTATTAGCATACTGGACTGCTTTTACTAAACTAAATATTAGCAGAGAAGAAAACTGAAGAAACAGTCTTATATCAGGTGATTTATTTGTGCAATTAAAGTTTTGAACTAGGCACTAGCAAAATCTACCATGCTGTAAATGGCTTTTACTGCCTCATGTCAAGCTATCGCTTAGGCTTTGCTTCACACCTCCTAGTTGTAGCTAGTACCTGTTGCTTCAGAGAAGGGTTGAACTCTCCTCTTGACACCAGTAAGTTCAGGCCCTTTCATAAAGTTATACACTGGAAGTGGCTATAAGGACTGCTTTACCCTTACAGTAAGTCCCAGTAAGTGAATGATCCATCATTGTATCTAAAGATTCATATCATTAGCTGTACATCTTCTAGATACTTTCTAACATGAATGCTACTGCAACTGTACTCAGCTATATCAACAGATGTTTTAACAGAGACAGGATGCTGAAAGTTAAGCTTGCTTAACTTCAATATCCAGCAAAATACTTGGTCCCTTTAGAAATATTTAGAAGATAACATGGTTGTTGACACATCCACATTGGACATTACCCTGTAACAGAAGGGAACTGGATTGATTTGACATGATTTTTCTTAGATGTGGTAGATTAGTTTTAGATATTAGGTGCTATGGACAGAGGAGAAGCAGTAGATGTCATACTCTGAATTTAGTAAGGATTTTGAAGGTGGTTGAAAAATCATATCCAGAGAGCAACTGTCCATTGCTCACTGTCAGGAAAGAAGGGTATATCAAAGCAGAGTTCTGCAAGAGTCCACACTGCCTCTGATACTACTCACTGTATTGGAAGTTGGCTGGTCAAACTCAATTTGAAATCTAAACAAAGAAACAAAAAAGTAAAACCAGATACAAGTCAATAGCTGAACAGACTGAGTATTATTCTTAAGCAAAAAGAATTAACAATCTAGGATTGTACAAGTAGCTGATCTATAGAAAAGAACCAGGGAGTTCTAGCAGATTGCAAGCATGGGTTAAATAAAACGGTCTGTTTGCTCTATTGATCATGCAGGTGCCTCAGGGGAAGGACTAGCTCCACCATGGCCACCAGACTATGAAAATTATCTAGGCCAATTAGAAGGAGCAGAGGAGAACAAGGAGAAATAATCAAGGCCTAGAAAACACAGCATATGAAAAAAGAATGAGTGAACAGGAATTGTTTAATCTTAAAATAAGATGCTGAAGGACAGACATGGTGAACTGTGGCAAGAAAGGAAATCTTTCCATTCCCATAGTATATAGGTTTAGGGACTAAACAGCTTCAGCTGACGGAAATGATGCCAAAGAACATGAGAAAAAGCTGCCCAAAGGCAGAGTTCAGAAGTGCAAGAGTGGGAAGCCAGCAGGAACAGAAGTGACCTTCACTGGAAGGTTTTACAGCAAAGAAACACAGGCAGAAACGGCTGAGGCACAGCTGATCCCACCTTGGGAAAAGAGGGTGAAATCTTACAGAGCAGTAAAGACATGTCCTATAGAGAAGGCGAGTTTTTAATACGAGTCCTCTTGTATTTCTCCTGCTGTTCTGAAAATTAAACCTCAGGTAGGTATTTTCTGGTATTTCCTCCCCAACTCTTCTGAAAACTTTCTTTCCTCTACTACTTGAACCCCAGTTTCTTTTGTTTTCTACTTCACCTTACAGAATACATTGTGCAATTGCTCATTACTGACCTGAAAACAACAGCATGCTTAGCTACAAGGTATTGATCTGCAGGATTACAAACCGTGACAAGCCATGAGACAGATTCCTCTCTCCCCATGTTGACTTCTGTTTGGTCTAATTATACAAAACGTTTCAGCTGTTGCCTTGTGAGCTACTTCAGAAGGAAAAGAACATAAACTCTGCCTTTCAGGCCAGGGAAGTGGTTATAAAGTGATGAGAAACTCCGTCATGCATTGCTTTAATGATTCTACAAGAGCAGGTAATTTCATAGTTAATATTATATTAGACCATTCTAGTGAATTAGACACAAAACCTATAAAATTAATCTTTAATAGATAAGCATGCAATGGAAGATAAATGCTGTTATTTGTACCTGATAAAGTGCATGGAGTTTTTATAGTAATTTGTACTATAATCTGCTTATGTTCAGCAAAATAAATTTTAAAAATTTATTTCTGATGGAAAACTGGGTTTGCTTGCTTTTTTGTGTGAAACAAACCCACACTCCACGAAGTATTTTGTATACATTGACAGCATCCAGATTTCAGACAAAGATTTTTAAAAAGATTTTTAAATTATTTAAAAATGGCTGTGGTGTCATCCGGTTGATGGGATGGATGCCACTTGCCTCCACTTTGCAGGAAAATTGCATCCCACATCACTGTAAGCCCAGAAATGTGAACTTGAGAAGCTCATATGGCACCTCCTAGATGATCAATTCCTGGTTTTCAGGCAAGATTTATAGCCCACCCCACCCCAAATAGTCAAAAGTTTTCCTTGGAAATTACCTCGATTATCCTCTTCACCTCTTCAGAACTTTCCATGCCAATTGTTTTTCTATTCATAGTGTATATTCATGCAATTCTCAAATTCATCTAAAGAACAATTAGAAGATTAAGAGACTGCCAGGAGATGTTCTGGTAGAAGTTATCTTTATACAAAAATTACTAACTGTTAAGTGGAGGGATATCTGAGATAGAAGATATGATTTATGGGACATGTGCACACAAAATGCCCTGTCTGGACAAAGAAAAAAAAAAAAACAACTCTCCCCAGCTGTCACAATTCCTAGTTTTAAGAACAATGATCATGCAAAGAGTAGTCAAAACCCCATTGTCTTCTAAGCGTCACAAGTAGAATTTGCAGATAATTCCCACATCATACCTATATCCTATTTTCAAACAGGAATTTAGCATTTAAGAGACAAAAAACAAGGAACCCAAATCATCCAAGCCAGGCTTCAGTATTCCAAAGTGTAAAGATGCACACACCTACGTAAAACAGCATGTGAAAGTGCCTAACCAAATTACATAGCTAATTGAGTTTACAGAAGAAATAAAATTCACTTGTTTATTTATTTAAATGTGTACTTTTCATTCATATTTAAAAAACTCCACCATGTATCTTGTTCTTGTCATCCCTTTCTGAATGTGCTAACCTGCAGTCTGATTAAGTCATTTAAATACAGACTTTAGTCATCCTCACAACCACTCTGAAAGCTGTATAAGCAACTACCTCCTGCCCCAGTTAAAGCCATACAGTGTTCTGATTGTACAACACAGACCAGTCACTCAGGCTGTATAGGAATGCCACAAGTTTCACTCTTGATGGAAAAAATTTTGAGGTGAAATAAAAGTAGACATGGGTAATACTTTTTTCTTCCTGCTGCCCAGTTATGTAACACTGTGACTCAACAGCAAAACATCTGCTAAATAGGTTTGTTTTGTTTTTTTTTTCTTTAAGTCGTGACTGTTAGCTTCATTTACACCGGAGTTTTCAAATGAGAAGATTTATTCCTCCAAACATTAATCTAGAGATAAATTGTACACATGAGTATGGATGCTAAGTAGGAACATTCCTTCTCAGTTATCAAGCAAACAGTGTTGAACTATTTTTAAAAAGTAGTAACTTAAAGTAACAGTGACATCTTTCGGATATCTGTTCTGTTTAAATTGGCAGCTAAAGCTTTTATCTTATTCTCACCAAATTTCTACATACCACAGTAAAGCAAAATTAGCCTTCTGCATCTAAAGACTAGCTTTTGTAGAGATAAAACTGATATGCTGCCCTTGGCTTCAGTGGCTGTAAGTCTGTGTTTCTACAGAGTTTCTTAAATTAGATTGCCTTATATTTCATTTCAGTCCATATTTTGTCAGAGATTTTATTTTTCAAGATGCTAAACTAACCCATACATTTGGTTTGTTTCTTTAAAGTGGGCACTGAGCCTCATTACAGCAAAAGTTTGAGTGTGACAAAAGGTAATATGATTAGCTGCTCTAAAACCATTTTGGAAGAGGAAATGTAACTGTTCCTCCCCCCATCTATTCATAAAACAGGTAAGGAAGTGAGCATGAAGATAATTAAGTGTGGTACCAAGGTTCATATACTCACTGATCAAGTAAATTTTTCTTTAATAATGTCTTTCACCTTGATTTGCTCTAAGATTGCAAACCTGCCCGATCTTGCTGCACTAGATGTTGTGGAAACTCGTTACAAAGGACCATTTGTCCTCCAAATGCATAATGCAAGAATAAGCATTATTAAACACACTTGTGATACAATCTCTTCTGAGAATGATTATATACTACACAACGATTTTTTCCATCTATAAGAATGAGTTTAATAAAAACTTATTAGAAAAAGAGAGGCTGAATAATTGCTTTTTCTAGAAATAGCTCATTTATGCCAAATGTCATTCTATTTACCTCAAATTCCACAATGATGCTTTGTTTGCCTCCATCTGGTTTGCATTTCTAAACACTTGTCACTGTCTGCAGGTAACTATTTTAGTTACATGAAAAGATATCAAATCCACATTAGCCAGCTTTTCAAATACTGTTTCAATCCTTGAAGTTGTTACAATTCTTGCAATGCTTAACCAGGATTTTAAAAGAAAATAGGAAAGAGACTCTGCATTATTAAAAAAGTTTTCACTGAAAACTTTGAGTACCATGAGAGTACTTGAAGAACATCCAGCCACCTGTATGTTCTTCTTATTGACTTGAGACTTACTGATCATTTCCTTCCTACAGCAAAAGGCTCATCCACAGTAAAACTATTTATCTGGCTGTTCCCACAGACAGCTTCAGCATGTGAAACCTACACATTAGAGTGCTGCCACAAGCCATGACTAGAATCCTACTGTAGGGTTTAGAGATTAGAGTTAATGAGGGAACCTGTCTCTCACAGCACTGGTCTCCTTTCTCAAATGCCACATTCCATTATGAAATAAATGACTATTGCACAGTACAGTCCAAGAATACACTATGTTTTTCAGTAAAAAGCCCTGGCCAATGTTCTAACAGAATCACACAGAATCACAGAATGGTAGGGGTTGGAAGGGACCTCTGTGGGTCATCTACTCCAAGCCCCCTGCCGAAGCAGGGTCGCCTATAGCAGGCTGCACAGGACCTTGTCCAGGCGGGTCTTGAATATCTCCAGAGAAGGAGACTCCACAACTTCCCTGGGCAGCCTGTGCCAGTGCTCCGTCACCCTCAGAGGGAAGAAGTTCTTCCTCATGTTCAGACGGAACTTCCTGTGCTTCAGTTTGTACCCATTGCCCCTTGTCCTGTTGCTGGGCACCACTGAAAAGACTTTGGCTCCATCCTTCTGACACCCACCCTTGAGATATTTATAAGAATTTATAAGGTCCTCTCTCACCCTTCTCTTCTTCAGACTAAACAAGCCCAGCTCCCTCAGCCTCTCCTCATAGGACATATGCTCCAGTCCCCTCATCATCCTCATAGCCCTCTGCTGGACTCTCTCTGTTCTTAAGCTTTTCAAGAACATTTGAACATCATCTAGCAATGCAGTTATTGCTTTTAAATTAGTTACAGAAAATTTCACAATGGTTCTTGAAGGACATGGAAGAAAAATGTGCTAGGAATGCACTCGGAATTGGCCCTAAATAGACATAAATTTGTCTTGGCTTTGATTGAGATGAGCTCCAGATTACAGATCAGTCTGAAGAACCAGGCTTTATTTAGGACTAAATAATTTTATCCTTCTTTATACAACCAAGGCAGGTAACAATGGGAACCATGTTAGAGGCTATTCATACCTGCAACAGTCAAGACAAGAACAGCTCAAATGCACCCTTGAGTACCCACAGGTCATACCTCGTCCCACCCATGGTGTTACTGGTGCTGCCCATCTGAGTTTCTCCAGGTTACTCTCCCTCTCTCTCCTGTTGAGAAATGCTGTCTAAGCACAATGCAAGTCTAAGCACAATGCAAGTATTGGCAAGGACTCATCCAGACTGTGCAAGTGTCCAGCAGCGAAGACAGCCCATGAGCCACAAAGCAAGCCCTGCCCGCCTCTGTACCTTGTTGTCACCAGCCATGCCCTGAGGTACTGAGGACTGTACCTGCTACGTGCATGAGGCAGCAGAAGGGCTCACAGCATGCCCTTGGGAACAGCAACTGCTGCTGTCTCTGCTTTCACAGCTGAGGGTGATAATCCTATTCCTGCCTCCTCCACTGCCTAACACTTGCAGACACCACAGAGAAAACGGAGCAAACCCTGCCAGGGGTCCACAGCATTTACTAACATCACCCTGCTGCGGAGGGACATCTGGGGCCACACCAGCTTTCTTGGGAAATTTGTTTAAATTCACCCTTAGAGGAACATGCTAAACTAAGGCTGTTCTGTAGCCTGTATGACCATCTTACATGTGGTTATCAAATAGAGTGAAGCTAGTCACAAATTAAACCAGAGCATACTGCTCCTGCTGGATAGACCATAATAATTTTAAAGAAACAAATACCTACTTTAAGTGGAATGTGACAATCAGGATGTGTTGGATTATTAGGATTTAATGGGTTTTCACTGAGATCTAATAAGCTTTGAAATATGCTCTCAGATTTTGCTATAGAGACAGTTCAACCTTGACAGATCCCAAGATAACAATCTTTTAAGGGCATTATGCACTTAGCTGACACAAATAACATTTTTTAATTACAGTTAATAAGAGTCAGATTTTATTTTGAATTTCATGATGTCAAGTCTGGCATGCTTCTTTAAGGAGTCTGTACAGAGAGCACAATAGTGTTTTTTTTTTTCTGTAACTCATCTAAACTTTTTTGTTTATGTCAGTTTGACCTTGAAAAGAACATGATGTCTTTTGAGAAACTTTTTTGTAAAAGTCACACTCAAGGCCAACAATTCTTTCACTAAAGAGACCTCTGTATCTTTAGTTGGTGAAATCTATTCCTTTATCATGCATCAACAGACAGTATTTCTTGTACTGCTTGTTTACAACAGAATACAGATACAGTTGACCTCCGATTTCAGAGGCATCACCACTAGTACTGGAATTTTTTGTACCAGTGTTGGGAGTCTGATGAGGTAGACTATTCAACATACAACAAGGGGCTACAAATCTGTACAAGTTTATATAAGCCCTGATCTTTTAGTTATTTAAATAGGATAAGAAACAATGCTCCTGGAAGTTACTAGACAATGTGAATAGCCCAGCTGATTTCAGTAAGGATATTTATGCATTATCCATTATTAAAGTATCTGCAAATTGGGGCTATTACACTAATGATCAATTGTAATGGATGTCAGTTAATTCACTGGATTTGCCTGCATACAATATGTGGTGGTTTTACTGATATGGTAAGCTGTCCTTCAGATTCCATCATCCTGCAACAGTTTCGCAGATAGTTGTAAATATGCCAAGAGCCTCACTAGGATTTCACTAGATAGTTCAGTGGAATTAAACAAAGAAGGCTGGTAATAACGGAGATATTTTCCTTCTCATTTGAAGGAATTGGGATTGACTACAGGAGGGGTTTAGAAAATCCACAAGACTAAGTTTTTCCTACATGCAGTGCTGGTCAAGTGCTCATGGACACTGTTTTTTTTGCCTGATCCATAAAGCGTATATATAAAATTCATGAAGTTCAATAGGGTTATTCATCTAAGACAGATTTATACCTCCGTGTAATCCCACTGACAGCTACTTAGTCATAGATAGTAAGGCCAAAAGGGACCATTATGATAGTATAGTCTGACCTCCTGCTTAACACAGACCAATGAACTTCACTGAATAATTTATGCTTCAGGATTATAATTTGTGTATGAGTTACAGCATCTTTTTTTCAAAGATCTTCAGTCATACCTTAAATACTCTAAGCAGAGGTGAAATCATTACATGTCTAGGTAAGTTGTTCCATTAATGAATAACCCTTACTAATAAGAGGCTTCCTAGTCTGAATTTACATAGGTTCACTTTTTGCCATTGGATTTTTCTATGCCTTTTCCAGCTGAATGTAAGACCTATGTATTATTTTTCCCTACAGAGAAACTTGACTACCATAAGTCACATCTTAACCTTCACTTGGAGAACTTAACAGACCAAGTAGACATCTTTCAACATACAGCATCTCCCTGTACTCTAATTAATTTTGTAGTTGTCTGCACTTGTTCTTATTTTTAATGCATCTTTTTTGAAGTTTCATACTAAAGCGGGCCACATCAACTCTACATGTCCAAGACTGTTTCTTACTTCCTATATAGATGCTCGTGCTTAGTGAACAAACCTTCACAACCCTGTGTCCTTGTAAAACTAGGACAAATTAAATAAAATAGCTTTATAACATTAGAGTAGTTAAAAACATATAAGCAGTTAAAGATGCGTATAGATATCTTGGTATGTAGTTCCCACTGACAGGATGAAAAATACCTGATCCTGGATTTAAAAACATTCAGAATTAATAGTTACTGCTTAATCTTCTGCCTTCATCTATGGTGAAGCTTGATTTTTTTCAGTATCAATGTAGTTGTCTGTTTCTTTCAAAAACTCAGTATAGAGAAGTTTGTTGCATTTTTACTTTATCAGGATTAAGTGATGTTGTCCCCAAGCCTAACACTAGACACAGCTGAAGTCAAGATTCAGTTTATTACCAAACACAAGAATTTCTTGCAACTACTCTTTACTTAACAGAAGCAAGACCAACTTCAAGTATTTTTAGAATGTCTGATTTTATCTACACTTCATATCTGTGCATGCAAGTTTTAGCTTTAGGCTGCATTTCAGTTCCCAGAACCCTAAAAAGAAAATTCCCCTAACAACAAGACCACAAGCTTTTGACATTTTTTACCGACACTTACAAAGTAAGTTTTGAGAAGAAAGAAGTTGTTTCCCAGTGAGATCTGTATAGTTGAAAAATAAATAAATATAAACAAGTAATTAATTCTACATGATGCTGTTTAAAAGTGGGAGACAGTTAACTAAGCCCCCAAACTTCTGAAAGATTACGTGTGGGAACAAGAACTCCAGACAGCACCCACTAACCCATTCCTTAGATTGAGCCAGGATCTCTTCCGTTTCTATGTCATGATGTCTCCCAGGAAACTGAAGCAAGCAGTCACTTTTCAACTCCCCACAGATCTGCATACCCTACTTTCCACTTTTTCTTTTCTCTGGTTCTATTAAAGAGCTCACCAATTTTGCACTGTGTGTGCATATACATGCATTTATTTATGTACACACATATGTGTGTGTATATCTATTCCAGCTGAATAATTTCTTTAAAAAAAAAAAGTGGGGAGAACTGGAATGCAGAAAGCCCTCCTTCGGCCTGTGCATGAGTTCTCGTACCAATTACTACACCCTGCTACAACATGTGAGGCTCGGTGACTACTTCTGGAAAATTAGTTGTATGTGTACCTCATGGACCCTGGAGGTGTTAGTCTCATACAAGCAGAGAGAAAAAGTCAACTCAAAAATTATTAAACATTCGTGCTGTTTGATTAACAACTGTTTGATACTGAGCTCTTCTTTGCAACTTGTAGCTTAGACTTCAGGATCCAAGGTGACTGTTCTGCATTTGGGGAAAAAAGCAGCACTAGGGAATCCCTGAGGGCAAACCAAAGATATCTGAAGAGATGTAACATACTTTTTATGCATGCTTCGGCTATCCAAACTCCTAATATGTATTGAGGCACATTGTCTTATTGTCTGCTTTACAGCCTTAAAATAATATCACACTCCAGATTCACGGCCACCCAAGATGGTTTCTTCTTTTATTGATAAGGTAAATACTAGAGCAAATGGAGTTAGGGGATTTCTGTTCTGAAACTGAAACAATACTATATGAAGATCCAGGGCAAATACATTCAAGCCTCTCATTAAAAATCTTGGTGACTTAATTACTAGCATTAACAATTAGAAGCTAGGCACACTGTGAAGATATGTTTAATGAAATCCATGCCTCAGGCACCAGAGTTGGCAAGGCATTCTTCAGATTTAATGCATTGCACAACTATCATAGATTTTGGCTTTCTACTAAAGACTATCCCTGCGTACAGGGGACTGGGAAATATACAAGGCAAAGCTATGCTCTAGCAGATGCCTCTGCCTTTCTGAAATACAGTTTCAGCAGTGCTACTGGAAGTCCATTAGACATCTAGGTGAAACTGTAAGGGATCAGTACAGAAGAGACCTAGTCTTCCTCCCCTTTTCTGGCCCTCTCTTCTCCATGTGAAGAAACATAAGCACAAAGTTACTGCGGAGGTCAGCATAGCACTAGGAACTATGTTTATCAGCCAGTGATTTAGCTGTTAGAGATCTCATTTGTGCTATCTTTCTGCTATATGTTTCATTTCTCTGCTATAGTTTTGAGCTTGGCTTGGCATTAACATTTCCTATTCATGCACCAAAAAAAAAAATTGGTCATGTCAAGCCCAACATTTGGCAATCTCCATACATGTTTTAAAATAAAAGGGCCAAACACATCAGTACAATCTTGTTCTTGTGACTGGAAGTGGCCTGCACTCATTAGCAAGAGCAAATTTGTTGAGTTCTTCCTTCCATACAAGAGTTCTCAATACTACCTATGCTATTAATCTCTTTCAAGTCAGTTATTTTTTGCTGATAATGTCTATATATTTGTCACTTCCGCAGTTTCAGGCTTCTTTACTGTGGGGATCTCAATGATCTTGTGTCTTTTCCAGTATTACTGAGGAGTTTTGAAATAGAAGATATTTAATTTATCACTTCTTCAGACTTGTGCAGAAATTCTGTCAGGTGACAATAACACATAAGAGTGTGACTCTTGAGTTTCCATGCGTTACATCCTACATAATTCAGATATTTTTACTATTAGTGGCTTGTTCTTATGCATATACGTATGAAGCATTAGAAAGTAATTTCAGCTCTTACAGAAGACTTGCAGTCAGACATCTGATGATATTTTATAAAACACAGTGAAGTGTCCTTCTTATAATTTTACTATACATGGGAAATTGAGGAGCAGAGGCAGCAGAGTGAGTCACTGGTGGAGACAGAAGGTGGGTTCATTTTTCCTGCCTGCTAGACTGATATGCAGTCCAGGAATATAAGCAGACTGAACCCTGTGTTTATCTAGAGGTCTTTCAGTTCAGGGTGCACTGATACTTATAGCATGAAAACTGCTAGATGCTCTGCTTCTGCAGTGAGGACTTTCGTAAAGTTTAGTCACTTTAACCCAAAGCTTAAAAACAAGACCCATAAAAATTACACAAAAGGGTGATATTGAAAAAAATACTTTAGTTTCAGAGCATTTAAGTTTCTTAGACAAATTGTAAGAATCTATAAAAACTTACAAAACATGAAGTCCTTCTATAAAGCTGGAACCAACAAAAAAAAAAGTACAAAGCTTAACATGACAAAAAGCGTCTTTCCAATTTCTGTAAAATTTCTTATTAACAAGGAAGTTTGCTTCTTATTAATATGTACTGTTAGAAGCTACATGGAAGCAACTACATAGACCCAATCCTAAGCTAAATCAGACAAAATTATTAACTCACTTTTGGGATTTACTAATGCTGTAAATAACTAAGGTTTTAGCTCACAAAGTAACACTTCCGCCAGATACGATGCAGAAACCACCAACAGTCTGACTCATTACTATGAGTTATAGATCACAGATGAAGTCTTGGTGAAAAGAGCAGTGGAAGAACCCCCACAGCTGAGAGATCACTGATGGCATTAACAGCTGGAACCTTAGTGATACACTTTAACTACAGCAAATTAATAAGAACACCAGTTTTCTGAATTACCATGTTATACTCACATGATTAGATAATGAAGGTTCAATTAGGGACCTTATTTTTCAGAGCTTATTTTTGTTAATAACATATAAGCTTAGGTCTTAAGGATGCTCTTGTTTTTGAAGGACTATCACAACATTTCATAGAGTAAGTCCGGTTTTCATCACTACTTTTCTTTTTTCTTTTTTTCCTCCACTTCTTTCAAGCACAGGAATTTCTTGAATTTTCTGTTAAATTTGTGATATATATTGTTAAATGGACACATCTTAACGAAAAACATATGGCTTCAGAGTCATTTGCATTCTGAACTGAGTATGGAAGGGCCTAAACCAAAATAATCCAGATACAACCAGACAGGTGCAAGAAAAATAAAACTAGTCTGGGTCCTTCTGAGAAGTCCAGGCACAGTGATAAAAATTGTCTCCCTAGGAGGCTTTGTGTATAACTGATATTCTGAGAAAAAAAACATCAAAAGGATGATCACATAAAGCTTCCAATGAACACTAAGTCCAAAGTGCACCTATGTATAATACTAGCTTTATAGACAAGAATCTTGGGTGCCTGAAGTGAGCCACTTGAAAGGATCTCTGACTTACCTTCACCCTCAGTTGCACAGGTATTCTGTGGCAAGTCTGCCTTGGGCCGGAAAAAATGACTTGGTTCTCAGTCCACATCTGCTGCCCTCTCTACAAGGAGAGGGAAGACTGTCTTAGCAGTACAGCAGGAGGTTTTTAACTTACCACGTTAAAGAGCAACAACTCTGTAATATCACTTTTCTAAGTTATACTACAACCCTTTCACAGACCTCCAAGGCACCCACCTTAGCTACACTCTTGCACCAAGACAACAGCAACCTCCTGTACTCCCACAGCTTCTTCTGTGCATGTGACTGGGCATAGGCAAAACCCCCAAAACAGCTGACCCTCATTGACCTTAACAAGACCAGCTCCAAGCTTCCAAGGGAGACCCAGGTGCTGACATTGGCACTTTTATCACACCTGGGTGTGGTTAATTTAATGACAAGCTGTGGGTGCACTTAAATGTTGCACATGATGTAAAGCTTTTCATTCCATCACAGGCAAAGCTGAATTTGACATGGATACATTTGGTTATACTTGAGAGAATCTGTTCTATCTGGCAGAACATTTTACAGGTGCATATACTGTAATTCAAGAGGATTGCATGACTCATGTGATAAGTAGTGAGAGGCCTTTTAACAGGCACAAACAAGAATCCAGGTAACTAATACCTTCCAGGAAACTTCCTTCTCACCTCCTAACAGTTATATACACCAGAGTGAGGAGTGGCTGATCAGGCTGGCCATGAGCAGAAACACCTGGCAACTGCTACTACAATGTAGCTGCAGAGCCAAATTAGAGACATTAGCAATGTAAATTACTTTCATTATAGTTTGTTGTTCAGAAAAAAAAATTATATGGGGAAAAATTAGAGTAAGAACAGGCAATAAAAAAATATACCATTGGCACTTGTCAAGTATACTTTGGTTTTGATATTCATATATTCATATGCAGAAGTTAAGAAATCATGGTAATATGTATATAGTTGTTTCTAGTAGGCGTTGATTAAACTGTTAGGAGCTTTAAGAGAAAGATGCTCAAGTCATCATTCCTGTAACACTCTTCATCATTATTCAGCTACAGTTTGATTGAGGAATTGACTCAGGGACCTGCTGTAAAACAATGTCCAGTGTCAAGGAAGGGAAAAGAAATATGTGTAACAAGTGTGCAGGCAGCTGAGGATTGTGTTAACAAACCTCTCTAGGTTCATATTGCCTAATGACCTTGTTCTTAGAATCTCATTTTCTGTCACCCTGCATGTCACTGTTAGAGCACACAGTGAGAAATAAATCCTGGGCTTACTCAGGTGGATAGAAACACACACATCCATTTCAGTATGGGCCACCTCTGACTTGTTCCACCTCAGGTTTGTGATGGAGTAATCCAGACTAGTTTAGCTTCTGCCACCTGCTGAAGGCTCAACATTATCCAATAGTTGAGTCAGCATTTGTAGGAAGAGGTAATAGCCTTGATTAGAAGAACAGAAAAAAAGCTAGGAAAGAAGCAGAGTATCTTGCAGGCCCTCTGCCCATCAGCCCATGGCAGGCTGTGCAGAACACAATTTCAGACATGAAGACAGGCTGAGTGCCTGAAAGCCTGTCTTTTTCCAAGAATATCAACCGAATAAAAACTACTAACTCTGCCCACAGATCTTGCCTCCCTTATACTCTTAGACTATCGTGGCTTCAGAAATGATCTTAGAAACATCTGGGAGCCACCACTGGTGGGGATGGGTGAGTTCCAGCAATGCTGCTCCCTGCCAGGCCATCCCTCATTTCCCAGCCAGAAATAAAAAGATGTGCTCCCTCTAAAAGTACTTTGAAGGGACGGTGGCCATCATGTTCACCACAATTAGAGAGAAGACTTGTAAAAAGTATGCTCTGGGTTTATAAAAGAACAACCTTGCTACTTTTTATGTCTCTAGTTCAAAGATGCCAATTCTGCCTCTGTATGTTGGAATAAGGCTGATTTAGACCACAAGATACAGATTGTTACAGATAAACTGCCAACTTTAGGCCAAAGTAGCAACAAAATATAGCTTTTAAAGGGGCAGGTAGAGCTCTGGGAGACATGAATGAACCTTTCCCATTCATCCCTGACCTTTTACAGTATGTGAAAACTCAATTAAAGAAAACACAAACTAAAAAAGCCAAACCAAAACCCCCAAACCAACCCCAAACCTCTTTTTTTACTGTACACCACAGCTGGATTTACTAAAATTATAGTTGAGACCACTGGAAAATTGCTAGGGTGATACAGCAGCTTGTATCATAACCACCACTTTTATTCTGCTATGTGGTTTGAAAACTCATCTGATTTACTCTGTAGCATTTTTCTCGTCTGAAAAAATGTTGCTACATGATCCTTAGTGGTTAAAACTATGGCTGAGTCATTCTACTTTGCCACAGTTGACTTACCCTTTGGAAAGCGTGCTCCCACCACACTGTTTGGAGTGTGATTGGACAAGCTTTGGCTTCTGCAGAGCCATCCCATGGAAGGAGACTGTGTACATCCTTGCAGCTTGAAATCATACAGGAAGTTCTTTGCAAGCTAGGGACTAGCGAAGAAAATGCATGCAAGAAGGAGTGTCTGAACACAATAACAGCAAACACAGCGAGGTATATTTCAGCAGATGTTGGCCTCTTTCACATCTTGACCAGAGGGTATTCTGGACAATAGCTTGCTTCCTACACATCTCAGCTTCCCACTTCTAGGCTCCCACAGAGAGATTATGATCTGCCTACAGAAGATTATCCATTTGACTGATTGATTATTCATATCAGAAGAAAGAACGGATGCGAGACCCCCAAGACTGGGAGAAATGAGAGATTAAGACAAGGTCAGCTGAGAGTGTGAAATGGGTTGGAGAAAGGTGGAGAGGGAGAAAGTCTGCCAAATAAATTCCCTACAACAATAACAAGATGTCTTTTCTTTGTCTTCCACTTCTGCTCACCCACACTGCATGGACATCCCATTCTGGCTTGCAAATCCAGTAGACCCTGCTACTCCCCTGCTTCTGTCATCACATGCTGTAAATATGCCAGCTCTGAACATCAGGGACATGACAAGTATGTCCCTGTAGACTTGCCAGGTTTTCATTGCACACGCCACCTATTAAGACCCTGATTTTTCTCTCATGAGTAGCAATTTCTTCCTCATCAGCAATAAAATCTTTAGCAGTCACTGAATGTGTTCTGTCCCCAAAATTTAGCATCCTCCTTATTTACTATTTGGCACGAATTGGTTTATCATGGGAGTAGATGCTAAACAGTTGGTGAGATTAGTCAAGCAAAAGAAAACAATCACGTCAAAACAAAAATTCATTTAAAACAGGCCCGTGATAAAAACTGTTCTTTGGCTCTCACATCCCTGGAGTAATAACAGCAGATCTTACTGAAAGTGGACGTTCATCTATGGTACAGTCTTAAATGATCAGAGACAAAATAATCCAGCAGATTCTGCTCTCAGCTCATAAAAACGCCATATTAAATTTAACATATTTACTGCAGTCCTTAAGGGTGCATAGTAAAAAGGTGCCTTTTGTACTGTGCAAGACCTATCCCAAGCCTATTTCATTTCACTTGGGAGTCTTGTTTTCACTGCTTCTAAGTGACTTGCTTCTGATCTGTGCTCAGTAAAAGAGGGAGTTAGATACAGCCTGTGTAAGAGAACAAGCCAGGTTTATTTGTTTAGTAGCCTGTTCTCACTGCATACTGAGATCTTACAGTGCATATGGGTAGACTTTTTGTGGTTAAGTAAAACTGCTCTAAGCAAGTGGATGTAGGTGCTTTCCAAGGGACTCCTGGCAGCTAACATGCGTGTAGCCACAGGAAAGGAGAGAAGCCCATGACCCTGTGCTTGAACAGCAATGTAGCAGCGTCAATGGCCAGGGTTTAAATGCAATTTAAACACAGAATCTTTCCCTGGACCAAAATGGTGCAAAAAAATTTCCACTCCATGACTGCCCCTTGAACTATACAATAGACAGAAAATATAACCACAAAGATCTGGCCCAGATAATGCCTTACATTTCTGTCATCTCTGAACACACAAAGTCAAGCTTTATCACAACATAATTCTGTGGGTCCTTTGATAGCATAAGAAACAGAAAACGAAGTAAAATTTGTCATATGTAAACTGTTACCAACCATTTATCACGGGTATCTTCATTTCCAAGTGCAGGCAGAAACCGTGGTTATGTTGGACGTATTGTGGCTAACCTCAACAAATGCTGCAGTTATAATGGCAGGTACCATTATACAACACTGACAGTTCTGAAAGGTCATTCCTGATATTTTTTTCTAACAGCATCTTTTTGTATCATGAAGTACACGGGTTACTGCAACAATACTTTGTCTGAGAATTTTTAGGTCTATGATCTAAGTGTTGCTCAATAGCTGAGAGTTAAAGTGGTAGGGGACGCCCTCACTGCCAGATAACCAATCTTTCCAGGGAAGGGTTTCCTCTGTCACGTTCGGTTTTTCCCCCAGGATTTCGGAAATTATAAGACTATTCAAGATGAAACATGAAAATGCCAGATTACTTAAGAAAACCACAACAAAATAGAAGTGTTGTTTTCTAGTTTAGATCTGTGTTTTATGCTGTCAGATATGAGCGCATAAGATATAATAGCAATACTAAATGCAGTCTGTTATTAAAATCTAAATATTGTATTGGCATGACAATACAAATGCAGCACATTTAAAGTTAGACACAAAACCTTAATGCTAAAATTTCCTGATTTTTGAGTGTGTAACAACACAGTGAAGTTGTTTTAATGCAGCATTTTTAGTTAGTATCCTTTCAAATCTGAGTATTCTGTGAATGTAAAATCATTCAAAACCTAAAATTGCCAATACTTTAGATTCTATAAATTTAGAAATATTTAGGTTTATGTAGGGAAAAAAAATTAATACTAGGTCCCCACCTTTTTCTATTTCCTTCAGTACCCCTCAAAACAATTTATTAACAACACATATAAGAATAGTAGTTTGCAACAGAAAAAACCCCAAGCTTGACAATAGATAAGTATAGCACAAGAAGAAACACTCACTTTGACCCTAAGGCACTGAACAGTTTTATCTATAATAAAGATTTGTTAGGGAAAAAAGTAACTATATTTGCTTTGTTGTAGTTCATATTGAGTTTCATCCCTGTGAGCCAGGTAGTACACAAAGATGCGAAAGTCAGATTTTTCAGATACGTGACAAAGCAATATTAAGTAAGGCTGTGGCAGATGGATTATCTCAAATGCAGGAAAAAGACTACTAAGAAAAAGTATAAAGAACTGAAGTGTTGATTATTTTCCTGATATGATGCCAGGATAATATTGGTATACAACTAACCTCTAGAGCTCAGGAATCTGTTTGTACTCTGGGATCAACTGGTTCGAATACATTGAAAAACAAACTGTGGAAGGCATCCAAGGCAGACCTCAGCTGCTGTAGAGTTAGTTTTGTATTTCAGTAGTATATTCATTGTCTTTACCCAGATTCTATGAAATTATGACTGTGAGATCAAATTTATCCTAATATTTAATCTATGTGAAACGAGTTCATCCAAAATCTGAAGCAAAAAGGTACAATGCCACTGTTTCCCAGAAACTGAGATACTGGCTTTGAAACTCCACTTTTGTTGAGCATGTTTAGCAAAACTGCTAAGAGAAAGGATAAACAAGGCATTTCTTCACCATCTTTACAGAAACACATACCTATCACAATCATGTGTAAGTATATATATATACACAACTTAACATCTGAGTCTGGGATCAGTTAAGAGCAGTTCAGTCTCTGAAGACAGTAATTTTGCTGGTGGAGGTGACAGCTGTACCCTAGCTATCCATAAACAGCAATGCAAAGTGTAGCATGGAAGTGACCATACTGGTTTTAGGCTGCCTGGAAAAGCTTCTAGATGAGGGAACCTTTCCTTGCTCTCCTGAGGCAGTTTTTCAGTCACTCTTGGATTGCTGGGGTCACGGCACTGTTTCTGTTTCACCAATTAAGTCAAATGCTGTTGGTCAGGCTACTTATTGCTGAAACCTGTGAAACTAAAGTAAGAAAATGTCCCCTAGTTTTTGATAACCACAACAAAATTTTAGTTACTTAGTTATCAAAAAAATTTAACTCAACACCTATCTCACTTTCATCACTTCAATTTGTGTTTTTTATATTCCTGATTATATCCCATTTTAATGGACTTACAGTGGTCAGGAAGACTTTGAGGAAGCAAGTTGTTCTATGACCCATCAAGCACCTTGCATAATCAGGCCTGAGCAAAACCAAAACAAAATTTAAAATTTAGTTTTACACTCTATAAACATAGTCCCAATGGCAACATGCATTGCATTTCCCTTCACTGGTCAGTACTAAACTTCAGTAGTAAACAATGGCGTGGTGCCAGATTTCCACATACGAACACTAAAAATATAACCTTGTTATTGGTATGTGATGGAGAAAAGCAGAGCTCTAAGGCAAATTAAGCTAAGCCTTTTTCACTTCGGCCCAGATCCAGAACTTCTGAACAGGCACTTAACTCCCATTTGTTTCAACTTCCCTCAGAGAATTGGGAAGTACGAGCTCTATCTTTAAATACCCTTGTGAACCTGGGACTTGATTTACCAAGTGCTTAATGGAGGTTAAGGGTAATTTATTTATGAGTATTCTCCTGTGTTTCCATCCCAGAAACTGGGGCTGGCGTTCAGTTAAATACTGGAAATTGCTTTGACAAAACATGGTCTCATGAACCAGCAGCAGTTAGATACAGAGTTTTTGAGCACATTCGAACTAGCAAAAGAGAAATGCTTTTTATATATAACTGTGGTTTGATTTTAATATCAAGGCTTCTGGAAATGATTTAGAAAAAACATTTTTCTCAAAATCATTATTTTCTCACTTTGTTTTTAATTAAGAAGTAAATATACTCCAAAATTGACTGGTTGATTAGAAGTTCAATAACCTACAGAAGACTAGAATATGTAGCAATTGGGCAGAAAACAATAACTTGGACAGAAAACAATAAATCCAATCAATTGGTGATACTGGGTTTTTTACTCTAAATAACCAAAATGCTCATGTTTGCCGCTGACAAAAAAGCTGAGATCTCCTGAAACAGGACAATTCCCTCTGGCCATGAGATGAGATGCTCCTTAGTCAGACCTAACTCAGGCTTTTTCATAGTCAGCCTAAGAAATTCTGCTTGTCGCTCCCGAAGGCAGGAAGGCATTTCCACACTTGAGCTGGTCCCACACATGTCTATGGCATATAGCAGGTGTGCACACAGCCAGCTTGCTTGCTACTTCCTCATTAAAAAAGAAAATCAAAACACAACAGCACTCACCAAAACGAGGCATGTGCACAAATGACAGCAAACCTGCCAAAACTTGTAGTCCATGCTTATTTACACAAGTTCTTAATATATTACCAGCCTTCACCTAGGACAGTCTGGAATGACAGAACTACAAAAACAAGGAGGGAGCATGCTCTAGTGAGCTGATATGTATTTTCTTATTAAGGTTAGAGAAAAAAAGGTGCAATCACACCTGCAGGATCTGCAGAGGTGGTGGGACCTTGATGGGACTCCATGCATGAGCAAGACCTTGCTTTTTGGAAACAAAGGCGATATAGGCTGTCTTCTGAGGTTGTCACAGCCTGATCAATGCAGGAGATTATTCCTTGTTAATTGTCAAGGTATCCCATGTGCCTCTAAAGTGTTTTGCTGCCTGTGCTCAAGGCCAGCTCTTATGAGGTAGCAGTAACCCATCTCTAGCAGGTGGGAAAAGGTCTGTGTGCAACAGCTGAGAGATGCTTCACTGGGGGCCTTTCGCCCATTGCTCAGGCAGCTGCTTTTAATCTCAAGCCCTATGCCTTGTCCCTGCCTGAGCTGCTTTGCATCTGTGCCTGGCCATGTGCCACTTGGATCTGGACCACAACTCTCTCACTTGACTTACTAGCCGTGGTAGTAGTGAAAAAGGTGTTAAAATGCTTCGAATCTTTTTATTTTTTTTAGCTAATGTAGCTCAACCAGTACCAGATTCAGCAAGTCAAACTGCAGTGCATTGGGACAGTTTAGATTCATGCTTGCTCTACTTTCCTCTGAAAGAAGTTTTATGACACCCACACTCTCAGCAAATTTCACTGTATATAATTTTTCTCTTTAAGCACTATGTTCCTCTTTAACAGACAAATAATGAAACTCAAAGACTACCTCTCCAACTTGAGAAGGCAGGCAAAACTGATTACTAGTTTTAAAATCATTATGTGGCTTAAAATGCCTTTTCATTGAGTAATAATTTCTATCTTATAACATTAAACTTTTTTGGTGTTGCTATAGAACACACTTGGTATAAAAACGTTGTAACTAGAGCTTTATGTGGTTTCTGTAAAACTCAACCACCTTAAAGAAAGGGATTAACAGATTAATTTTTAAATTTTTTTTTAGTTAAGCTGTTAAACTTTTTCATTTTTTTGAGGATACAAATAGTTCATCCAACTTGCCTTAGATTATGTCCACAGATATGCTGGCATTTGCTCTGTTGCATAGAAATAAGAATATATATATTTATGTTGCTTGAAGTCCACAAAGAGAACATTTTGACTGATTCTTGAACTTGGTCAGAGGAATGTAATGCTTTATTGCCTGTTCATATATTAGATGCTAAAAATCCATTATACGATACAGAAAGAGTTATTATTCAACAGTGAATGAAGTTTCCTCACCTTTTTCCTAAATAGCTAGCAGCTTTTAAATTGAAGCAGAAAAATTTGAGCCAAGCCTTAGTTTGCAATTAGGGTTTTTTGATTAGATTTTTTTATTATTTTAAACTTTAGCATCTTAAGACTGAGTTCCCAGTCAGAGGAGAATTTCTTTTAGGGCCAGCGCTGCATGAAAATTTTAAACCTCAGTAGCATAGGTGAAATTAAATAATTTTGGGACTGAACTTGTGTTTAAACCAGATTCATTCATTATTCCTTTTAATTGGAGATGAAAGTACTCTGCATTATAGAAATCAAATACAGCCTTGAAATCTCTGCTCTCAGAAGTTTGGGTACTACACCTCCTTTTTTAATCCCATTGTATGTGGGAAAGAAAGAGCGAGGGGAGGTAAAATAACAAATCTGAAATTGGGATAAAAAGGAAAAAATACACATATGCTGAGGCAAGCGTGAAAAAAAGGGGGGAACACTGCTAGTCATAGGTATTTCTTGCTGCACAGACTTAAAACCCCCTGATTGAATGAGAAGAACATGAAGTGAGGTGAATGTTGAAGAAAAGGTACTGGCATTGTGGCACAAAAGTTCTCCTTTCTGAAATACTGCCTTCAACAGATATTTTCAGAGAAGACATTGATTGGTCATAGACTTAATTCAAGATGAAGTTTTCCAGCTTCTGCAAGAACACTTGGAAATCGTTCCCGATAAATACATAACCATGATTTATAGAAATTTTCTTCAGGCAGATTTTACTGTTTTCAGAGAAAATTGATACAAAACGTACTGTAAAATAACTGCTTGGCAGGAACCCCCAATCCAACTTCCACTCAACAAAAAATCAAAACAAAACCAAAAGAGTTATTTTCTCACAAGTCCCTATAAAGTAAATAAATAAGAGCTAGCTTTTGAGATCATTAGTCATGACAGCTAATCCTTGCCTCTACAAAGAGGCTCACCAGCTTCAGCATGGCTTTTTATGTGCTTGCAGTGCTCCCCAGGGTGAAGAGCTCAGTGGTTTTGTCCACAACCTAGAGGTAAGAGAGATGAGAACAGCATCTTAGTTATGACAAAATCAGGGAGGCCTGTGTTCCTGTTGTAATTTTTGTGTTGAAGCATCAGCCCAACCATTGCTAGTGAGAGAGGTTCAGAAGTGTTTTATAGCACGTACTTCCCATTACTCAAGCACAGGCTGTCCAGTAACCAGGCATGGACAAAGTGATAACCAACAGGATAGGAGAACTGTGTTGTTGTTGCATGTTTGTCTGCATGTGAAACATTTCAGAAAGAATGACAAATTATGTATTTTGGCAGGTTTAAATGAAAGTTTTCCAGGTACTGAATGAAAAAGTAGAAGGTCACCTTGTTATATCTTTGTGACTAACGAAAATGGACAAAACATTCTTCTAAATATTGTATCGTGATTTGACAGCAAGTATAAAGGAAGTAAAAGTTTTTATTTCAAACAATAGAGAGAATTTAAGCAAGCCCAAGCTTAAATGCCTTGCTGTTAATGTTTGAAATTACTCAACCCAAAGTAATTTTAAATTTAGCAGATGGAACTCTTTCTCTAATGGCAAAATCCAACACGACTAATCTTGGATTTAAATACTGTTTAACTCCAGAGTGTTCAAAAAGCTGAAGCCAAATATTGTAACCATAGCTAATCTCAAAATAAATGAGAGCATTGCAACACGATTCAAACCAAAAGATGGAAGCTGAATGTTAAACAACATCTGGGAGAAGAGCAGTCGTATAAAGTGACGTTATTCTAAAAAAAATTTAAAGGATCACAAAAAGCAATTTTGCTTAAGGAGATTAGTTAGAAAAGATAAAAAAACCACATTGTGCTGTAATAGAATAACCGAGTTCTACGCAGTACGTCATATGTCAAATAGTGTAACTGAGGGGCAAGATAGAGAGCTTTTTCAGAACTGGCATCTACATTCAAACACAAGTGTTGAAATTGGAATTAATATTTCTTTGAAGCCCTTGAAGTCACTTTTGTGCATCATGGCCTACAGAAAACTGCAACTCTAACCAGAAGTATCTAAAAGCAGAAGAAAGTATTGCAAACTACACTAATTTTTTTTTTTCCTCTTGCACAGCCTGGTTGGAAATAGATGTGGTTACTTTTTTCTGGTGGAAAAAGTAACTACTAGAAAGCATTAAGAAATTCTGCTGAAACAGAAATACTGCTTAGGAAATCATTAATTTACAGGCAATCACCAAAAATTTTCATCTAAAATTGCAGGCAGATATAAGCAAGTGCATACCTACTGAGCATAAGTGCAGGCAGGCTTAGACAAATGTCTACGTGCCACAATTCTTTCTGAATTTCTCAAGCAAAGTCTGATCTTCTCTCATTTGAGGCCCAAGAACTTGTTAGTTATTTGGAAAGTATTGGGTAAATATAAATTCAAAGGAATCAACACCATTAATTCCAGAATAGGGAGAAAGTCAACAAGAGAAAAAGTCACCAAGGCCCTTAAACCACAATATTTTAGATAAAGAAAACATACACATTGCATAGAATTGTATTCAGATTACTGCCTTGCCATTCTGGGAGAGGAGAATATTACTGTTAAGACACTGCATGCTGTTGTTATAATTATCTTTGGCATAAACATTCAGGCTGTGCCATTTCATTTAATTTATTTTACTGTGCCAGAAGGAATACTGGTGTCACTGTCTAGTTCTTTTCTTCTGTCATATCTGGAAAATATCTTTAGATATCATGAAGGTTAAAAATATTGTTATTGGGAGGAAATGGGATTGAATACAACAGATTCCTTGTTCCCCACACACAAGAAAGAAATTTCTGTGGAAAGAAAAGTAGGGGGTGATACATAATGAGAAAGGTGACAGAAAGCAACAGAAGATAAACCAGAAGAAAAGATAAGCAGGGGAGAACAGATGGAAAAAAGAACAGGGACTGGCTAACTGCAATTTCACTAGACAGCTCTCAAAATTTAACACAATACTGTTTGTGAAGCTCCAGTAGAGATTATAGCCCTTGCAGGCAGCCTCCTTCATCCTGGAATGTCTTTGATCCTGTGGCCAGAGCTACTGAAATGTCATTGTTTCACCTGCACTTGGCACAACACTCCATCTGACCACATAGTACTCCCCACAAGTTGCTTATGTTGGACAAACATTCAGTGAATGTCTGAAGCAGAAAATTTGAGAAAGTCACATCCATTACTTCAAAAGGTGATAGAGTTTTGAAAGCTTTCTTCCCTTCTAGGAGGGGGCAAAAAACTTAGAAACTTTTTTTTGCTGTGTAAAAGGGAAATTCTAGGAAAAAAAACCCTGTTTTGGAAGAACCATAATGAATTTTCTCTCCTGCTGTCTGCTGGAAAGGATCTTGGTAACTTCACAAGAAAAAAATTGCCATGAACAGCCTAGGCTGACAGAGCGAAGCCAAGCTCCCAGACACATCTTGCTTCCCTTGGCTTGCTGCTGAAGAGGCAGTGAGGATGTAGGGTACTCAACACCATCATCTCTCAGTAAGATACGCAGAGGAAAAAAGCTTCTCAGTGTCTTTTTCTCTCTATAGACAAAGTTTTCCTGAGGGGAAAATATTTTCTTTCCTGCAAAATCATCATTTTCCCATAAAAAAAAGTTATTTCACCAAAAAAGGCATTTCATTTCAGAGAATTTGCATGACAGCAGAGACCCATGTGATTTTATTATCTGATAAAATTGATTTCACAGTAAATTTTTTGTTAATATTTGTTAGGAACAGATTACTATCTCTTGAGAAATCACCTCACTGCCTTTCTATTTGGATCTTTATACTTTACGTTTTTAATAAAAGTGAACTGCTTCCAAAGGAATAACTCTTAAAATAAGCTTCCTTTCTGACTGTTGGAGTTACTGTTCCTTCCCATCTCTTCTGCTCTTTCCAATACTCCAGTATTCCAGTTGCTCATCTGGAGCCATTGGGATCTTCAAGAAGTCCTCAACCTCGTCTCGCAGTGTCTTAAAATGGAGTGATGCTTAGACTGTCCGTTGTGTTTCCAGGGAAATGTTTAAGTCATCAGCCGGGAGATTCGGTTGCAGAGCATACAGAGACAGTAAAATCTCACATCTCAGACATCACACAAGAATCAGAAAGGACAAAGTGACTAAACATCATATGGGACCTTCAGTCTTCAGAGGTTCATATGGTACAACAAGCAGCATAACCACATAACCCCCTTGTGCCACCTCCACATCATGTGGTGAATCAAGTTCAAGTCCTTTTAACTTTAATAATTTTATTCTTGCTCCATCTTACCAAAGTGATCCTTTAATCTCCATGTGCCAAACCGAACACTTTGTTCTCACACAGCTCATCTCTTTCTAAAGCCTCGCTGGAACCTCAGGGGCCCATACTCTTTGTTGAGACTCCCTGGTACTTACTGCCGTGATTTGCCTAGCAGAGTCAAGAGCTACAAGGTCATAAACATTAACACCTAAAACAAACCTTGCATCAGTTTCAGTTTGGGCTGTTATCACTCCTTCATTCTCTCTTAGATCTGTCTTTTATTTCAGTATACCTTTAAGAACTGTATTGAAAATGTTCCATAAAATCCATGACGTACAAACAAATCAGCTTCACTACTCTAGACAAATGTGCTTTTAAAAATTCAGTCAGAAAAATATCTGTGATTAGTTGCAAGTACTGCATTATGGCTCATCCCTTTCTAGGTGAAGAATATGAAAATGCAAAATGTCTTTATTTCCCTTATTCCACAGTATAGCTACTATGTAATAGTCAGTCCTTTGTCCACTGCATTGTTTGAAAACTCACCTATCCTGGCTTTACCAAATAGTCAATGCAGAATAAATGTCAGAAACTCTATGTGAATTTAATTTGGCCAAGTAATGAAAAATACAAAAATGGATCAAAATAAAGTCCACCCTGTGCCTGGTTTGCCACATGCTCTGCTTGGAAATTGTGGTTATCTTGTCTCATAAACACATCTGGAAAGGCTACCCTAAACTAGGAAGCTTTGCAAAAGTGCACGAGCTTATGAATTAGTTTGAAAATAAGTCACGGTATTACGTGGTTAATAAGATACTTCATGGATCTGTGGTCTTTTGAGAGCATTGTACATGCTATTCCTTGTACAATGTTTTTGCTATTCCTGTAGGAATCAATGAGAACTACTAAAATCTGTTCTTGGAAAGGAGAAGGATGAAAAAAGGAAGCACAATCCCGCTTTGTAAGAATTCTGTCAGAGAGATCTGACGACTTAAAGTCCTGATGAAGTACTGACAGCTAGAAACTCTCAGACCTATAATCATCCTCAGGGTACTTAATAGGCTTAACTAATAATGCCTTTAAATATCAGCTTCATACAAACCATTAGTTGAGTCACAGATCTTTGTATAAAGGAGTACCTGGGAAATTTGAACAACTCTTGCATGACACATTTTGAAAGCTGAAATATGCTTTATGGAGGAAACTTCATTTCCTAAAGTAGGAGGCACTGCAGACCTGTATCAGGTACTGTAGACAGTACCAATTCAGCCTCTTGAAGTCAAAAAGAATTGCTCACAGAGTATGTTCAGGAATGATCCGCAGTAGTCACACAGTAAACAGGGTGACCATGAACATAGATCATCAAAATGTGGTGCCAAGTGACTGTTGCTAGCTCTGGGACAATTTATGACCCTCTTAACCTGTCTGAGAGCCAGAGGCCTTCAAATGCTCTGTGGTGCTGGTTTCTGCACAGCTTAGAGCTGCGTGGCTTTTTGTAACAGCACAGTAGATGTGTGCTTGCTTATGCTTATGGAGGGAGCTGCACCTCTAATTCCTGCTCACATAGCACTTGGGGTGGACATACAGCATTGAACCTTGTATTCAAATACAGAGTTTTCCAGACTTCAGGATCAACTCATGAGTAAAGTGTAAATAAAACCAGGCAAGTATATTTTGCTTCATGGTAGACTCTACCACCTTTCAAAATTGAATTGCACTACAGTTATTTCAATTTTTTTTTTCTTGTCTTGAAACACTATTTTTTATGGTATTAATTTTTGGAAATACTGTGTGTATTTTTCATTTTAATTATAGTTTCAAGGTACTTGTTAACCTACAATTAGCACAGTGTGAAACTGAAGGAGAGCATCGGTTGGGCCCAGAATAACCATCTAATTTTCTCCTTATTCTTAGCTTTCTAAGCTCTGAGGCTCCAGATTGTTTGATTCCCGTTTGGATTTTTAGCCCATCATGAACTTGACACAGTTGCTAAGATACATATCAGTCTGCACCGTGTAGATACAATATTATTTAAACACTTTAAAGGGCAGCCTAACAGTTCTCTGTAAACACACAACTCCGCTGTAAACTGTTCTCAGCAGAAACAAGCAGCCTGACACCAAAATTAAATCCACGGTATTTCAAAGACTATTATGGAAGGCTTCATGAGCATCCACCCACCACCAGCAAAGCACCTCGCAGTTGTGTTGCCACCCTGATCTAGCCTCCCTGTACACAGACATCCTCTGGCTCAACGCCTACCGCAGACCCCCTGCCTGCAGCTTAGTATTGAGTGAGACTCCTCTCCTGCTACCGCTGTCACAAGTACGCAGGGAACTTGATTTGATGTTAGTAGCCCAGGGATAACAGTTGTTGCCAGGCCTGCTTTGGTAACCTGCCCAAAGTCAATCTGACCAGGAACTCTGCTCATGATCAAAGGTCTTGCTGCACTGCATGCTGTTGAAATAAAAAAGGTGAACGTTCACCCCTTTACAAAGAAGGGCCAGAGATTTACACGGTCAGCAGGAAAATGCAAGGAGATAATACAGGCCAAGCTCAGGAGGCTTTTTGTGTAGTTGACACTTGTCTTCCATGATATTTTGTTAGTTGGCACAACAACTGTATGGAAAAAGGTTTAAAAACTTGCTCAGATGATGCTAAGCAGTCTTCACGGAAATACAAATAAACTCCTTCACAGAGATAAGACTTCATGACAGTGTTTTCTCAGTGGTCTTTGATGCTCAGCCTTAGTCCATGGACTGGTGAGCCATACATCACATGATGTGATAACCACCACTTCTAATACACTTTCTCTCTGACCTGTGTGCATGAGGGAAGTGTCTGACAGTGCTTTGCAAACAATCAACAAACCAGAGCAGCTCACTTACCACAGGACAACCTTACAACAACACTTTGATTTTAATAGCTGATACAGAAACAACAACCCCCGCAACCATTTCCAACTTTCTGAAACTAGTGAGCAACATCTTAAGGGCAAAAGATCCATAACTGGGACCCAAGATCCAGGGATCATGTCTCATGCTGGGTACTAACAACATTGCCCTGGTGCAATCATCTCCTGCACCAAACCAAACATTGGCAATAATGGACCAAGTTTTCAAAAACAAAAAAAAGCCAAAACTGTATGTTGTTATCAGTATAAAAATATTTGTGTCCACAACATACCTTGATGAGCCTAGTATATCATAACCTTAAGCGTTACTTCACAAGGGCCAGGCATCAATATACATGATGCAGGTGCTCAAAACACCTGAAAATCCTTCCCCATTTACTCAGTTAGTGCCTGCAGGGCTTGCTTTTTTACTAATTATGTCAAGGTTCTCTGTGCCAGCCTTAAATTTTAACAGTATCTTTGGCTGTTTCCCTGGTGTTATTTAACTGCATTAATTATGACACTGGTAAATGTTTGCTCTCTCTCTTTTGGTTTAATTCCTCCATGAGAGCATGTTTAGTCTATTCAATATTTTACCTTTTGAGGGTTAGGCTACAAATTTTTCAGTGCCTCATTCTCTCTTCTATGGTAGATCAAGTTGCTGCATTAACTTCTCTTCTACCTGATTTTGTCTTCTTCTGTATATTCCTGTTTATCCCTTGAAATATTAAGTTCCCAAAGATGAGGCAAGTGAAATCAGGGCAGGCTGGGGTGCAGCCAACAGCTCAGATCACCAGAAAAGCCCATAGCACTAAGGCAGGCACAAAACTGGTGCAAGACCAAGCTAGGCAGGACATCAATCTCCGGCCGGTGTCCCAATCAGCAGGACAGGACTGCAGCTGAGCTAAACACCACTGCTAACTGGGCTGAGCTCAAATAGGGCTCCTAGGCCCGTGGGCAGGTGGGGAGTGGTGGAGGTTCCAGGTGAGGCTGATGAGAACTGTTAAGGAAAATACTTCCTTAGGGCTCTGACACCACACACATGTATACAAACACAACCATGGATGTTGAAATAGGCCAGGAATATTAGCAAAGGGCCACTGTCAGCTGGGATGCAAGGACAGCTATTTAGAAAAGGACAGCAATAGCTTTTAAATTAATATGCCCACTTGGGTGATTCCTCTCTATGCACTTGTGAGAATTCTCTCCAGAATGAAACCAACAAAATACTCTCAATGTCTATGACATAGAAGGAAATACCTTCTTTTTTTTTTTCATGCAAATATTTTCAAACTTCCTAACACATGGAAATAATTATGTATAGATTTCTTTTGGGTGCACTATCTACTCTGCTGAGATCTCAGTTACTGTACGGGCAAAGACTTCAGTCAAACTCTTCTCATAACCATCACAGCATGATCTCTGGATTAGTCATGTATCTGTAATAATCATCTGCCTCCTAGAGATCATTAGATCAGAGTCAGAAATGCATCCTGAGCTGAAAGGTGGAAATAATGTAGTGAAATCAGCTAACTGAAATCAGCTCTCTGACAAAGATGGCCTCTCTCTCTTGTGTAAAAAGACTTTCTGTCTTACAGAACAGGCCACAACACACAGTATTTGTTTCTGCATTGGTTTTTAGAGTCACATTGTTTTGTGTACTTGCAGAGGCAACAACTTTTTATGGTTCTGAGGCCTTGTTTTAGGGTTTTCTTAATATTTATGTTGTCCATTGACACTATGCCCACACCCAGCTCTTCTGAAAGACCACACTGTGGCCACTGACCTAGTGTTTATGTGTCAGTATGTCATTCCTATCAGATTTTTTTGCTTTGCGGAACATACAATCATTTTGAAACTTGTATCCAAAAGGAACAAGGTTTCTAGTCTCTCCTGCTCCCAAGTCCTAAATTTCAGCAACAGCACCAAAACGTTGAATTTTTACTCAAGTTCTTTATTAATATGTGAAACCTACTTAATGTTAAAAAATGCACTTCAAAATGGAAAAAAAAATCCCACTTACAAAATAAATCATAGGACGCACCAAAATTCAAGAATTGCTTCATATTTTTAAACATAACCAGAAATTTTTCAATTTTTGATAGGAACAAAAAATTATATCTACACAAAAGACTTCTGGCAAGAATTTTCTCATCAACTGTACTTCCTATTCTTTGTGTTTATCTTCCTGGTATGTCTTAACATTTATAGTACTCAAAGAAGTTTTACTTGGCCACATGGTATTTCCTTCTGTAGTTAAAATTGTCCCTCTTTTCCCAATGAAAATGGAAAGCAACACAATGAATATTTTCCTTAAAGCCAGGGCTGAGTGATACAGTAATATCAGGCCACAAAAGGCGTATGCAACGAGCCTGACAATTTATCATTCTACTCCTAATTCAGCCAGCCTGGAGCAGATGTGAACCTCCTTTCCTGCACAGCCACCAGCAATTACAATCCTGACAATCACTTCCAAGCACATGGCAAGTGTTCTGGGCCATCAGAGGTGCAAGAGATGGTACTGATACCCTATCCACTGTACACACTTAGGTGTTTGTTTCTTCAGAACTGTTGTGGGCACCTCTCTGCTTGTGAACTGACTATATTTTCAAAAGATCATTTGCTTCTAAGTATGGCAGGAATAATCATCTGACATTAATCAGCTATGCAGGTGTTCTCTATCTTCACTCTGTAAGCTACCAGGTGAGGAAGACATGGAATATTTTGTTTTTTATGAAGTGCTAAAATGACAGAGGTATAATAATTTTTTGATGGTCTCAAGGCATTTGTTATAGTAGCAGGCTGTGGTGGTTGCGAGGCCTCTTGTTACAGATATAGCTGACCATCAGAAAAACAGAAGAGGTGATGGAGGGCATGGAGGCACATGGTCCCAACACAGAGAAGACCTGCAAGTATGAGGGCTTTTTTTGCATGGGAAGGGAGAAAGGAAATTATTCTCAAGTCCTCTTCTGATCCCATGAAACTGGAACCTCAGTAAATAAGAGGCTTGTGGAGACCCAAGATATTCCAGTTAGCACATTCTAGGATCTGTGTCATGCTATTTCATATTTGTGAGTAAATATTTTCACCATTTTTTAAAGAAAGTAAACCAAAGCACTCTTTCAAGACAGAATCATAGAATTGACTGTTTTAGGATCCTGATGCTTGGATGAATATTGCACTAAAAGTACCTTTGTCACTGTAAATTCAGTACTGGTAAGTGTCTCCACATGTTCTTAGGCCACAATGACACTCTCTAGTTAGGAGTTATGAGTAGGGTTATAATGTAAGAAGAATCAATAGTGTTATTTTAAAATGTTCAGCCATGAAAGAACAATCAACAGTTGAAAAGACCAGAAACAATCAATTTCAATGAGCAGTAAATATTAGGCAACAAGGCAGCACAGAGATAGGTAAAGATTAAGCTGATAGGAAAGAATATTTAAAGCATTCATTAGATACACTAGAGCTTAATCCCCCTCAGAAGAGTTTTTAAAAGAAATCTCCATCTTAAAGTTGCACATTCCATCGCAAAATTACATCAAACAGCACACGATAAATGTGTCACTGAAAACTATTGTCTTTTAAAACAATTATAATTTGTTAAACTAAAATATATACTGCTAGCTGGATTCTGCAAGAGCATGTAATGACCTTTCTTTCACCCTTTTAAGGTAATGTTGTATTCTCCAGAGGAAAGCTACTCACACACCTAAGTAAATAAGTGCTAAAATCTATGGCAAAGTAAATGACATCTTCAAATTAGGATTCCAAGCTGGAGCTGTCATAACAGAGTATGAGACCTTCTTAATGTGAAAGACCTAGCGACAAAAAGCAAATGACCCCATTTTCTTGTTCTTGTTCAGAAGCACTTGCAATCAGATATCTGTTTTATTTTTAAGATATACATATATACATGATAATATATGTGATATATCCATTTCTTGTCATGGCAAACTAATTTATTCCTTATTTCAAACGTTTACAGGAAAGTGTCTGCAGAATAGAAACATACGACAAGACTTAAACCCACAAAACCCAGACCAAAAAAAACGGAGTAAAGTAGCTAATAGCAGGCATCTGGAAAGCATTTATAAGGTCCATATTGTAGAAAATCAGACTAGATTTAAAAAGGGAGAGGAGAGGTAAGGGAGTTCTTGAGGCTAAGATCTCCAAAGTTTTAAAATATTCTCGGAAATACAGTGGGACAGGTTGACACTCGGCCCTCATTAAGGCATTGATTTACCTTTGATGGTATTCGACAGCCAATAACAGTCTACTCAAAGATAAATCAAAGGTGTGTAAAATATTCTCTGTCCAGGGTAAATCTAAAAGGGTATTTCTCTATGCTAACACAGCAGTAAATGTACCATTAATTATTCTTCTCAGTTATATTATCTAGTGCTCTTCAGTGGAGATACAGTTTGAAGGACAGAGGGCACTTTGTCACAAGCAAAAACTCTAAGTCAGCTTTTTGTCCAATTTCCAAATAGTTTGTCATGGAAACAGTATAAAACTTTCCCAAGACACACCTTGAACTAGCAGAATATGTACATTAAGTGCTATATTTCACCATACCAAGACACTAAACAATCCTTCCTTCCCCTAAACCCACTAACCTCACTTGACAGAGCATTCATTTATCTTGTGGACATACAGAGAAAGAAAAACCTGAGCAAAAAGCACTACATATTCATTCTTTCTCAGAGAGAGAAGGACAGAAAGTGATTTATATGTGGTAGAAGTCTGTTAACATAAGCAATAGTATCTCTGTAGAAATTCAATGGACAGTAAGAAAGCTTTCTTATGGAAGTACAGAAAGCCTGAGCTCATATTTGCTTTTCTATGTTCCTGAAGGGGAGATTATGCTTAGATTATGCTCACTTGGATTAAAACTTGACAAAATTTGAAATTTCTCTTTGGTACCAAGTCTCAAAATATCGCGTATGTTTGAATTCCTGAACCAGATGGAAAGTAAAGGGATATGAAACTTTTTGCAAAAAAAATTTCTGAAGTGTTACTTAGTTCATTTCAAAAAATGGTATTATGAAGGGTTTTCAGCATTTCTCAGACATGCATTCAGAGTATTAATTCAGACATCTTACTGAAGATTTGTACTTCTCTCTCTGTCTACAAAAATAGACAGAAGTTATGAAACAGAGGGGAGCTTCCTAGGATAAATTAAATGCCAGCAAAAGTACAAGGAAAACCACGTGATAACTGGTCAAATGCACAGTCCCTGTCAGTCCATAGCACTAAATCGCTGGCACAACTGTCAGCAAGATCATTCCAGCCCTGGCTGTGGTGACAACGTGCAGCACCTGTCTCTGAAGGGCTTACAGCGGTATCCTGGATGCACATGAAGACACACACATGCTTACAGGAGTGTGTACAGTGGCAGGACATCCCTGACCGGGTGTTCCGCTGAGGTGCCTGGCTGTGGTTTCCCTCAGAGCACGGCACTTTTTTGCTCCTCACAGTAATGCTGCAAACCCAAAAGAGTGCTGCAAGANGCANNTACTTGGTGTANTTGGGGACTTAGTTAAGGTTAAATTACCCTTTTAGCTGTTGACTTTCAATCCTTTGACCCTGTGTACAGTGCTGCACATCTTCCCCTTCTGGCTGCTGCTGCCCGAGGACTAGAAGTCTCATTTTATTGAGGCTGATAGCTTTGCTTGCAACCTTGAGTACCCTGAACAGGTAGGATCTCAGTTAGTTTGGAAATTGCCTCTCATTCTGTGGTACCACCAGATTAGACACTTTTTAGGAAGTTAGGCCAGATGTTCTGTCACCATGGTCAGGGAGAGAGATGGCCAAAGCACAGCAGGGAAGTCTTGCTGTTGGTGAGTGTTGAAATTGTAACTGAAACAGTTCAGAGGATGAAGCAACATTCCCACATTGTAACAGCACAGCAACGACATACACTGAGAGGACCAAATGTTTTCCTCTGGTGCACTCATTCTTCTGAGTCAGTCTATAGTTTTTATTCCTGCCTGACTTGCTTAAAGTGCTTGGAAAACACACAAGAGAGGGCTCATGTCTATACTGTTCTGAAACCTCTTGATCTTCATGCCAGTCTAGAACAGCATTTGCTCCTGCCTACCCAAGAAACCAGCATCCAGGGGTTGATGGCACAAACCTGGGCGGACACAACCTTGCAGCCTGACATGAATTAATCATGACAAAGTTCTGGAGAGGTGATCATGGCTCCACTGCCCAATCCCATTGTTCCCAATGACATTGCGTGTACCAGCACACTCCAGATTGCCACAGCCATCTGCAGTGGACACTGGGGTGCCACCATCCCTCCTGGAGCTCACTGCTCTACTCAACAAGCCAAGCAGTGCTCGGCCAGTCAAACACATTAGATTATTCCATATACAGCTTGTGTCACCATATCTCACACACAGGGTAAGAGTCAGGAAAAGAAAGTGCTGGCTTTAGGCTTCTTGGATGGGCCACATACTTTAGCAGAAATTGTGACAAAATTCTCAAACACAGATAGACCTAAAAGCCAGGCAGAAAGTGAATGCCTCCACCTGCTTGGCCAAGGACATCTCAGTCTCTTTAAACTGGAAAAATAAACACACTAGAGATTCAGTTGTTGTGTTTACAAGAACAGTAAAAAAAACATGAAGGACCTGGGAAAGAAAAGAGCTCTTTGGTGGGAGCCGGATTCCACAGGAGTTATTCTGAATTTCCCCAGCCAGCTGGAGCCAGGGGAAGGCTGATTTTTCACTGCACTGCACCTTGTAGAATCATTTACACTCCTCAAGTGGATATAAAAACCTTACAGACACTAACAGCACCATTTAACACCCACTTTGCAGAGGTGTTAATGTCTAAACAAAGTATAAGGTCATAGAGAGTAGGCCCAGAGACATTCAGTTAAGAACAATTGCTGAGGAAGTGCAGGCTCCTCTCCTCTCAGGCACAGCAGCCGGGGCCTTCCCACTGCTTCCCCAGACAGGAGCCTTTATGTGGGGTCTAGCTGCGGTGGTTACCAAGAACCGTACAGAGGAATCACAGAATCACAGAATGGTCGGGGTTGGAAGGGACCTCCGTGGGTCATCTAGTCCAACCCCCCTGCCA
>Ga0065711_1002134_pt1 | contig 37683 bp, 24 predicted proteins | sample Hoacrofraction12_FD_59098 | JGI IMG/M metagenome (GOLD analysis project Ga0065711, IMG submission 59098) | Hoatzin crop microbial communities from Cojedes, Venezuela - Epithelial fraction 12 v2 (version 2) | ecosystem: Host-associated > Birds > Digestive system > Esophagus > Crop | place...
TCTTATAGGGGGGGGCCCAAAGCTGAACACAGTACTCGAGGTGCGGCCTCACCAGTGCCGAGTACAGGGGCACGATCACCTCCCTACTCCTGCTGGCCACACTATTCCTGACACAAGCCAGGATGTCTCTGGCCTTCTTGGTCACCTGGGCACACTGCTGGCTCATGTTCAGCCGGCTGTCAACCAACACCCCAAGATCCTTTTCCGCCAGGCAGCTTTCCAGCCACTCCTCCCCAAGACTGTAGTGTTGTGTGGGGTTGTTGTGACCGAAGTGCAGGACCCGGCTTTTGGCGTTGCTGAACCTCATACAGCTGGCCTCAGCCCATCGATCCAACTTGTCCAGATCCCTCTGCAGAGCCTTCCTACCCTCCAGCAGATCGACACTCCAACCCAACTTGGTGTCTTCTGCAAACTTACTGAGGGAGCACTCAATCCCCTCATCCAGATCATTGATAAAGATGTTAAACTAGACTGGGCCCAAAACTGAGCCCTGGGGAACACCACTTATGACCGGCTGCCAGCTGGATTTAACTCCATTTGCCACCACTCTCTGTGTTCAGCCATTCAGCCAGTTCTTCATTCAGCGGAGAGCACACCCATCCAAACCATGGGCAGCTAGTTTCTCCAGGAGGGTGCTGTGGGGAACAGTGTCAAAGGCCTGACTAAAGTCCAGGTAGATGACATCCACAGCCTTTCCCTCGTCCACTAGGCGGATCACCTGGTCATAGAAGGAGATCAGGTTGGTCAAGCAGGACCTGCCTTTCATGAACCCATGCTGGCTGGGCCTGATCCCTGGTTGTCTTTCACACACCCGGTGAGCACACTCCAGATGAATCACTCATTATTATGATAATGAATGAATTATGGCAATGCTTATCTGGCCATTCTCCTTACACATGTTGAGCCCTTTCTGTATTGGTCTCCCAATACCTCAGAAGCCTCCATTTTCATCTTCACACAATCCCTGACAAATGGCGAGATACCATCAGGTCAAGTACTGTGCCAGGAGAGCCATTCATCCTCCCATCCAAGAACCGGGGATTTCTCTTGGTTTTACACTTAAACATTTTACAAAAATTTGTCCACACACATACTCACATCAACTCACACCTCAGCCTTTGGGGCATGGTGGATAGTGTGGGCTTACTCCATTCATCCTGACCTTGGGCAAAGTCTGCAGTGCTTGCAACCTACGCTGCGCAACTCTTGCCACAACCTCACATCCAGGGGCCCAGTGCCCGTCTGTCCGCATGTTACAGATATGTGAGATTTGTGCAATTGATATCGCAGTACTGACAACACCAAATGGCAGTGTGGATATTAACTAGACTCGATACAAAAGCACTTTAATCACAAGTACATGTAGTTTTATGAATTACATGACTCACCTGTTCTGTAGGAAAGTTAATGGGCAGTGGTTCCCATTGTGCCAGGCATGGTCCTGGTGCAGTGCTGCAGGTCCCTGATCCTCTCCGCAATCAGCCCTGGGCCCTGTCAGTTATAGGACTGGGTAAAGAATACCCTATCCTTGAGTGTCTTGGTTAAATTCAAAGGTGTTCAGCACCTTCACAGCTCCCACAGCTACTGACACCATAGCGCCTTTCACAGTCGTTAACAGGTTGCTTAAGCTCAAGGTGGTCTTCTGTTGTTACTCCTTTGTCCTGTAGGGTTAACTAAAGTCCATATCCTAACACTTTTCAACTAGGCCTAGTTTAACTACTGTTCCCCTGGATTGACAGCAAGAGGGATTTTCAGCTGTATGCAAGGCTGAGGATTCTTGAGATAGATAGCTGTAAGGCAGAGAAAGGGCTTTGAGTACAGAGAAGACGATCAGGTCAGGCGTAGTGCCTCTGAACATGGGCATTTACTGTCAGGACTCTGGTTTCAGGAAAATTATGCAGAAAGGAGTTCTCCCCTTCCTCCAGTGTTCAGGAGGACTTAAACCTCCCAGTTCCTTTATCCTTTTTAAAACATAAATGTAATGCTGGAAATACAATAGCCTAATGGCAATTAAGAATTGCTAGTAATACATTGCACATACTTTCCAGAGAAAGTATTCTCACAGTTTAAACTGGTTGGAGATAAAGCATCATATACGTATATCAGAAACCTCAAACAAAAAAATAGAGCTACTTTGAAACACTCACAGGGTACGTGAGAGCAAAGCTAAAGAAGTCTTCTCAGTGAGTATCATGGTTTAACCCCAGCCTGCAACTGAGCCCCATGCAGCTGCTCACTCACTTCCCTCAGGTGGGATGGGGGAGAGAATTGTAAGGGCAAAAGTGAAAAAACTAATGGGTTCAGATAAAGACAGTTCAACAGGTAAAGCAAAAGCCACTCATGCACGCAAAGCAAAACAAGGAATTCATTTGCTACTTCGCATCAACAGGCAGGTGTTCAGCCAGCTCCAGGAACATCACACGTGACGGTTACTTGGGAGGACAAAGGCCACCACTCCAAAAGTCCCTTACTTCCTTCTTCATCCCCCAGCTTTATATGTTGAACATGACATCATATGGTATATAATATCCCTTCGGTCAATTTGGGTCAGTTGTCCTGGCTGTGTCCCCTCCCAGCTTCTTGTGCACCCCCAGCCCATTCGCTGGTGGGGTGGGATGAGCAGCAGAAAAGGCCTTGGCTCTGTGTAAGCACTGCTCAGCGGTAAGGAAAACATCCCTGTGTAATCAACGCTGTTTTCAGCACAAATCCAAAACATAGTCTCATAGTAGCTACTATGCAGAAAATTAACTTTATCCCTACCAAAACCAATACAGTGAGTAACCAAATGAAAGTTTTGGCAGAGGAAGAAAATGAAAAAATACTGGATTTATCAGTTTAAATGCAAGACATTTTGCTTGGTGAATTGCAAACGTACCTAAACATAAGTTTTGGTCAGGTTGGACTGCAGTACTTCCTCAGGTCCTCATCTGAATTCTTCTCTGCATGTCACACTTTACTGCAAATACAGAGTCATGCAAGCCATTATTAGACAGCAGAAAACCAGAAAGTTTTGCTCTTCTATAGAACGAGTGACAATTTCAATTAGATTTCTCAGGTGTTTTTTCCCAAACTCATGCTATTGTAGTAAAAAAAGATTCAATAGCTTATTGGATTCAGCTACCATCTAAGTTTCAGTGTGTCAGTCTACATTTTTTAAAGGCAGAAAATAGAGAATACCTGATGAGAAAATGGTGAAAGTTCCTGTATTATTCCTTGGCGTTGTGGTGAACTCGTAAATTTGCCAGATGTTCACTAGAACAGTTTAAATCGTGAAATTCTTCCTCTATGTGTAAGGCTGATCAATTTACCATTGACCAAAGGCAAGCATTTTCAATCCATTGCAGTAAACAAAATGTAGTCACTCCATACTTAAACTTTCAGGTGCCTTTTCAGTGTAACAATATCTTTACACAGAGTCCTTGCAAATTATTCAGTTTCTTGAAGTGTTGAACCACTGAAGGGAATATTCTTAAAAGCAGGCTGATGATTTACTTTGGCCAGTAACTAGTGCCACTTCCTAGTGACCTTTAGAAAGGGCACCAGTGGTGACAGGTGACAATTCTTTGAGTTGTTGTGGACAAAACCACAGCTTTTTGAAGTTCATTACCAAATAAATGAATACTTTGTAACTGTAAAGGTCTGCTTGTTCCCATCAGATAAATTCTGGCCTCTGAGAACTGATGATAATTCTGCAGAAATTGCTGGTGCTATGAAGAGGGTGCTGCATTCTCAGATCTCACTGGTGTCCGCACTTTTTTCCTAGAAGTTCATATTGTTCACATAAGTGAGAGACACTCAGGCATTTTGCTTATTCATTTGTCTTCTCCAACACTATTATGGTGAGAAAACACCTTTATGGCAGGCACTACAACAAGGTTAATGGAGATAAATTAAATTCTCTAGCAACCAGCCTCTTCCTCATTATATGCACAACACACTACAGGACTGCCCATGCTCAGACTGGGAGGAATCTCAGGCACCAATGCATACAGGGTATGTGCAATAACCAAGGACTCACAGACAGACCTCTTCAAAACATATTTGCACCTCTACAAAAGTCCATCTGAGTGTATTGAAAAACCACTAAAAATCCAATTGGTTTATGCTGTTTTCTAGAAGATGCTCTAATACTTCCTCCTTTCTTTGTAAGCAGTTAAATAGCAAAAATGTTTGAGATGGATATGTAAGTTCTTATTAACATTTTGTACTTAGATGCCTCCATTTTTATCATCTCATATTATCTTTGGAATAGAGAATATTTCCCCCATTTTTTACAGTTTCTGTGGTCAAAATATACATTGCTTTCAGAGCAGAGTGTGAACAAATGTGTTGGTATGACACTGTTGGAGGAGGTTCGTGCCTATAGTTCACAAAAGCTCACCAAAACTGCTTTTAGTGATTTTAGAAAGGGAAAATCAGCCATGAATTAATATAACTGTGATAAAAAGCTACTAAATGTCCCATAAAAATAGAGCTGGAAATTAAAGACATTGGTCTTCCACAAGGACTTCTTCAAAACTATTTGCCCTAACTAATCCATCCAAACTGAGTATACTTTTTTTACAAATCATTTTACAGGGGTATTGTGACTGGAATGTTTTAGACTGTGAGACTGATGAAGACAATGGAAATTTACATACACTATTGTTATGGTTTAACCCGGCAGCCAGCAACTAAGTGCCAGAGAGGATGGGCAGGACAATGGACTAAAAGTAAAACTCATGGGTTGAGATGATAAAGATAGTTTAATAAGGCAATAAAGGAAATACTACTACTACTAATGAATATGCAAAACAAGCTATACACAATACAATTTTCCTAAACGCCCAATGACCAGTTGTGTAGCCAGCCTTCATGCAGCTATCACAGCACCTGTGGATTTCCTGGAGCTCAAGGATTTTGTGGACTTTGCCAAACTTGTGAAATTCTTAGAACTCACCAAACTCACAGAAAAATACCAAAATCACTGAATAGTCTGAACTCCCAGAAAAGCAAGAGAGATCCTGTCCCCCAGACAATACCCATTTATAAACTGAGTATGATGTCTATGGCATGGAACATTTCTCTTGGCCAGCTAGCTCTAGCTGACTGGCTGTGGTCCCTCCCAGCTCCTGCACACTAGCTGAATATGAGAAATTGGAAAAAAAGTCCTTGATTTCATAGCAACAACTATGTTATCTATCATATAACATCATGTCATATCTAACTATGATAACACATCAGTGTTATCAAAATTCTTCTTGTAATAAATCCAAAAACCAGCAGCTACTGGGAGGAAAATGAAATCTACACCAGCTGAAACCAGGACAACTATTTAAGGCCAAAATTAATAGAGAAAGCACATAACAGAGATGTAGTTGAATCTGAGTTTTCACATAATACCACTGCAAATTTGTCATGTTGCTGTCTTTATGAAATAGTTATTTTGTTCCATCAGCTTCCCAAAGAACAGTTTCAGTCCTCCTGTTCTTGCCCACACAGTAACTTAAAAAGTATCTCTGTGGCATTAAATTAATTATGTTTATCTACAATCCCCTCATTATTTACTTTGTAAGTTTTCTAAAAGGTAAAACAAGTTCACTAGACTGGACAAACCACTTCTTCAATCATGATAAGAAATACTAATTAAATCCCTTGCTGCAAATGAACGGTATTTCATTGTCTTTGCAAATGTTACTGTTAGGAGTCTACACCTGCAGCAGTCAAGATATATGGTTCTAATTCTTCCATGCTATTTATACCCAGGCAGCCTGGGATCATACTTTCCTTACAGTCTCCAAGATTAAATTATTTTGTGGTCATTATGAGTCAAAGTGGCATTACTCACCTGGAATTTGGAGTGATTTTTTAATATTGTTTAATGTGCCTATGGAATAACTTTGGGTTTATTTTGTACTTTTCTTGGGATAAGGCTTAGACCCTTGATTATGACAGATGCTTTAGGTTCTAAAAATTGACCAAACACGTACAAATCTCTGATGAAGTTTGAAATATCAAAGAGAGTAACTCAGACACCGAACATGGATGAAAGACCAGGGGAATCTGCAGAAGTTTCCATTCCCATTTCCTGAGCTCATACATCAACTTAAGACTTAGACTTGATGCACAGACAGATGAGAACCTGTGACCCACACAGCACCGGTAACATCACTCAGCAGGACACTTTGCAAGAGTCTGAACATCTAGGAATGGTGTTTTAAAAATTTGAATAGACAGAACTTGCTTAATTGAGTGTTCATTAATTCCATTGGCATCTCCATTACAGAAATGCATTCTTTTCTGCCTTAAATGGTATTCCTTTCCACCTGAACAGGGGCTAAGAGGCATGCAAAATTATTCCTTTTAATTGATCCTTTTTCCCAGTTAGACAATATTTTTCATTCAGGATGCCTGAAACAGTTTCCATGAAAAACAGCCTAGAATTGCTTAGAATTTGGCAGACGTGCTAAACACTTCATATCTTCAGTTTCTCTTTCACAAACCTGTATTTACAGGTAAGCTATACTTACAAGTAACTAAATGAAAAGGGAATTAGTATATTTTTTGATTTTTTATTTCCTTAACACTAAAAGCTAATATTTTGTGGCTTTGCAAAGTATTAATAAGGCTCTAATTTTACTTGAAAATTTGAAGACACTTCCCATGGAATTCCTTTGGGAGTCAATAGAAATTCTGTATCCAAATTGCTAGTAGACACAAGACAATGGTCCAAAGACCTCTGACACCAAATAATGTCCCATTAATATTGGCATGTCTTGAAGCAGCTTTTAATGCAGTAAATGTCATCATCATGTTTTGTATAACAATATTAGGCATTTGGATACTAATGAGTTTAAAGTTGTTGCAACTGGAATGAGATCAAATATGAATAATTCTTTCATATTGTTTAGACATTAAATACTGATAAACTGTAGTGAGAAATATATTATTTGAAGTTCTACATTGTGTAATTTTCATTAAATATATAAAGGATGTTTCCAGACTCTCAGATTTTTTTTTCAAACTTCTGAAGAGGCAAATATGTTTGAACTATTATGCTGGTTACACTGAATGTCACGTGAAGGTTATTGCAAAAAGTGAAATATTGTCTTCAACTTAGCAACTCTATTTATGTTCAGCAGCACTTGGAATACCTTCTTCATATTCATGAATTAATTGTCTCAAAAGATGAAGTAGACAGAGTGGGCAAGACTGATATCTGATCATAGGCTAGGCTTCAAGAGGACTGGCAATCTGGATTCATATTTCTTTGGAGGAGGAGTACTTAATGACTTCAGTTTTCTATGACTGTAAATTGACAGTCTTAATCTAACCCTATACATTTACAACCTTTAGATATATGACAAAAATAACTTTAGAAGCCATGTAATAAAAAAAGTTTACCTTTATGGTGAACCCTGAGTATTTAACTCTTAAATTAAGTATCCAGCTTTGATATGCAGCCAAAAAATGAATATTTAGTCTCTAAAAAAATACTGCATTCTACCCTTCTAACTTGTATAAATTGTAACTCTAGAGAAGATAAGCAAGTTAAAACAGAGTAAAAGTGATGTGAGAAAAGGCTTGAAATTACAGATGTAACATTGCCATCCACGTAAGTATTTTCTTCTAATTTAGTTAGACCCTATAATAGTGAATTCCTCTCTTCTCTGTATGGGTATCAGAAGTTTATCTAAAGAAACTGCAAATATATGGCAATGGAATACAAAAATAGAGTCTATGCATTTGTGGAGAGATGATAAAGCACATAAGCGAGGAAGCTGGAATACATGGAGTGAAAGATGTCCTCTTACTAGACAGAATTCAGACACCCATTAAAATCTCAACAACACAGAGGAAACAACAAGTGTTTTTCTTCTACTGTTTTACCCTGACAGTTTGTAACACCATGGAATATTCTGAAGTGTACATTACAGAATGAGTCATTCCCATTGAAATTTTTGGCCTGGTCTCTTTTTTCATGGTTTCTCTACTCAGTATTTTCTTTAAGATCTACACATAAAGAGTTTGATTCATTCATTCCAAGCTACTTTACCTTGACTTCAAGTCGTTAGGTATCATGCTTTACTGGTAAAATTGAACTATAAATAAAAGTATCCTAGAACAATCAACATTCAAGGGAGCTGAGGAAACAGTGATGAGAATAATTAAATGAAAAACTCTTTAAAACAAAATATGACAAGAGAGATAAATGAAACACTGGTCATTACCAAAAGGTTTATAAGAAAATTGGTCATTTTTAGAAAAATCTATAAAATGAAGGACTAAGGTATCTTTTCAATACCAGAGTAAAAAGGAAGGCAATCAAACTATGAAAGTTACATGCTGTGGAATTAATTACCCACTTCTACCACCTTGTGGAGGCACAATATTAATTATTAGGAGAGGTCTATGCAGCAGAGAAGAGCCATCAAGAGACTATGGAATAGGCTGGCACCTGACAAAGATGTCTTATGAGCTATTATAACCTTCCTGTAAGGAAGTGACTCTTCAGAACTAAGGGTAAATATGGACAGATGTGAGATTCTTACTCTGATCAAGTGCAGTGGATCATTCAGCATGCATTTTATTCTCTGTGATAATACCTTTGCAATTAAACACAAAGTCCTTTTAAGGGACAGTGGACACTTAATTCTGTGGCACAAAATGAACAAAAGTATCTGCAACCATCTTATAGTCACAGCTGTACCTGGAAGAGATAAAAACTGTGGGGCACAGATAACAGGATTGACATTTGTTTTGACATTGTCATTGTCATCAGTCACAATCGAAGTCCTGCAGTCGATTCTGTTAATGCAAAGCTTGATGCCCATACAAGCAACAGTAAAGACAAGAGACTTTTGTGTGAATTGGTGTTTTGAGAGCCTGTATTGATAAACCAGATTCTAAACTCTGGGTCTGATCTTGTCAAGTGACATTATAGAAACCGAATCATTCGGAAACCGAATCAAACAGAAGAGGAGCAAAAGCTGATGTCTCCTCCTTGTTTTTACTGTCCTGAGTTATGTGTAGTCCACTACCCACCATTTCAGCACCTGAAAAGGCCTCATGTGCTGAATTCAAAGTTGCATCCAGTATACGCAACACTTCCATGAATCTTTTCCAAGGTCAGTGTTGGCTATCCCATTAGACAGAAGAGTTAGACTATATTACAATGGAAAGCAGTGCTGATTTCAGGATGGGAAGGTGGGGCTTTTTGTTTGGTTGGTTTTCAAAACTGGGCAAGCTTTAGTGTTGTCTTGAGGAAAGAATGTCTGTTTCTGGCTGGAGGGCCCCTCTTCCACTTTAGTTTCATCTGAAATGAACCCAGTTCATGATCTCTCCAACAACACCATGTGGTGAACCACAGCACAGTGAATGGAGGCAGTCAACTAAAATGCATTGCAGAAGGGTACTCCTGAGCAGAAGAAAACCTGTAGACGCACCTCCAGAGGAGTCTGCTGGATCCCAGGAGGCTCTCAACAACAGAGGAATGTCGCCACTACAGGATCACGGAAAGGACAGCTTGCACACAAAATTCAGGCTACACCAAAAAGCTGCATGTGCTAAATAATTTAAAGGAAACCTGAATATGTTATGTGAATAAAGCTTACTTCCAGCTTCTAATTATCTCAGAGCACAGGTGCTGCAACCTGCAGTATGAGTTCTAATATCAGCCCCATTTCATTGATTTTTAGTTCAGTTAACGTATTTTTTAAATCTACAGGTATTGCTTAATGCTGTTTTTTTCACGTTTGTTGTAAGATTCTGCTACCGATATTTTGCCAAGAAGTCTTTAACAAAGCAATTGCACAGTATGTTCTTATTAAGTAACTCTTACAAGAGATCTCCCCACCTGTGGCAGCTTTAATGATGTTGCATCTTTTATTAGATTAAGTAATCTATCATCTAAGCCCAGCGTCTTTTGTATGACAGAAGTCCTTCATGCCGTCTAAGTTTCATTCAGCCTTGTAATAGGTTGTGAAAAATCCATCAAGAGATTAATCAGCAGGGGGTTAACTCTCACCTCCAAGATACAGAAAAGGCAAGAACTCAGAGTAACAACTAGAAGGAAATCTATTTGTGAAGAAAGTATGTCTAGGTTCATACCTAGACATAGGTATGAATTAGTTAACTCCCTGGTTCTTTACAAGGATCTGCTTGAAGAAAGTGAAGGAAGCATCAGGTTCACTTTGTGAAAGGAGGGGAGGGGAAGAGGAGGAGGTGGAGTGCTCTCTGAAAAGACTCAAGCTAATGGGGGCAGGGGAAAGGGTACTTTTTCCTGTAGTTTGGCTCAGAAAAAAATAAGTTGAGGAGAAGGATTTGGAGGTAAGGTTGAAAATTTATATTTAATGCAGTTGTAATAAGATTTAATATAGTCAAGGAGATAGGTTTCCCTATATGGTTTTGCTGACAAGTTCCCTAAACGAGAACTCTTTCCTAGAAATCTGATTTTGTTGCTTTTTGAAGTGTTGTTAGGTCTTCAGAGTCTTGCTGCAAAGTGCTGTGGAAGAGCCAGCTCCTAGACACATTAGTCTCTGGTGGGGGAGGACTGAAGAGCTTATGAAATTAATTTGATTTTTCAGTACTTTGCCTTTGAGTTTTGCTCTTACAAACACTCCCTGAAAAAGCAGAGGCAGTACACTCAAAAATTCAACAATGTATTATGCACTGGAAAAAAAAATCAACATTGTACTTTAGAGAAAGAAGACTACAAAATCAGCTTCATCTCAGCAGCTTTCAGGTAATGACAGGCAAGGGTAAACAGGGAAGTCCTACCACTATTTTATAGCATTTCCAGTAGTACAGTTCCTTTTTCCACTGTGGTTTGTCAGATGGATCTCCTAGCTACCGTTTTATACAATTTTACAGTTTCTTAAACTGTGTTAAACACGTGGTGCTATAAATAAAACTCCATTCGTGTTCACTTTGTCTCTCTATCTCTACCTATTAGGTCATTTGGTCTGGTCTTTTCCCTCAATGTCTCTCACTTCCCTTAGGGTCTTTTGGCCATGGTGTCATTCTGGTAGAAAGTACAAAATCCTTGCAGAAAAGCTAAAGATCTATGCTCAGGAACATTGCAAGGTTAATCACACTAAGATCTTTTAAACTCCTTGGTTTTCTGGGGTGTGAAAACCATGTGAATATTTCTGTACCTCTGTGCCAGAGAAGACAGGGAAAAGCTAAAGATCTTAAGGAAGAAAACAAAAGGGAGACTTTGATCCCTTAACATGAAGCATTTATGAGATATAAATGTTTTGAATAACATGAGCTATTTATTATGTTTTGATGAAAGTCCATATTGACATAAATTGAGATGCATCTGTATCTTTCTATGTCAGAAGCCAATTTATTTCCATAAAACTAATACTCTACTTTGCTTAATGAGAACGGTCTTCTGGTGGATAACTGCTGATGAGCTGTGCTAATTTTAAGCTGTTCTAATGTGTATCTCGGTGAAAGCTTACTAGGAATTTTTCATCATGGAAACTATTGCAGAAGCAGCTGATAAAGTTTTGGATAATAATCACTTAATAAGATCACTTAGATCACCTCAGGAAATTTCTTCATGATAACTTTATGTAGCAATTAAAGTAAAATTAGAGCAAATATTTTTCTCAACATACTAATTATACTACAATCATGTAGATTTCAATGTAGCATTATCCTTAACAACAAAAAACTTGGAAAAGGAATTTTAGTAAAAGTAATCATAGTAGGGCAACTTTATTCTGGATTCAAATTGAAACATTACATTGGTGTAATTGTACACTGTAGGAATTTTGAGAACAGGCTATGCGTTATTCTAGATACCCCTTTCAATAGAATTATATTTATCCTAAAGCTATGATTAATCAGATTCAATCAAAAGAATTTGAGTTTTGTTTACCACCAAGTATACAGACTGTGGTGGCTACTAGCAAAACAAAATGAAAATTTGTTTGGAGTATTACATGGAGTAGAGCTGTGAATAGCATCAACTTTCCTAGGTAAAGTTGGAGGGTGATTCTGCTTGTAAACCGATTTGAAAATAATGAAAAACCTGACTGTAAACATTTTGTTTGCTGTGGGGAGATATTTTTGTTTGTGCCTTAGAAACAATGAGAGCATTAAAAAGAACTTTACCATTCTGAAGTGCATGATTCAAGCCCTGCTGAAGTTCTGGTCATCTGTTATCGCCACTTTCAATCCAGTGAAAGATGTGCGTGGCAGAAAGTAACTCATTCATCCCATGGTTCTCCAGTTCATCAGTAATATTTCTGCCTTTTTCTAATGGTTGAAGAAACCACACAAGGCCACAGAAACCGCAAACATCACACTAATGAGCACACAGCCATCATAAACTTCCTGAAGCTTTAGTTCATTTTTGATGTGACAAAGTCTACAGCAGACTAAGTAGACATTGGGGGAATATTTTTAATGCAACTTCAGAGCATCTTACACATTAAAAACCAAGGAAAGCAGTACAGATGTTGACTAGGTAGATTCCTCCTTGAGAACTTACATGGTTGTAGAGGTCTTTTTTTAAGACTCATAGGGTATGCAAGATATATCATCTGTCATCTGACCTTACAAAAAAAGTCCAAGAGACATTTTTTCCTCATAGTGTATAAGCAGCTTTCTTTGACAGGTGTTACGCTACTATTTTAGAATTACCCTCTGTCTCCCTGTGCCTCAGTGAAACTTCCTCCAACTTTCTCATTGCAAGGGAGCCTGATTTCCTATCTGAAACACTAAGGAGACAATTTACATTACTTATATTTTTCCTCTGTGATAGGTAATTAAGGAAAATAGGGACTAATTCACACACTGCTAAAAGAGGCTTGCTTCTAGTTTGGATTGAAAAACTGTTAAAAACCATGTAGTTAACTGTTTGAAGTCTTGTACTGAGCCAGTAGGGAAGTTCTGAGTTTTGATAAATTTAATCTTCATCCAAATTTAACATATTTTTATTTAATAGTTTTAGACAAGATATGATATAAAATGGTTTTTTAAAAATATATTCAAAGTGGTTTTAAGAGAACATTTGGAATTTTATTTTATTTTATTTAAGATGATATTTTACCCTATTCTACCTCTCTCTAATCACATGACATGCCTAGTCTCATCCATTTTCTCCAGATTATTCCAGCATATTATGAAGTGATAACGTTTTGAGAATCAAGGTCTCCGAAATAATCTCGTGGAAAAAAATTTCAGTCCTGGAATGTCAGCAGAAATCAGGAAAGCAATTATACTCAGCCTACGGATTTAAAGTCAGTCTTCATCAGTGACTGCACTAAACTGAATGAAATGTCCATTGGTTTTCAATTCATATTGTGCGACATACCTTGTATACCCTCTACCAAAGTTAAACAATTACACAGTTCAGATGATTTTTTCTTTAGAAATAGGGAGAGCTTTTTGATGACTCAGTATACCATGACTACCCACTGGAGGGCTGAAGCCCGAGAAAATTCCTTTCTGAAGTAAGAGTCAAATAATTCTCATCTGAAGCTGTGCACATTTCAAGATTGTTAAAGACTAGCAACATAATCCTGCAGAATATGGATGAGAGTTTGGACATGGGGATTTCAATTAATTTAGGCTTTGAACACTGGGTTATTTTCCTTGCTCTATGGATAGTCACAGAAATGCTTGACAGGTTTCTTATGTTTCTCCAATCTGGTCAGGATCTTGGTGAAGTCAGCTTCCTCAGTCCACAATAGCCTATCTGTGCAGTGATGCATAATCAAGCTGTTCATCGCAGAATAAAGGTGAGACCACTTCCTGCCCAAAGAGCTGGAAATATAATTAAGATGGATCATACAATGTATTCTTGATGTCATAAATATTCTTTCTTATTGGCTTCATCACCAACCGTGTAAATTTGATTTATGCTCCGAGCTATGAAAATCAAATTCTGTATGTCAATACTAGCAGGACAGTAAACCTGACAAAAGAGACAGGTTTATGAGTCTCATCCCCACTGGATCTTACAATCCAGAGAAGCCAACACAGAAAAAAGGTGAGGGTGGTACCAAAGGGAATGTTACAGAGCAATGCTGATTTTTGTCAAGCCAAAGAGATAGAGCCTAACTTGAAGAAGACTGGCATTTACAGCTGCAGCTGAAAGTAACTATTTGCAGAATGAACAAATTTTTCTTGTGAAGCCATTCTTACTAAGTGAATTTTCAAAGGACATTCTTAGGGGTCATCACACCAGCTTCTGGGCATATGACAGACTTCACTGTCACAAAGAAGAGAAATAAACTCATACCACCAAGTGTCAGGTGTTGACGCACAACATGTCCTTGGGAAAATCAGCTTTCAAAGTTATAATTAACTGCTGTAACCCATCTTTTGTTGGGGTACTCCATAGTTCCAACACCACTGTATTTTTTTTTTGCATTAGTCAACAGAGCTGTCCAAATGGCTAAGCAACAGTTTCTGCAAGAATGTTTTTAACACTACTGAATTGGGTTTAGTAATGTACAGGAGACTAAAATGATGTATTGCAATAAATTTTCTATGGTTTTTTTTTAATTTGAATGGAAGAACTTACCAAGTGAAACTGTCCTTGGAACCTCTGCAAGCTTTTTTGTTCAAAAGAAGTGGGAGTATGCTCTTCAGCTGAACAGAACCCTAAGTGACTCAACTCTGCTTGCACAAATTGTTATATACAAAATTATGAGTCTTGTTTGCATTATCATAAGCACTTATAGGGATGTTTACCACTTCATATTTGCTTTTATGAAAAACTAATATGCATGTTATCAGCTGTGCTACCAACAAATGGCCCACCAAAAACTACAGTTAAGACAAAACTAACAGACAATATTTCAACTGTGTTTTTACATATTTCTGTTTTATATCAAGATGTTTTGGAAACATTTTGTGCAAATAAGATGGAAATGAGCAATGAAAGTCTTCTTGTTCTTGTGAAGAAAGATCTCCTATGACACATGCATCTTCTCAATTGTGAAAACAGTTGCTTACTGAGAACAGTTCACATTTGCCAGCTTCTGTAAGATTACAGATTACCCACAGCAAGCCAAACCCTGGCCTCTCATTCACTGGGCTATACTTATCATTTACAGCAGTGAAAATCTAGAGAAATTCTTTTAAAGAAATTTAGTCTGATGACAGATTTACCCTGCTTTACTGCAAAGAAGATTTTGAAACCTTTCAAGCCCCTCTTTTAATCCCATTTCCAAAGCAATGCCAAGATTCTGTTGCCCTCAGAGAGGAAGGAGTATAAAATTATAATAAATTGTAGGCCTTTCACATAAAGATATTAAGCCCGTTTATCCAAAAGTTTGTGTGAAACAAACAGAATAGAATGACTTACCTCCAAGATCCCATTATTGACTAATTTACTTTCCCATTATCCTGGATAAAATGAAATGCCACACTTTATTGATTTGTCTTTCTCTTTTTTTAAGGAAGGCAAGCTGGCAATTTTGACCATCAATCTGAAGTGGTTTGACCAGCAACCTAAGTGTATCCTGAAACTGTTTTCCTACCTAGACACAGTAAAATATTTAGATCTTACAGAGAAGAATTAGAAGGGAAAAAGATCTTGAGCTGCTGGAATCTGACGCTTCTCCTCTACCCTCACAGTTACATAATGTGGGCAATAGATTATTGAAATGTACTGCATAGTATAATATACGTTACTGGAGACAGAATTGCTAGGGCTCCAATTCTGGAGATAGACACCTCTTCTGATGCTCCTTTCAGGCCCAGAAGAATAAAGCAGAACATAAGTTGTAGGACATACCAATATATTACTGTACATATAAGACTGCTGATTGAGGATCATGGGATTGTTCTAGCTTGCTTATATGTAGTTCAGCTTTCAAAGCAACAACTAGGAGGATAGATTTACTAGGTGAAAAAAGCTGTTCCCAAATATAATAGTTTATATTCATTCTTACATTGTCTCTCCTGGCTTGAGGTACACAGTTTGCATAAGAAAGGATTTAAAAAATAAAGAAATTTCAATAATTTAGCTTCTTTCTCAAATTAAATTTGATAATTTACATAAATTAATAAAACTTAAACATGGCCTTAGAAAGTGCTATGCCTCCAATGTAAAAGAAAATTAAGGCAAGCTTTTAATCTTGCAAGATCTAGACCTGATGTTTTTTATTAAACTTGCTAACAGACTTGGAAAAAAATGAATAACTTTTTAGACCCACAAAGTGTTGAACAGTTTTGAAATAGAAGATGCAGGGATTGAAGTTAAACACTCTTTGAAAACAGCAAACCATACTTACAACTATATAATTTAGACCAGCTCAAGAAGGATTTTTGAAACCTCTGGAATTGTCACTACCAACCAAGGGATGAAAAGGCCAGTGCAATGATAATCAGGAAACAGCAGAATTATGCTTGCTACATGCTTACGTGGGTTATGCTTTAATGAGAGATGGGGTCTTGGAAAAGAACAAGAAAGAACTGTGTTTTTTTTCACAAAGAAGGTGATCTGATCTGGGGTTGTGTCTGCAAATCACTTTCATTATGTGGGAGGAGCTAATGTTTATCCTAAATAGTGAGAGGATATTCTGAAAGGTGTCTCAGAAGTAATTAAATAACAGATCTAAACAGAAGAGTTAGTCTGAAGCAGAAGCTGGGACCCAGTGTCCACTTCCAGTGAATTTGCAAGTAAAACTAGTACGAAAAATAGGTTGAGCCTTCTCTGTTTCCAGTCTTCCGTAGTCAGTTATATATGTAGTTTGACAAAGGCATAAATATTAGGACCAAATGTAAGGTAGAATTGCGATTTAAAGGGAAGTCTATGGTTCATATTAGTTGCAATGGACCAAATCTCTCCATCCTGATTGTAAGTGGCATTTTAATCCTTCCCTAGGTTTCTGGCAATCCTGACAACGCTCTGCATTTGTGACTGCCAAAGAGAGAACATACTGGGACAGTACCATGACTACACCACAGTCCATTCATTACACAGGGGACCATGGCGTGAGAGAGGGAGCCATGGCCAAATTCTCCAGTTTGGAGTAGAATTGTCTCCAACGGGCTCTAATGCCAATTTGAATATTTTCTTGCCTGTCTCTTAGGTTCTGACTGTAATTAGAAGGCACTGCTCTGGCTGGTGGCTGCTTTAACAGGGCTTCAACAAAGACAGTAAAGTTAAATCTAGATTGCAAGGGGTGTCAGCCCACAAGTGCCAAAGGCATTCCCCAGTTGCCAAAGAAGAGAAGAAAAAGATCAGCCTGCCAGGGAACTGCAGGTGTTTGTTGTCACTGTGAGTTTCCAGGGAAGCTCAGAGGAGCTGAAATGTCAGCACACATCCTTAGTCCATATTCTCCTTTTCTCTGTTGAATAAATTCTTAGATTTCTTGAATAACAAGTTTTTGTAACAGGAGGGAAGGTCAGTGATGCAATCTGAGCACTGCAGGTGTTTGCCATTTAAGAGGAAATAATGCAAATCAGAAAATGACAGAAACGGAGACAAAATCACACTATCACAAGGACAGGGCAGACACACTGAAAGGACAATAACAGCTGTAGGTGGCAACTGTCATCCACACAACTATGAGCAAAGAAAAAGCAGAAAAGATTGGAAGGATAGTGAAAATTAGGGGAACTTTGAGGCAGAAACAGAAAATGATAAATAAGAAAGCAAAAAGATTCTTGCTGCTATCCTTTAGTTCAGACAAAAAGGGTACTGTGAAAGAGGATAGTATAACACTTATGTGTGTGTGTTTGTTTATATTTAAAAAAAACAGCACAAAGGAGACCCTGCACAATCAAGGCCTGGTCTTGGCTGCCACAAATAACCACAATTTTATCGTGTCTTTGGGATTTTTCCATACACAGCTCCTAACAGAAAGTAAACTTGCTCCTCTCAGTATTTGTGACCTGCTGCTAGCCTAATTGTAGGTATTATTATTTCAGATCCATCGCTCTTGCACTAAATATATCCTTTAGCATTAATAGCTTTCCTTCCTTCCTAATTTCTTTCTCCCTCCCCCACCCTCAGCTCTGTGTATACCTGTGTATATGTACACAGGTAAAGATCCCACATTGTCTTGCCTTTAGCTGGCTAAACAGGCCAATCTCTTTTCAACCTTTTCTCATAAGACTGACCTTATTCACCCTGAGTGTCTCCTCCTATTCCTAACTGAAGTCATCTTTTCTGAACTCAAATGGCCTTCAGATTAAGGGCTTTGTTAGATCTCTGTTACAGAACTGAGCATTTCCCTGACGTTACTCCTATGTGATCAATTCAAGGTAAGAGGGAAAATTTTTTCATCAAACTAAGACTGTAACAACAGTCTCTTGGGTCTCAGTCTAGTGCTTCAGCCAGGTGGTTTTACCTCAACTGCACTGTTACGATCTTACCATGCCCCAGAAGTGCCCACAGGTACTTACGGTAAGCCATGGGCACAAAAAATGAGTAAGAATGGAATCAGACAAGCAGCAAGTGCTTTAACTGTGAAGAATAGTCTTATACTGTCTATAATCTGTACTTTCTGTGTGAAATCAGCACGTATTTGTAAGCAGTTTCATGGAAGCTTAGCTTGTAGCACAGGACAAGCCATTCCTCTTCTGGTTTACATTTTCACAGAATCACAGAATGGTAGGGGTTGGAAGGGACCTCTGTGGGTCATCTAGTCCAACCCTCCTGAGAAGTAATATAAGACTGAACAACTTTATTTTATTATCATTTCCACGTGATTCCACTCTCTTGAAAGTTTTAAATTATGTCCCTTTCCCAAAGGAATAAAAAGAGACATCTCTTGCCAGTGAATGGAGTGTGTGAATCAGGGGTCAGATTCAAACGCTACAAGTAGCTGTCTAATGGGGTGTGAATGATTCTCATTGGAAGAAGTGACTCAGAGCAGGCTTGTGGTTTACTTGACACTAAAACTACTGAAGTTTTTTAACAAATTTTCCTTTGTTCCTCACAGTTAGAAAAGAGTCAGAAAACCGTCAGTGCAGAAGTAACTTCTGAAAAGAATTTTTAGGATTGAGTCTAGTTTTACAGCAGTGTAAATGCATTAAAGTCAATTCAGCTATGTGAGTAAAGACCTGTAACAAATTAGCTCACAAAGATCTCAGACAAGTAAAAATGTGAGCATATGAGCAGTTCCAAGAAATTATAAAAAAAAAAAGGACAGAGGAAAAGATGTTTCGGGCAATTAATTTGTCGAAGCCTGTTTTTGTGGCTGGTGCAGAATGAAGAAAATACAGATTTTATAGTTTACTTTCTTTTCATTTAAGTTATCTCATCATTTGTGCAAAGTGTTTTCTTTTCCTTGCATTATTTTCTTTCTGAATTGCAGCTATATAAGGAGAAATCAAGCCAAAAAAATTTTGCCAACTTTTTGAAGCTGCTTTGGTAATAGGGTTCATGCAAGTGTTCGGGAAAGCTAGGCAAAAAGTAGGATGATAGAAGGAGTAAGGGAGATGTAGGATGACTTTATTTGTTCTCCATTTCTGTTATTTTAAGACTTGAAATGTGTAAGGTAATTCATAAAATGATAAATGGTTCTTCTTACTTGATTCAAAATAGTTAGCTTTCTAATTATAATCAAGAGACGAGTCAAAAAAATAATTTTCTGTCTTTGTTTGGCTGAGCTTTGGTGACTTCAAGCTCAGAGACTGGTACAAAATTCTTGGTGTAAGAAAAATGTCAAGTTCCAAAGCACAAATTTCCCTGAGACTTTAGTAGTTTTAAATTTTAATGAGGGAAGAATTTTTATCACTTTGAGTACCGCTCCCATGGCACTTCTAATGTTGCATCATTTAAAGACTGTCTTCATAGGGAAATTAGCCAGCAGAACTCTAGTGGGAAAAGTATATGGTGAAGTAAATCCCTGTGCAGGCTCTTTCTGCATGAACACAGGGGCCTTTTTCAGTATAGTTAGTCACTTTTCCAAATTATACTGAAATTCTGCTGGCCTTGCTGTTGCAGTACAGTAACACTTTTGGAGTGCTGCTGCTGCCAATTTCTCCTTAAAATAAAGACCAGAATACTTATACTTATGTAGCAATGGAGTTAAATTGGGGAACCCTGAATCTGGTATCACTTAGCCTAATCTACAACACAGAAGACAGTGCAATTATGCTAATGTGGCTACTCTAGTTACTGCATCCCAATAACCCTCCAGTTACTTCTTTTTTTTGAACACACCATTTTTGGATTTAAATAGAGATACTTAGAAAACCAAACTGTGTTCAAAGGAATCAGTATTTTCATGGACAAAAATACCTCAGCAATAGAATAATCCACAAATCAATCAGATTAATTGCATAAAAACCTGCCATTAAGCAAAGAAGCAAGACAAGCGATGCAGAATTATACATTCACCCAGACAATCATAAAAAAAATGTAAGACTTTCAATCAAAAAAAGTATTTTGTGAGGCTGTAATGGATGCTGGTGATTTCCAGGAATAAGTCAAAATAAAAATTTTGAAATCAGAATTCGAGAATGTCTGAAAGAGGAAATAGAGGTGCATAAGATGAAAAGAAGAATAATTGATCTAGTTAGCAAAACAAAATGAGAAGTGATAGTTCTGGATTAAAGGAGAATGAGAGCTGCCTCATTCCGCTGGGAGACTCTGAAAGAGAGTAAGAGTGGGAGCTTTTCTACAAATAGAAATTGAATATGTGAAAAATCTTTATGTAACAAGAAAAAAAAATGAATTTTTTCTTTCAGAACAGAAAACTGGAGAAATTTGAAAAATAAACCAACTGAAGGGAAAAAAAAAAGAAAGCAAGTTCTGAGGGTTATTGAGAAAGTGACGTGGAAAGCAAAGGATTAAAAGTGTGACAGAAGAAGTAATTGAAGAAAGGAATCATGTGAGTAATGTTCATCCCTGGAAAAGGATAACTGACTAACTCCAGAAAACTGATGAAGCTACACTTGCTTCTTCATTAAAATTGATAGAATTGTGATACTACTTCCTAGAACTGAAGAGACAAAAGGAAAAACAAGTTGTCCCTCACTGACAGATTCCAATTGTCCTGTGGAGCTTAGCTGCCATGTAAATTAGCTGAAACTTGGGCAGTCACAGTAACATCCTTTGAGCCTGCTAATTATTTGTACTGTTTATGGCAAGTGTGCTCCATTGGGTGCAATTACGATTGTTTATTGAATAATTGCTGTCCTCGTCAAATGTTTGCTTGAATATTTGCCTGTACTGTATAATATTTTTACTGAGTAATTGTCTGCTATGGATAATATCTTCACTCAGTAATTGCCTACTCTGAATAATGTTTTCACTGAATCATTTCCCATTCAATGTAATGTTTTACTGCATGATTTTCTCTTCTGAGTCATGTTATTGTAAGTTAGTTGCTGAATTACGTATAAAGTTACTGTTAGATCAAATCCGAGTCTGTCTAAGTGCAGTGCATTTTGGTAATTTCTCTTCAAATCCCATGGTAGAGGTGGTGTTATTTCCCTATTAGACAAGGTAGAAAGGGGTAGTGGTTGGAATTCAGTGTTAGAGAGGCTGGAGAGGGAGTTAATGTACTAATAGAAGGAGGATGCTTTCAAAGCCGGTGATGCTAAAGGGTGAAAAAAAGAGCAAAAGTGAGCAAAAAGAGTAAAAATTATAGTGGAGATAACTGAAATCTGAGAAAGGAATGCTAGGAGAGGGGAGAAACAGACAAAAGGAAGAAGAAAAGAAGACAGGCTGTAAATGAGTAGGCAACGAATCAGCCCCAGGGAACAGTAAAAAGCAGAATGAATTGAAAGTAATACATACCAATGATGTAGACATAATGGTCAGCCTGGTGTCCTCTTACTTTGCCTCTGCATTACAGTAACCTTATAAAATTCACAGCTAATACTTTGCAGTGGGGAGAAGAATAAAGGTGTTAAATACATCCTAAAGTACACATACAGGAGTCCCCACAGCATGCTTAATTTCTTTCCCTTTTTTCATTATTCATTCTTGGGCTCCACTTTTGCGACATAAAGAGACTGAACTGGAAAGCCTCTGGGTTGTTGTGGAAGTAGCTAGCCTGTAGAGGAAATTTCCTCCTGGCTTGGGATCACTGCGGACCCTGTCTTGCCTCTGACTCTCTTCGTGGCCAGGCTGTAGCCAGACAAGAACAGAAGTTAGCAACCAAAGATCCCGCGATTCTAGGCTGATGCATGCATGTGGGAAAATTCTGTAAATTCTAGTAACTTGCTACCTTCATGCATTTGAGCATTAATTCTATTCTTCCCTTGTAAGTTTTAGTAGGTCACAATAAACTGATTCAGCTTCCGTAAAATGTGTTATTTTTCACTGTTCTTTTTACAGAGTGGAAGAATATTCCATTCTAATATGAAAATATGCATTATTACAGTCCTTATTAGTTGGGATATATCCCTGCTAGAGGTCGATTGACCTTACATGGCTTTTGAGACCAAAGATGAATTTTTCATTTCTTATTTTGAAGTCCTCTTTCTCACATACTTCTGTAAACGAAGTCTGCTTGTTTCCTTGCATCCTGCCAGGGACGATATTGCTCTATTTAGTTTTTTGATGTCTCAGAGCTATACTGCAAAATCACATGAAGAAATAACTAATATCTGAATGTCATTTTGAGAAACTATCTAATAATTATTTTATTCTTTATTTTCCATGTCTACACACCTTTGTTACGGATGTTCTGTAAGCACTTTTGCACAAGAGAGTACTTGCATTATATTGCAGAATTTAGAGATTATGGCTATAAAAACCAATGAGGATTGGAGGTACCTAAGATGTACAGTTCTTCTTCCACGGTTATTTTATTGCTTTATAAATCATTTCTATATCTCATATGAAAAGAGAACATGGGCAATGTATCTGATGACAAAGGAGTTGCATTGGTATTAAAACTCCTGCCTATTTCTACTTTATTCACATTTTATAACATAAATTCAATGTGCTCATTATTTCTGAATGACATTAATAAGTTCTGAAAGCAGGTCTAACAAGACTAGCTCTGAGAGCTTTGAAACAGTGAGATTTAAGACAGAATATGCTGTAAGTGTTGCAATATTTTCCACTTAATTATATGAGAACACCAGGTACTGAATTCAATAAAAAATTACATCAGGCTTCTATACATTGGACTTCTGTGCCAAGGTGCACAAGAAATCTTCCTAAACATACATTGTGAGATTGATTACCATTTCAGTTTTACTCTGTAGCTGTTGGATAGACATAAGCAAATGTAAGAATGATGTACATTTGCTTGGTTTTTCATCGCTTCTGTCTCTTTGGGATAACTCACTGGAAGCCAGTCAGGTTTGTATTCAGAGCTTTCAGCTGAATATTTTTTATGTTATGTGACTTTTTGAAGAAATAGCAATAGCCTGTGAACATTACCTTTACAAACCATGACTTCATAATAAAACTGAACTTCTAAAAACTTGTTACCTAAGATCACAACAAAACTTCCCTTTGCTCATGGACTTGACCAGAGATCCTAGGAACAATCTGATGTAGAAGAAGTTCTACATACATCAAACACCCAGTTTAGCTGTATTTCAAGCTCTATTGCAAGGTCTGCTGCATGATTTAAACTACCGGTTTAAATCAGTGTCCTGCATTCAGTGTTCACCTAGGCCATAGAGCAGCCCATTGTATAAAGAGAGTTAGGGAAAACAGAGACAAAGCAAAACTAAGTACAAAGGAACAAGTTATTGTTACGGGAACAGGCTGTGTCAAGTAAAGTGTCCATGTTTTGGGCAAACAAGACAGTTACACTTGAAAAGTCCATCAACAGTAAAATTAAGCGAGTTCATGTTCTTGTAGAAGAACAAAGGAAGAAGAACAAGGTTCTTTGTACCACAGGGGGCTCAATAGAATAGTGAAAATTGACAAATACTGCTTCTCCAGCAAAGTTTGATCATGTGCTCTGCAGAGGAAGAACACTGAAAGAAGATTTTGCCGTGTTCAAAGGCAAAGACAGAAACAGAAAACACCAGAATGCTCCTTCAAATCTGGTAGAGGTCTCTACCGCTCATCCAGTCCCATCCTCCTCCATGGAGTAACAACATTAAATGACCATTTTGCAGTATTGAAAAGCAAGAACGGAAATAGAAAATGCTAGAATGCTCTTCAGATCTGCCATAAGTCCCTACCCTTCATCCCATCCCCATATACAGCATACAGGACCCTCTCAGTGCATCAATTTTTTTTCTCCCAGAAACAGACAGTTTCCTTCAGTTCACAAAATAGACGCTTTGGAGAATAGCCACCACTTCATACTTCGATTATGAAAAGCAAGGAAAAAAATGTATTTTTTCAGAACACCAAACATCCTCAAAGTTTATGGTTAGGAAACAGAGACAGCGTGTACGTAATACTCTTTACCAAGGGAGCAGGACAGAAGAGGCATTACTTCTAGCTCAGACACAAAGACTTTACCTCTAGCTCAGGAAGTCTTTCAGACACAAGTCACCGAAGGCTAGGAAAGTAATCCCAGGCAAAGAACCACCATATGGGTTCCCTATCTCCTGTGTGCCCCTTTAGGCATTCACGTCAGCCAAGGACAGACAGAGGAAGTGGCCTAAATGGAATTTGGCTTGATACAACTATTTTGGCTAAACTTTCTTGCAGGAGAAGAGAAAGATCAGAGTCCTTGTCCAATTCCTACCATAGGAATTGATTCCATGCACATTCCCAATATGATTAATTTGGACTTATACAAGAAGCCTGGGCATCCAGGATAACTCTTTGTATATACAAAACAACTGCCCTTAGGTCTCTTCCTCTGCTTGTTTCTGCTGGATATCTAGGTTGCCTCCTGGAGAACAGAGAGTCATTTAAAATAACACACAGAGCAGTGCTAAGTATTTTCCTTTCTTCTTTGAGATTCAAGCTTTCAATACCTTGTTAGTGATTAAGACTTTTCCAAAAATGTGGGTAACAAAAACTCTTGAATAATTCCAGTCTTTGGAGTTTACAGACTTGAGATGGAGTCACAGTACTGTGCATAGACTTTCTTTTCCTTCCTCTCTGTAGAGTCTGCTCTGTTTTCCTGGAGATGCAGGTATGGTGGAATCAGCTTTACTCCCATATAATTTCAGTGTGCTTTTGATTGTAGTCAGAATTTGTAAATGAGTGTACAAAATAACAAATCTTGGGAATGATAAAATGTCCACATACTCCAAACTTTGAAACTTTAGTTAGTTTTTTGAACTTGCTGATTCCACAAGCTACTTATGGAAATAAGTTAAATTTGAGACTTCATGTGTGTTCTGTGACACAAGTGATTGTATGGATCATTAATGCACAAAGTGATAATGACACTTTCGGGAACTTGCTTGCAAAACACCTGCTTGTTGACAGACAGTGTGAACTGAAGTGTTTGGTGCACCCATTTAAAATCATTCTACAGTGGAGTCTCAAGAATTGGTAAAGAATTAGCACTAGTGCCAAGATATCACACAGCTATGGCATTGACAGGTGAGGTAGCATGTCTAGTCATACAGCCACTCTCCTGGACCATAGCCAAATTCAGCCTTGCATGGTCCTGTGCTGAGAAGAGAAGAGTTTGGTATGCTTGGCCACCATTTTTTCTCTGATACCATGACACCAGGATTTATTTTCAAAGTTGTTTTGAAATTAATTTCTTCTAAAATTATCTGATCCTCAAAAGTTCCTTTATGATTAAAATAAATGGCAGTGATTGTCAATGGGCAAGTGTTGACTTTTATCACCATTTGCTAAAAAAATAAAAATCATGCAGAGAAGTTCGCTGCTCTTTTGCTTGGAGATTCCAGGCCATTTTCTCACCAGCCTGAGAGGCCTGCTGTGCCACTTTGATGGTACAAGGAGGCCACGGACCTGGTGAATCCAGCTGGCATGGGATTTTTCAGTCTAACGAAATCTTTTGTTGGTTGACAGCCAGGGTACACAGAACAGAAAGCACTGTTGCACAGAGAATGGAAGACTCAAGAAGGATTTCAGTATCTTGTGACATTTCTGATTTGCAACACAGGACAGTTTGAAATTCTTTGTCAAAGGAAAGAGTGCCCTGGATCTAAGGCAGTCCATCGGGATTGCTGCAGAGGAGCCGGGCCAGGTGCTTGCTGATGTTTGATTAGAAAGGCATCAAGATTGCACCCGCTTCTTTCAAGTTTGATAAATCAACTTGGTAATTCGACTGAAAGCAAGTTACATCTGATTCTTGCCAACTGCAGAAAACTTAGAGTTTCTGAGTTTCCTCTTCCTTCAGCAGAGGTGAAGTGGGGAATGAGATTGTAATTGTGTCTTTCAAGCAGCCTTTACACAGAGTTATGAGGAATTTTCCTGTGAAACTTTATCTGAAATGCTTAATGTACATTGATGGTACCTTACTACTAGGTCTGTTTAAGCTTAAGCCTTTTCATGAGGTATTACCTTTATCTCAGTCAAGACCTTCTCCTTTTTATCCATCAACTTGGACTCGTATACAGCATTTATTAGTTTCACAGCCTTGTCTACTATCTGTCCTCAAGGAATGTAACTCCACTTCAGAAAAACCAGATTCAGCAGCAGATGGTTAAGTGTTGATACCATGCAGCAAAATCACATCCAAGCAAAAACCCCTGATAACCAACCACTGAATACAGGCTTCTTCCTAGGATACAGCTGACCTCGGTATCGACATGTCTCTGTGGCAATAACCAATGATCCTGTGTGTTCGTATAATGTTTAACACAATCAGCTCCCAGTCTTGACTGGCACATCTGTGCAATACCATTAGTAATACATAATGGGAATAATTTTAAAAGATACAGAATAAATGAAGGAGGAAAAAAAGTATAGATATCTAAGTCCACATATCTACCCACATTTCCTAGTTAGAAACTTAATGGGTATTGGTTTCTTCTACACAACTTTAGTCTCAATCGAATTAAAATTTCCGGTACAGTTCTGTTGCTTATCAGTAAGAAAATTGTGCTGTTATTACTCTGATACTTGAGAATAAAACATATTGCAAATGGCCACCAATGCTTTATTATAAATGTCAGTAATGATGTTTCCTTGGCAAAGAAGACCTGCATCTAAATGCGCAAGAGTTTGTGGCTCCTAAGGATTTATTTAAATCTGAGCAGTCTTGAACAACTGCAATAGTTATCAAACTCACAACAAGACCATTTTTCTTGGAGATTAAAATGACATATTTATGATGATTATTTTAATCTCATTTTAAGTACCTCATAAAATGCTTGAGAGGTTTGAAGCAATCTTGAGTTCAGAAGTTTTCTTCTAATTACAAGCCCTGTATACAATTTGCCAAAGAAGATCTACTGTCATTTCATTCTGTCTTGAGAAGGACGACGTAGAATAGAAAGGGTAAAGGAGAAGCATTCACAGGCTGACCTGGATTTGGAGACACTCACATTCATCTTTCACAGAGTCCGAATCTGAATAAATATAAAATCCTCTATTTCTCTAAGGTCTGGACACCTCTTCCAAGGTCTGTGGTCTCTGTTTCACTTCTAAAGCTAACTAGTGTTCCCTCAGCCTGTTTACTAAGTTCGGTGAAAAGATTATTGGGTAGAATTCACTGGCCAGCATGATCCTAGTCAGACATGGTGATTGCCATTGCTCTTCCTTTGACTATCTGAGTTAGCAACTGCAAACTGGTGCTCCATGACATTTAGCACTGTTTTTCCTATATCCTTTAATTTCTGCAAGTCTCCCATGATGAGAGGGGGTTCATGTAAATGGGCTTGCTTTCCTTGATGGGCACAAACTCTGGGAATGGACATGGTCTGAAGAAAGTAACCTAGCAGGTGCTAAGCAGCACATCTGAAAGTTCACCCTGGTCTTTGCGTAATGTTAGTGTATCAATCAACAGTTTGCATCAGGGAACTGTTCTTAAGTGGTTAAATTCAGAGAACTAGGGCCAAACTGTGAATTCTCCTCTCTCTTCTTCATCCCTCAACCACCCCAAGACTGTCATACGGTACTTTGAAAGTTCCTTTTTGGATTCAGCAAAGTGGAGTATATGATAAGACATCTGATGTTATTCACAGAATCATAAAATGGTTTGGGTTGGAAGGGACCTTACGCATCGTCTAGTTCCAACCCACTTCTTATGGGCAAGGACACCTTCCACTAGACCAGGTTGCTCAAAGCCCCATCCAACCTGACCTTCAACACTTCCAGGGATGCAGCATTGTTCTGGGTTTCTGTGGCAAGATTTTAGTAGAGGTGGGGCTATAGGGATGTCTTTTGTGAGAAGATGTGAGAAGCTCTCCCTATGTTTGATAAAGCTGGTGCTAGCTGGCTCTAAGAGGGACCTGCTGCTGGCCAAGGCCAAGCCAATCAGCGACGGTGGTAGCTCCTCTGTGATAACATATACAAGAAAGGGAAGAAAAAAACTCAGTGGTGAAAATGGCTGGGTAGTGAGAGAGGAGTGAGACTTTATGAGAGAATCAACTCTGCAGACACCAAGGTCAGTGAAGAATGAGGGGGGGAGGAGATGCCCAAAATGTCAGAGCAGAGAACCTTCCCCTGCAACTTGTGATGAAGACCATGGTGAGGCAGGTTGTTCCCCTGCAGCCCATGGAGGTCCACGGTGGAGCAGATAACCACCTGTAGCCCATGGAAGGGACCCCACGCCGGAGCAGGTGGATGCCTGAAGAAATTAGACTCCCTTTTCTCCCCAAGTTCAGTCTGTTTTGTCTGTGACGGTAACTGGTGAGTGATCTCTCCCTGTCCCTGTCTTGACCCTCGAGCCTTTCATCATATTTCCTTCTCCCCTGTCCAGCTGAGGAGAGGGAGTGATAGAGTGGTTTTGGTGGGCACCTGGCATTTATCCAGGCCAAACCAAAACAGGCATGCACGACTTCTCTGGGCAACCTGTTCCAGTGCCTCACCGCCCTCATAGTAAAGAATTTCTTTCTTATCTAATCTAAATCTATCCTCTTTCAGCTTAAATTCGTTACCCCTTATCCTATCACTCCACGCACTTGTAAAATGTCCCTCTCCAGCTTTCCTGTAGGCCCCCTTCAGTCAATGGAAGGCTGCAGTAAGGTCTCCCTGGAGCCTTCTCTTCTCCAGGCTGAACAAGCCCAACTCTCTCATAAGGAAATAACACTGACTTAGGATGGCATGGCTGTTAAATTCCTTTAAATCAACAAATTTGAGTTCCTTCTGCCAGCTCACATTTCCAATGTCTTTTACAAAAACACTTCAATTTCCAAATCACTTTTGCTGTATCTATTCATTCTCCCAGTCTACCATGTTTTTCATGGTTTTGTTGTTCTGTTTTGTTTTCAGGGGGTGGTCCTATCACATAACTACATTTTAATCTTCTGATTCCCAGATTATGACTTATTTCTGTTTTGGAAATATTTGGAAAACTGCATGTACTGCAGACACAAATAAACAAAATCAGGACTACTGGTCTGATAAAATTATTCATTCTTGGCATGTTAGACCTTAGCTTCTATTACTCCCCACTTAATCACTTTCTTTTTAGTTCACCTGTTAAACTTGATCCTTTTAAAATTAAAGCTTACATTCAAACACATGAGTAGGGTTTTTTTTTTGATTTTCAGAGGTCACAGTGTGTATGATTTACTTTTGTTTTTTCTAAAACAGACGTTTTGAGGCAGATATCAGATTTACAGACAGCAGGTCAGATGAACAGAGTCCAGATATAGATAGCATAGTTTCCAAATCCACTTGATTTATGATGGAACTCTAGCTGATTTCTTTTCTCAGATTTTTAGACTGCCTAGTGCTAGGATGAACTATAGCTCTATCGCAGCACAGAGGCATAGATTCTGCTAACTGCAATATTGCAGGTGTCATGATTATGACTTTATTAATATTGGTGACAACTGACCTTCCTAAAAGGCTTGTCCAAATTTAATTAAGAAAGAAGAGAACCAGCAGAATTATCATAGCCACTGGAAATGGCATTCCTTTTATCCAGTTTCCTATTAAGTTTATTTATGCAGTTGAAGCCTTTCTTGTGTAAACTTGTGCCTGTTGTCTTTCATCCTCCCAACATGCACCACTGTGAAGAGCCCAGCTCTGTCTTCTCCATAACCTCACCGCAGGTACCAGGGACTACTGCTGGGTGCCCTGAAGCCATCTTGGCTCCAGGCTAAGCCAGCCTTGCTACCGCAGCCTCCACTCACAGAACAACTGCTCAAGCCCTGACTGAACTGGTCTCCCTCCACTGAACTTGCTCCAGTTTACTTATGTCTTTCCCGTGCTTGAGACCCCAACACCGGGTACAGTAGTTCAAATGCAGTTTAACAAGTGCCAAGTAAAGGACAAAATCACTCTCTTTGACCTGCTGGTTGTGATCCTATTAATGAAACCCAAAAGTTGTAATGAACTGCCATGTTGCTGGAGCACACTGTTGGCTCCTGTTCAGCCCACTGTCCTCCACAAACATCAGGGCCCTTCCTGCAGAGTGGCTGCTTGGGCACCCAGTATCCAGCCTGCCTCATTGCCAGGGGCTCTTCTTTCCCACATACAGGACTAAGAAGTTGTCCTCATTAATTTCATGAGGTTTCTGCTAGTGCATTCCTCTCCCACCGTCTAGGTCCCCCTGGATTTCAGCCCTGCCTCTTGACTGTATCAGCTGAGCACCCAGCGTGGTGTTCTCTGGAAACTTTACAAGAGCACACTCTGTCACCTCCTTCAGGATACTGATAAAGTTGTTAAATGGGACAAGGCCATTGTGGTACTCCTCTTGTTACCTGCTGTGTGATAGAGCATAACCCATTAAGCACTGCCCTCTAAGCCCAATAATCCAACCAGTAGTTTCCATCCATTCAGACCATAATGTCCCAAATTGGATATGACAATATTGTTGGAGACAGCGTCCAAAGCCTTGCTAAAGTCAAAGTAAATGACATTCACTGGTCTTCCCTTGTCCACAAATCCAGTTGTTTCATCACAGAAGGCAATCAGGTTAGACAAGCATGATTTACCATTAGTAAATCCATGTTGACTTCACAGTAACCTGCTTCTTGTCACCAGAAATGTGTTTCAGGAGGACTTATTCCGTATGTTCCAAGGAACCAAACTGAGACTGAGCAGCCTGTGGTGTTCTGCATCACCCATTTGGTCTTTTCTGAAGATGAGGGCAACATTTGTCTTTCTACAGTCAGAGACCTACACTGATCTCTAAAACATAGTGGCCTTGTGAGGACTTCTGGCAGTTTTTATCAGCAATTTGGATACAGGTCTCATGGACACTTATGGGTGAAGTTCTCTCAAATAATTCCTGAAATGACCTTCACCCATTGCTGGTAGTTCTCTTCTTGAACCCTGCCTGCAAGGGCAGAGGTCTGAGAGACTTCCCTGATGAAAACTGAGACAAATACATCATTGAGTTCCTCAGCGTTATCTTGTCTGCAGTCACTGAATTACCTGAATCATTGAGCAATGGGTCCACATTGTTCAGTTTTTTGCTACTAACGTATCAGTAGAAGGTCTGCTTGTTATACTCAAAGCCTCTTGAAATCCTTAAATACAGCAGAGCTTTAACTTTACTAACATCTTCCCTCCATGGCCAGACAGCATTTCTGAATTCCTCATTTATAGCCTGTCTTGTGCTTCTACATCCTATACACTGCCTTTCTGCACTGGAGCGCTACCAGGAATTTGCTGTTTATTCAGGCTGGTCTCCCGATACCTCTGCTGCTTTTCTTGAGCATTGGGGTGGACTGTTCTTGCATTGGAGGGAAGCTGTGCTTAAAGATCTGCTAGATTTCCCGAGCTCCTTTGCCCTTCAGAACTGCCTTCCAGGGAATCATACTTACCGCACTCCTGTAAAGAACATAACCTGCTACTTTGAAGTCAGGTTCAGCTCTGCTGAAGTTGGCAGGAACCAACTATATTCAACATCTGCGTTGGAGTATTTAGAGGCTTATCTTTGTTGCTTTCTAAGTTAGGCGGTTGGAGATTCCCCAGCAGGAGCAGAGGACTTCCTCGGCATCACAGTGCTCCAGTTTCCTAGTACTTCCCAAGTGTTTGTCAACAATGTATTTTTAAGGAAAGGGAATAAGAGAGCTTACCTGGAGCAGATAAAAGCTACCTCTTCTCAGAACAGAGGCAGCCTGTGACATGTGTTCTGGTGACCCGAAGAGCACATGTGTGTCAAGTGGTCTTTGGAGCCAAGGCTGTGACTTTATATTGGAAGTTACTATACAGCAGCTAGACTTGGTGCTGAAGTGAGAAGGTTACAAAGTGTTTCTAGGATGACAAAGGAGGAATGATGTGAGTAACGCATTTTCCTAAAAAATGCTCTAAATTGGCTTGATTGTAAAACTCTGGGCCGAAAGAAAAGCAAGACTGAAGTAACATTGTGCTGCAAGCAATGCATCCCTCCTGTCTTCTTCCAGCAAGCATATAGTACCACAGATGTTTCTTATCTTTTCTGATGCCTACCAAACAACTCATTTTGTCAGCTTTTCAATTAATCTCTTTTAACTTCAGAGAGTTGAATGTCAGACCTCAGCAGCAGAAATGACTGCAAACTTATCCCCAAATAACTAGTCAAAGGTATTGAAGGAAGAGATTATAAACATGGCTTCAAAAGGGAGGCAAGCAGCCAAGTGGAAAACAGAGACAGTTCAAAGAGCAGACACACAGAGGAGCACAAGATTGGCCTACCAGGTTATCTCAAAAGTTCTCAACTTGTTCCTGACCGTGGTCGCAAATGGGTTTCTTGGGAACAGGAATCTCTCAGGCTCCAACAAATTGCAACTCACAAACTTTAAGGCAGAGGTATTGTTTTTGTATCAAATAACCCTTACTGGTTGGGGTTTTTTTTGTTTTTTTTCTTCCAGCTGGTTGCTGAATCCATGCAAACTTTTGGCTATGCAGCACGGTTCAGCAAGGTATTCCACAATTTTGTTACATGCAGTGATAGATAGGCACCTTCCTTTGGTTATTTTGAACATCCCTTCTCATCTTGCCCATCAAAAACTCAGAAGAGTGTGTAAACTTGTAATATCTTCCCTCAGACATCTGTTGTCTAGGATGAAGAGTCCTATTCCATTTAATTATTTCCTGTAAAGATGTCATTTCATAGCTGTGATCATCTTTGTAATCACTATCCCAGGCAAAGCGAAGTGGCTTTGGAGTGGGGAAAAGGTGGAAATCAGGGAAGACCTGAAGAAAGCTTGGGAGAACAAAAATTCAGAAAGCTGTGATAAATTTCAGGCATGAAGGAAAAAAGCAGAAGGGAATCAGAGAAGGTAGGCCTGTTTCCTTATTTGATTACTACACCATTACTAGTGTAGAGTTATTGCTGAAACCAGCTCCTACGACAATTACAGTCAATTGCCAAATTTGTCTTAGAATACTGCTTTGATCAAGAAGCTACCATATTAGGATTAAAGACAACGTAGAAAGCTGAAAAGGTATTAAAAAAACCCTTAAAAATATTGATTGAGAGTTAACAAAAGTTCCCGAAGTGTTATGATCTGAAATTTTGACCTGTTGTGTTGCTATCTTATTTCAGATTTTTCCTAGATGACATTTTAGAGGTCATCGCTGCAATAGACAGTAATCTTTGCAGTCAGCTGGGTTATTTTGATCTCTTTTTAGAGCATCACCTGCTATCCAGACTTCATGTAAAATCTTTGGACTTTTCACAATGCTATTTTAACGAAAGCAACAATTATTTTATATATTAGTTGGAACTCTACATTCATGTAATGTATTTAAATTGTGAACAAATGACTTCTGTTTTGACATTGCTGCATTGTAACAAACTGAGTTTGCTGTACATTTTCTCTGACTGGTGACAAAACTTTTTTGGCATTTTGAGCTCTTTTTTATACATACAGCTTTATCACTCAGAAAAAAGAAAAAAAAAATTATGAATCTCTTTCTAAAATCAATAAAAGCAATAAAAGCAAAAATAATTACTTATTCTGGACCTCCATTCATACTAATATGATTCTGTTTTGGAAAGAAAAATAGTTAAACTTTCACTAGAATTCCTGGCGTGAAAGCTACAACCTCATGGGCAGTATCAGAATAGTGTAGGAAAGCTGAGATGTAAACTGCAAGTTATTTATTCTGCATTTGGAATTACTATTCCTTCAGGAACTGCTTCTAGAGTATTAACTCCTGCTGGGGAACCCTCTTTAATGCAAGCAGTCTCCATGACTTCAGTAAGATTCTGCCTGTATAGCTGACTTTTTAAGTCCCATGATTGGAGACTCTCCATTCTAACTCTTCAAAAACAGAAATTTTTTAAAGTAGTAAAATTCATGAACACAGTATCATGCAAGACAAAAATCATATCTCATAGAAACAGTCGATCAATAATCGAAGCCATGTCGTGACTCAACGACATCGCTCACTTGGATTTTCCTCCAAGCTGGGCTCTGGGCCACTCTGTAGTCTGACAGACACTCCTGCCATTCCACATTAAACCCTGTTTCTTTGATGTTTGTAGATTAAATGGTGATACCCATCTTCCAGACCTTCCCCAGCCATCCCAACATATAACAGGTTTTTCCAACAGATATTGGATTGAGATCTCTGTCTGCAACAGCTATGCATACGCATTTGAACTGTGTCCTCTACTTGAAGACAAAATACTTAAAAGTACAGAAACTGAGGCATAAGCATTGAATATGTATAACAAATTGTCATATCTGTCATGCTGTGAAGTCACCCTGCAAGTAGTTCTACAAAAAATCCAAGGAGTTTAAAATTCCTGTACCAAAGATAAGCAAAGCTAAAATCTTGAGCAAATATGTTATCAAAAGCCTAAGCATGAATAAGATACATTCTTATATCGCCTTATAGATCATGAAGGGATTGATTAGCATGGAACTTGAATGCCCTAAAGTGGAAATCCTCTTACCACTTCTGGTCAAGACAATGAAACTGAGAAAAATAGAGAATGTAAATTCACTTGCAGAATTCATATTCTGAACCCACTTCCCTGAGAAGACATCAAGCCACACGATATGTTACCCTTCAATTGACCACTTTCATATTTGTCTCTATCCCTAACATCAGCCAGGGGGATTTACCACTTCCCAGAGTTAGAAGAGGCTCTTGTAAACTAAACTGCATGTTTGTAACTGGTAAAAAAGCCCACAAGAAGGAAAACATATGCCTTATCCCCATATCATTTTTTTTTATTCATCAATGTGCAGCTTTCTGAATTGTGCATAAATTTGAAAGGGAATGGAGATGATTCTGTATAAATATGAACAATTTTGAATGGAGAAGCAAAAACATATGAGGACAAGGTCATTGATCTGAAGATCTTACAATCTGAAGTAAGGACATGTAAAAGATAAGAACTCTCAAGGACAGACAGGAGTGGACAAGAAAGCTGAATGCAAGGTTAGGCTGACTTAGAATTTGACCAGTGGAAAGCAAGGTGGATTTAACAACAATAATTTTTTTGCTTTCATTTAAAAAAGTGGACTGAATTATGTAGCAATAGCCAGTCCAAGCATGTGTGAGCATACAATTTCAGAAAGAATCTCTGTGATCAAGTGCATCATCAGCTCATCAGTCTAATGTAATAGATTGCTTCCTCATAAGATCCATCTCAATGAACTAATCCAATTGCACCTTAAAAATTAATTGAATATTTGTTTCCCCCTAATCAGACTAGAGAGTCAGTGAAAACTGCGTTTGTGAAGGTGATAAAAGAGAGGAGAAGACAGCTCAAATCACCTTCCCATACTCATAAATCAGAGAGAAGCTAATATCCCAGATATTTGGGGTCATGGGATTGTTCGGTGTTGCATCAGTAAAGTGAAAGAGAAACTGAAGTGGGTGTAGGACAAATACAGTTTCCTTCCAGCACATCTGCACCTGAAGAGTTATTCTGGAAACACACACATAATTAATTGCTTGCCTGGGTGGGGCAATTTGAATGGAGAGAGGGTATATGTGAGAGCACACAGTCCTTCATTTATAACAGAGACTGATACAACGAAGTGTCCTAAAAAGACGAGGAAGGAAGCAGTGCGTTAAAAAAAGGCTTTTCCCTTTGCATTTTGTCTTTCAGTGAGGGAGAGAGAGAGAACAGGACAGGACAGACAAACTGAAACAAAAAATGTCATTTTCTATACTGTTTGCATGATGTTGGTACTCACTGCTGCCATTGTATATCTTTGCTAAAAGATTTAGATCAGTTGTTGTAAGGAGTGCCAATAGACTGATCAATTATACAATGAATGACAGATTGATTTATGTCTGTACTGTCTCCAGTCATGAGTTAGGAAGGCACTGTTGCTAGGAAGCCAAGAGCAGTGAGAATTTCAGCTGCAGCAGGACAACCTGGATTCATTATGCTGTGCTCTCTAAATCTCTTTAACTCCTCAGAGAAAGCACATTTATTTTTCCAGTCTGTATATCTGACTTCTTCCTCTGACAGATACACAGAAAACCGCCTAGGTAAATGCATGACCTTACAATATAATCACTCACAGCAAATCTTTAAAATTTATTTAAAATCCCTCTGAAAATAGCACTTTCCCCCTTGGCGCAAAGGTGTGATATGCCTTTTCAGCCCTACACCTGGCAATTAACATCATCACAGAATTAAATTGAAACCAGAAAGAAAAGAATAATCTGGGGGTTATATAACCTTATATATATAATATATATAGCCTTAAGATCTAAATAAAAAGCTTCATTTTTCAAAAGGACTGAGCAATAAACAGCTGCAGTATAGGTCAAAGAAGGAGCTCTGAAAACCAAACCATTAATTTCAGTATCTACATATGAATTTGAAAGTCAATGCAAGGTTTAAAAGTCAATGATAAGAATATTTTAAGTACTTTTATCTTTAAGAATCTAGCCTTAAGCTTTTCTTTTTCTACAGGTCATATCTGGAAGAGCTTTGCCTTTCACAGCTTCTGAACACCCAGTGGTCCAGCTGGACATGCTGTAATGCATGGACACTCAGCATTCCTCAGCAGAAAGCCAAAGGTGTCTCAGATGACTGATACAGAAGGACACTTTGATCCTGAGTTTTGATTTACAATGGATGGGAAATTATGGGGTTTGTTTTGGCCAGGATACCTCTGGTGCAACACTGCCCTGGCAATAAGTGGAAACTGATAACACCTGAAGACGATATGAAGTCTGGAAGGTGAACGAGGCTGCAAAGCCACAGTACAAGTCCCACAAGGTAAAGCTGTAATTTTCTGCAGTAAACACAATTTTGGGTAATTTCCAAAACTCTTTTTCCATTGCAAAACAATTTTAGCAGACAAAGATTGACCAGTCATTGTTACACATATTTTTCCAAACAGTGCTTCGCAAAATTTTTAACCATAACTACAGTCACTGCTCAAAAATTCCTGCAGATCATCATTCACCTCTATCATCAAACTCTTGGCTGGAAACCCTCTGTAATCAGAGGATTCTGCAGATCATCTTGGGAAGCGCTAGTCTACATTTCATAAGGGTTTCTTACTTTGCTTACAGGTTTTGAACATCATGATGGAAAGAAACAGAGAGAGTGGTAGAGCAAATCAGTTTTCACTTTTGTTGTTATTGTTTATGTTGTGAGACACTGGGAGGAGCAATGGAAACAGGACGGGAGGAAGGAGGGTTTGGATTAAAGTGTATGTTCAAAGATATATTCATATAGATGAATGTTGGCGTGGTTACGGAAATGTTGTAACGATGTCACCCCAATATGAGTATAGATCGTTTCCCTTTATTAGTCAGCAAAACAAGGTTTATATAGCAAAGCAATTACAGCATCGGATTGGTTAGACCCCCAATCCATATATAGGCAA
>Ga0065711_1029091_pt1 | contig 37680 bp, 28 predicted proteins | sample Hoacrofraction12_FD_59098 | JGI IMG/M metagenome (GOLD analysis project Ga0065711, IMG submission 59098) | Hoatzin crop microbial communities from Cojedes, Venezuela - Epithelial fraction 12 v2 (version 2) | ecosystem: Host-associated > Birds > Digestive system > Esophagus > Crop | place...
AAAAAAAAAAAAAAAAAAAAAAAAAAAAAAGGAAACGGAGGAAAAGGGGTTGGGGGGTAGAAACAGGCAAGCGGGAAGGACCCGCAGGAGGCAGCGCTCGCCCTCTGGGTTCGTCCGTGCCCGACGGGGCGGGCAGGGCGCGGCGGGGCGGCGGGGCCGGGGCTGGGCTCGGCTCGGGTGCTCGGCTCGGCATAGGCGGGAGCTTGGCGCTTTCAAGAAATTCGTTTATTATCCGCCACAAAAAAAAGTAATGCCTGCGTGCACATAGATAAAATACATACATGTATACACAAACGTAAACGTAAGCATAAGCATAAACAAATATAAATATAGGCATAAATATAAATATAAATATAAATATAAATATAAATATAATATAACCGCAGTGGATGGACCCGTTTTTTTCCAGCTGTGCATCCACTTGCTCTGCGCCTGTTCCCGGCATGGCCGGGCCGTTTGGATGGCGGGTGCTGCTCTTAGTCCCGGGCGGAAGCAGCTTCCCCTCCCTTCCCAGTGCTTCCCAGTTCCCATGGGGGAGGACCCCGTCGCCCTCACACCCAGGGGTCCGCCACAAACTTGACACCAATCCCCCAGGCCCTGGGCGTTTGATTTAAGTCCCTCAGCTGCCCCCCTCCCATCCCACCGCACCCCCCCATCTGACAAGTCCGACCCGAGCGTCCCCTCACGGGCGCCTCTTCCCCAGCTGCACGGGGCCGGGGGTGGCCTCGCGTTTTGATTAATATGGAAATAAAACGCAGAAATAGCAGCAGTACTTAGCTTCATTGCTTCAGTTCAGAGATTTATTGGCGAGGAGATAAACACTAGGCTAGGGGCTAGCTCGGTAATTCACGGTCCCCATCAGTTATTACCAAATGAGCACATCGTTTTTCTTTGAAGCCACAGAGGGGAAAAAAAAAAAAAAAGATAAATAGGAAAAAAAAGAAAGAGTAATTTTTTTTAATAGGCTGCTAGCTTCTGCCCACCCAGGTCCAGTGTGGGACTGCCCAGCCCGGCTGCCCCGCTTGGGGCCCTGCTCTCTGAGCAAAGCTAGTAAGGGGGTTTATTATGGATCTGTGCCTCTTAAAACTCACCTGTCCTGCTCTGCCTCTCTCCACCTTTCTCCTGTATTTTCCCAGGAAAATTTGCTCCTGTCCAAACGGTTTGGTTTTTATTTATTTTTAATTTTTATCAGGCCTTTTTTCCTCCTGCAGAAGGAGGTAGGCATGAATTAGAGCTGGAAAGAGCTGTCACAAGATGACACCGCGCTGAAGCTGCAGAAAACAAAGTGGCAAGGTTGAAAGGGGGAGTATAATCCTTTACTAGATGCAGTGATACTGTTGGAGAAAACGGGCACTTTGGGGGGCACACCAACCCGTTCTCAGATCTGAAATGGAAACAGCAGACTAGAAGCTCACTACCAGCTAAATACTAAAACGTAAAGGAGACGCCTTTCACTGGACTTCTGTGATATCTGTGGATTTGAGTCTGGTGCTTTGCGTTCAGTGCCATTAGAAATGCCCTGAGCCACTTGCAATGTGCTGCCAAAAAACGACCTAGGACCTGCCGAACACTCCTACCCTTCCAGACCAGCAGGAGAGGTCAGGTGAGATGTCCCAGGGCATCTCCGTGGCAGTAAATACCTGCATTTAGGTGGCTGAGTGGAGCCTTAACTGCTGATCATTTTGTGTTCTCTGATCTCTAAGGTAACTGTGTTGATCAGAACAGTGAAAGGTTTAAGGGTCAAATGAATAAAGCAAAGAGGAATTATTAATCTTACGCCACGTCAGCGGGATGCTGTAGTGTTCGACGGTGCTGTAACTGCAGGTGTGCTCCCTTTGGTGCGGCCAACTACCGCTGAGCAGAAAACGCTGACCTGAAGACACCTGAAGAGTGAACGGAAATGCCTGCAGCCTGCTTATCCCAACTGGTCTTCCTTCTCCTGCTCTCCATTTCTCCATCCCGAAGTCGAAACAAACCCATTTTGCTTAATACTACATTGAAATTAGCACGTGTGTAAGGACACTGCATCTGCAGGACAGTAAAGCCTGGCTGAAGGGCAAAACTTCTTAAAAATTAAGATCACCAGTTGAGACTTTGGGACCAAAATCTGTACCCAACTTCCCCCAGTCTTCTGAACCTGTTGTGAATCAGCAGGCTGGGATTTTATACAGCACTGGCTAAAGACCGCAGATCAGTATTTTAATTCAATCTTTTTATGTTTGTTTGTTTTCCCCCAAAGTGCTGTTGTTGCTGTTGACATGTACGTCTTGAAAGTTACCTGGCAGAACAGCATCAGCTCTGCCAGATGGGCAAGAGAAAAACTACAAGCAATGCAGTAATTTTAGTATTTATGATGAAGATGATTTGTGGAGACCTGCAAATCAAAAACTAATGGATTCCTTGTAAAACGTGTAGAGGATTGACAATAAAAGAGATTTGCACAGGGCCTGGTCCTGGTGCCTTGTAAGCTAGTGTAAGCAGTGAAGACTCAATTTTTAAGGCAGAGATAACGGTACAGCTGAGTCAGACCACAAAAGCTCCTGCATACAGCGGGAAGGAGCAGGAGCAGCAGTCAGCAGTGTTATATCCCCCTCAGTTGTCATCGAGACCGACTGGATGAGGGGGAGGTTTATTGGTGCTTAAATATTAGTGCATAGGGTTTCATGATTATTGCACAGGTGTTCAGCTGTAATGAAGCACAGGTCGTTCTCCAAAAGGAGCTCCCTTTATTTCTATAGCATCACATGCAAAGTGTTCAAAGGCAGCGTTAAACACGGGCCAGCCAACCGCAGAACAGGGCAGGGAAGGAGCTGCTGGCTTGGACGCCTGTGTCCCTTCCGGGGAAACCTGTTCCGTGCCAGGGACAGAGATGGGGATGCGGTGGTGCTTTAGTCCCTGAGGAAACATTTTACAAATTATTCACTACAGAAAAGCTGATGCTTGTGTTATTAAAAATGGATTCTGTTTTTCACAACTCTAAGTGACCTTTCTGCAAAATGGCTTCTTGTGTGGGTTGGGGGGTTTTGTTTGTTTTTCAATATATTTCACTTTTATTTTTATTGGTTTCTACCCAGTGACTCTGACTGTCACGCATCAGGTGCTACTTTGCAACGTTTCAGCTGCAAACTGTTAGGCAGCTGTCTGAAAAACGTGAGACTTCATTTGTAATTTTTAAAAAGCAGAGAAATACTTCATGACTAACTAAAACTTCTTTTTGCAAAATCTGACTTTTGGCCTGAGGGAGTCGAGTCCTCATCTGTGGGGTCAGAGGAAGAACAATAAAGTGACCACACCAAACATTCTGTTTCCAGACTTCTTGTTTTTGGTGATAAACAAAGACCTGTCAAGCGTTGTGCAGGAAGTAGCGGACTAAAAAGGCAGATAGTCCCTTGTGCTCCCCTGCCTCACGCTTTGCAGAGGAATCGGCCACGGCATGTTTTGTGCATCTCATGCACAGCAAGTGAGTTTTTGGGCACCAGGGGAAAGGCAGCTTGAGACATCTACTGGGAGAGCTTCTGTCCCACAGTTCAGCACCTGGCTGTCCTCCCAAAACTGCAAGTGACAGCAACGGAAATTTGTCACGACTATGGTGACCTTTGGTGTGATGATGGCTTGCTTGGGCACACTGAGAATCGAGTTTGGACACCACTCCACAGCACGTACGTGCAAATACTTCTAACAGGCTAAAGATCAATCGGAAACAGACCTACCAGGGCTAGAAACCACAGAAGCCTTGCATGTACTCTCGATTTCTGTGCAAACGCCCAGATCTCTACTGGTGTCTGAACACCTTTGAGTCACAGAAATCGGTAAAGGGTCAAAACCAGACGGCTCTGAAGGCTTCTTTTCCAAGGGAGGTGGATGCAGTAATTTCCAGACCTCTGTCACTGAAGTCTCGACTCGTCCACACTGTCTTTGCACGTCTGCTCTGGGAATATCCCAGAGCAGCTGTTGTGGGGTGGTGTTTGGTGCCCACGGGCAGTCTAGCCATGTCCCTGCTGCTCTGAGGAGTGGTCTGCAGACTGCCTACGAGCCTGGCATGTGTTGCCTCCCCCAGCTTGCCTTCCCTCAGTGTGTCTCCCAAAACAAGTGCTGTGACCACGGTCTCCTGAGGTGCCTGCAGCCCCGTAAGCTTCCAGGCACGGTTAGGTTCGAGGGGCCCCACACATTGTGGAGGTGCTTTATGACCAGGCTCCAGCCCGCAGCTGCCAGTTCACAGACCACACAGCCCTCTGGGCTGCCTGCTTCTCACGGCCTGGAGACCACGCCTGTAAGCACTGCATGTACCCTAGCTTCTTTTTCACTGAGCACCTTTGGCAGGTTTAGCTGTGCTCAGTTTTGAAGCAGGCTGAGCTAAGCTCTGCAAAAGCACTTGAGCACAGACTTTCCAAAGCTTCAGGCTCATCCTTTCCATGGTTTTGTCATTCCCTAGGCTCTCCAGCACAGTCCCTTTGCCCTTCCCAGAGGTGGAAACATACACCCCCACTAGTTTGTATCTTCCATTACTTCTGCCAGGATATGAGCTTTTCCTTATGTGACTTACAGAGATGGATTATTGTATGTATGAGAAGATTTTCTCCATAATATGCTCAGTCTATTGTCATACCAAGTTTTCAAAGCTTTCAGTTTTTGAGCAGATGCCCAGAATTTCACATACAAGTGACACGCGGCATCTACTGCTTCAGAACCCACAGCACATGCCTATACATATAATGATACTTCTGCATATTCTTCTTCATCCATGAAGTGTCATGGAAACGACTTGACAATCACCTTTAATGTGATACACCTTTCTGAGCCAAACTGTAGTGTAAACTGGATGATACATCCCAGTCTGGACTTGATGTCGCTTGGCTGACACTAGCAGGTCAAGCACCATTTTGCATAACTAAATCGAGGAGTCTGTCACCAACACTTTAACTAGGTTTTATTTATCACAACTCATTTATTGATGCTACAGGCCCTTGTATGCTGATGTATGTGAGAGTGGTGACCCAAATCCTCCTCAGCAATACACATCCTGCTGCACTTGTGTTCCTATCCCAACTCCTTTTCTCTTATCACATCCTTAGTTGGAGTAGGCTCAGTCCTGGTTCCTTGCACAATGCTCTTGGACGTAATCTTCAACTCCTATCCCTTCACTAAAACAGGACCATAAGGCCTTTGGTCATGCTTTCCTAGATCCTGAGAATCAATGATTAATCCTCCGTAGCTTAGTTACACCTTCCCCTCATCTCCAGCCTCGTGGGCTTTCCAGGTGCAGCTTTTCAAGCAGATGTGTTAGCTGAAGCAAGGAGACTGATTCAGTGTCTCAAAAAACAGATAGTTTGCTGTGACTTGTGGAGCACATCAGTGCAGCTGGAGGCAAAATCGTGCCTGCCTTCGTTTCATCAGCACTTTCTTGTGTTTGTTGGATGCTCTAGGGTTTTCCATTTCTCAGGGTGCTCTAAGATGTCCAAGATTCCTATTCCAGGCTAGGATCATGGACTTCATTGCTCCTAGTAATTTAAACAGTGCCACATAATGTTCTCAGGCATTGGAGCTCAATTATTTATGGAGTCAAATTGTTACAACGGTTCCTGGCATGGTTTGGCTCCAGACAACCAGCTCTCTCCTGAACATTTCCCAGGCATGGTTTGGGGATAGCACAAGCCAAAGGCCAATCCCAGCAGGCAATTTGTATTCAGCCACACTGCCTGGAAAGCAAGGATTTAATAATGTGGACACAGGCCAGTCTGTGCCAGTTGGCTTCAGAGCTAGATAACAGTCACAAGCATGTTTTGGGTACACGTAGTCTCTCAGTCTTTCTTTCTCTTACACCAAGTTTTGCCCTTGTCATTATCTCTTTCTGACTGTCTTTCTCTCCAGATTACGAGGAGGATACATTTCCTATGTTGAGTGAGACATTTATCAGAATTATTGACTAATCAAAGTCTCCCATTAGCTGATTTTTTCCCATTACTGTGTGGCTTTCTCTGCTCAGCTTCACCCTGTTGTGCAAGATTGGTCTATCGAACTATGAAACTGTAAAGAAGGTCTATTTCTACTTTTGTGCCATATGCAAGAAATCCTTCCTCCATCTTCCATAGGTTTTATGTCAACATGGGGCAATAGATGCTCAAGGTAGTGAGGTCTTATGTTCCACAGGGACCTTTTCAGTTCATGCATATGACACACTGGCATAAAGTAGTCTTCAGTACTGGAATTCATCAGATGTCCAGAGACAGACCTTTCTCATCAATCATCACACCTCCACCAAGAAAAATGAACCCATGATACTACCTCTCTTGTTTTTTCGACTCCAAAATTTGTAAGGAGTTGGGGCAAGCACAGGGCTTTTAACTTGTGCTTTGTAAGGGTTATATGACTTGTGAAAGAGGTGGTTCCAGTCACGCATTGAATGTGAATCTTAGGGCTTTTCCCAGAGACCAGTCCCCTCTTCTTTCCAGCTGCTGAGACCACACAAGCTGCACTTGGTGTCCCATCCTTCACTTGTTTCAGCGTCTCTCAACTGATGAGTGCAAAGTGATGGTCCAAAGAGAAAACTTTACTTTTCCCTTTGTTATTGCGTTTCCTTAAAAAGTTGCAGTGCTTTTTTTCCTCCCATTGGTGCATTTCACAAACTTGGCAGCACTCCATCCACACTTTTGAACCACAGCCCTTCTTTGCAGTTGTCTTTGTGTCTAAGCTTTCTGCCCAAAATCCTGCCTACAGGCAAAGCCAGCACTGACTAAGTACCCTCTGTCAGATCAGCACTGATCACTTCTTCACTTTTGTCCACATGGATAGCTGAGATCTCTGGGATCAACTCTGTTGCCAGCAACACAGCAGAAGAACAGTCCTTATGTAAACCAAATACCCCTTTACGTGGCCTGCCCCTGTGAAGATCCCAGCATGTCTCACATATTGCAGGACCCTACAGTCCTACAGCCCTACAGCTGACGCTTTCTTGGGGTTTGTCAGGTTCAGTTTCTTGAATGTCTCCTGCTCATTCCCTCACCTGGCTGCCGGCTCCATCGATCTCTCTCCATGCGCAGCCCTCTTCCTCCAGCTGCAGCATCTTCTATTCCAGCCTTCACTGCTGTGGTGGTCTCACCTTGCCATTGCATCTGCCTGACCATCTGTTGAATCATGTGCGAAATAAATAACAGCTAGTGACAAATAATAGCTATGGAAACCCTTCATTAATAGCCTGGTGGCCTTACTGGACATCCGCCACTTCACAGCATTTTCTTCTTTTACTTTGCAGGTCACAGTTATATGGTAATATTAAAGGAGTTTGTAATGCTAAAGGGGTTTAAAGTCCTTGGGCTACTTAATATACAATTTTTACGTTTTTCCCCAAAGTGTTGCTATTATTTAATTCCCCTTGTTCCTGGCTGCAATACTCTTCTGTACCTAGAGAGACCATAAAATTGGCCCTTATTCTATGCTTCATCACAGCATTAAAGATACCATACCTGTTGCAATGGGTAACTGAAAACCAGCTTTTAAAACCAACCACATTCACACCAGTAAAATGCTGAGAAGAAGTGAGAATAGTAGATTTCTCTACACTCCCTTCAGCTGAGCTAAAATTTTTTTGGCCTTCTCTGCACAGGAATGCAAATGATTTTTAATCTGGATTATAGAGAAGGTGAAAACTTGTCTTAATGTGTCTGGTCAATAACAAGTCTTTATCTTCACTGAGACCATTAACCCACCCTTCTACATGGACTCAGCCACTGGGGTGCTCAAAACATGCTGGAGGTAATGTAAAGGGTTGATGTTTCTTCCAGCGAAGTCACGGAGAGCTTTGCTTAGAGGCCAGTAGCAGAGCTGCAGCCTTGCAACCAGAATTTGTCCTCAATCTTACATCTTTCTTGCTACATCTGAATGCCGAAAATGAATTGCTCTGAAGATAGCTCTGGAGTTAATTGATGGCACAGACGTATGCCAAAGTCACTTTTGAACAGTTGTAATTGTCCTAATGGTGAGCATAGCTAAGTGGTATTAGAAAAGCTTTGTTTTTCACTTTCATTCCTGATTCAGTTCAGGGATGTTCACAAAACTACTATATTTGACAAAGTGCTTGTTTTATTCCCCAGCTGCCTTGAACTAACAAGCTGATGACAGATTTTCAGTACAGATGGGATTGTTTGAGGAAAATATGCCTAGCAAGCAGGCTCACTTTTCAAGCAAAGTTATTTCAGTTTATCATGCTTGGCTCTCAAGGCATGCAAGCTTCTCCAGTAAGGGGAGCTGCTGGGCTCAGCTCAGGGGAAGGATGAAAACAGGTGTCGGAGCTTTTCTGATGTCTAAGGGGAACTTCCAGCTCTTTTTTTTCCATTGAAGGTGTCTTTGCACTCACTGGCTGAAGATGTTCATTTCTGCAGGTTGAAGACGGGCAGGTATTTCCTAAACACTGGGTTTTATTGAAGACCCCCCAGCTGCAGAGCTGCCTGTGAGGGTGCCATCTGCCCCCACCCACTCAGTTCACTCCTGTGGAGACTCTGCAGCCCACCAGCATTGGGGACCACAGTGACTGTCCACAAAGAGATGCCTGAGATGCCGTACAATCAAAGCTGCCTGGTCACAGCTGCAAGTGAGCCTCCCACGGACTCAGCACCCTCTCCGTCTGTGCTTGAAGTTGGGGTACCTGTGCAGCAGCCTGCAGCCAGCAATCTGGGGGGAGTACGTGATCAAGACACCTCTAATTGCATTGCTGACACCAATTCACCCCTTGACCTTTGGCAGAGATTTGTAGATATGCACAGATTTGGATGCTATGCACTATTGGCTACCCAGTTTATCTGGTCAACTGGAACTTGGAAAAGCACAGAAATTGTTGGTATGGACCAAAATCCCAGCACCAGCAGGTCCACAGATAGGTGGTATTGATCTGGAGTGAGAGGAAAACCACCCCTGAAAATGCTCGTTGTCCCTGCCTTCCTCGCACCCCTTGAGACACACAGCGCATGTACAGTGAGTTTCCCTTCCCCCTTTCCCTACATCATCAGGCCAGCTCCATGTGTTTCAGCATGACTGTAGACAACACTTGTCTGCTTTCGATGGGGATTTTCAGGGCATAAAAATAAATACCAGGCTGAGTTAAAACTGGTTAAATCCCTCAGGACCTCAGTAGTGTTTTAAAACATATGTGAAGGGGAGGAACTATTTTTCACACGTCCTAAAGAATATAGCTGACATATGGACCATTCAAAGGAAATTTTGTTCAGGCCATTGGCCATGCATGAATGGCCTGGCTTATACAGTGGCGACCCACGCTATGACAGGGATCTTCTCCCAGGAACTGGGTTTTCTAGGAAGTGAGAGTAAGTCCTGTGGATGCTAATCCTGCTGCAGGCTCTTGGAGCTGGTACCGGACCCAGGACCCAGCTGGAGTGTCAAGGGTGGGTTGGGGTGGCACAGTCGCACCAGAAAAGCCTGGCCCATGCATTCCCACTTCTGCTCCTTTCCATCACAAGCTTTCTTCTGACCGTGTTCCCTGGTGCTTGCTGCTCCAGTCACTGCTTTACTGCAACTGAGGACCATTGCAACACTGCAGGTAGGTTAGGCATCGCAATCATCTTTCCACTAAATACTTCCAAAGCCCCAGAGAAATACCTCATAAATCTTTGTACTCCCTTGGAAAAAAAGAAACAAACCACAAAACAAAACAAAACCAACAACAAACTGCGAGGAAGTTCAGGGAAATAAACCCCTAAATCGAATTTCTTGCTTTAAAAGTGCTTTACATATATCACCACCAACCAGCATGTAAATTTTAGTCAGCTACTGGACTAGTCTTTTAAAGAAGTTGAAAAATGGCCCTGCGTCCTCAAAGGACACACCTGTTATCTGAAACAGTTTTTAACCAGCTTGTTAAGCGGCTTTGACAGATCAAAGACCCCGGACAATGGGCACAAACTTTAACAATAGTTTAGCCTTGAGCAAAAGCTTCTGTCAAAGCAAGGCTTGTGCCAGTAGTATTATGGCCTGCAATTGAAAATAAATTTTACTTGAATAAGTACCTCAGCCTGATCAGAGGCACTGCCGCCAGGGAGACAAAAGCAGTTGGGGATAAGTTATTGACTCCACTGACAGCATGAATGAAGTTCATTATGCCAGCCCACTCTTGGTAAATGTGTCAGGTTTTAAACTGAATTAGGTGGCAGGTGCATGGACCATTTTCCTGCCCCCCTTGAGACAGTAGAGGGCCAGCCATCACCTGATTCTACAGACAAATGTTTAGATTTGGTTTTCATATCGCACGGGCACAAGTGACAGGGTATTTAAATCATAAATAGGGTTTCCTGTGAGCCCTCGTCCACCGCCATCTCTCTCCTTCCCTGCCACTGGCTGGCCGTGCTCCAGAGGTGGGTTTGCCTCCCCTCCACAGCACCCGCTGCAGCCCCCTTCCTCACCCCTCTCCCTGCCTTCCGCGGGGTCTGGGCTTCCACGGGCCACCTCCGGGGTCCAGCCTGAGCTAGAGGGAAGCCCAAGCCCTTCTGCCCCAGTTCAGGTGACACCGCGCACAGCCGCGTGTCTATGACTTCAGCAAGGGTCTGGATCGAGCCCCCCCGTAGTTGATATTATGTGATGTATGTGGGTGTAAAGAGATCGAATCCAGACATCCAATGTTTGCCTCCAGAAAGGCCTTCTGCAGTGAAACAGTGTTTAATCCTCGCGAGCCTCTGATGACAAACATCACTGCAATTTCACAGAACTGCAAGGAAGTGATGTGAAACATGTATCCATGTATATATATACACATACAAAAGCACATATAATAATACAAATGCACCTGCATATGCACCAGTATTTAAAAATTTTGCTAGAATTCAAAGAAGTAAGGTGATATTCTGCCGTGCTAATTTGATGCTCTTCTGCTTTAAGATTGAACTGCAGTTATAAGGTGTATCTTTTATTTATTTTTCATCTGCATATATTGCTTGAAAAGATTTTGGTTTATAGTCTGCCAGGGTCTACAAGGATAATGCAAGATCAGCTGAACTTCAGATAGTTTGGATGCCAGCTCTCATTACTTAATCATGAAGCACAGGACTATTAAGACTCTTAAAAATGAAAGCCTCGTTCTCTGACCAGGGAGGGAGGAGTTCGCATATGCCTTTGGCTGCATGCCTTATTTACCTTAATGAGCAAGTAAGATTCCTTCCCCCTGTGAGGGAGCTGAACATCCCTTCTCCCGAAACTTCTGGGATTTGTTGCCTGTGTTGGTTACAAAGGGGAGCCTTATGCTTTTAGACAGCATTTTGGACACACTTGGGTACTTTTTTGCATTTCAGTTACTTAAATGACCTTAATTTTGTAAGAATGCCTTTGTAAGCTTGAAAATGTCTTTTTTTTTTTCCCCCATTTACTAAAGGTAAAGGCTTTGGATTGTCTGCCTGATAGCATACACCAGCCTCTGATCTTCAATAAAAAAATATTTATCCCCTTTGTACAAGGATTTCAAAGGACTGAACAAACACTAGTTAGTCCTCGCAACACTCTCCTGAAGGAAAACGTTATTGCTGTTCCTCCAAACTGAGAGCCAGTTCTAAAAAGGAGTGATGAGACTTGCCCAATGTCACAAGCAAGTGACTGGCAGATTCACACTCCAGCGGGTGCTTTCACCGTCACATAGTTCTTCACCCCCCTAACAGGACATTACTAAAGACACATTTGGCTCAGTTCATGGTTGTATTTAGCACACCTGTTAATACAGACTTATCAAACCCTTTTTTTTTCTGACTCTGATGAAAAGAGACCCAGGAAGCCTCACCCATGGATTGCCATCAAGACAAAATGTGTCTTTCTCCCTTACACAAATCTGGAAAAACAAAGTCTGCTTATTCTTTGGGGCTATCTAAAGACTGCTGTGTGTCAACACACAAAATCATTTCTCACAGTGGTATCACTTGCTGGATATGTTTCTTTCCTCCAACTACAGCAGATGGTGTTTCATAGTTGGTCACAAATGGCTGTCAGCGAGCGTTTGTCTGCCTGCCAGTAACCTGTAGTTTGGGGACTCCCTCAGAGAGTGTACCAGCACTGACTCTGCTGATAGCAGCATCTGAGGAAATGATCCGTCCTTTCTTGTCAGGAACAAAATTAGCCATCTCACTTTCAAACTGTTGACAAGGGGGATATGAAAGAAATAAGGGCTGTGCCAGCCCAGATGATGTTTCTTCAGCACTGGTTGAAGGCAGCTAGCGCTGACTATGGAGGAGAAGCTGCCTTTACCACAGCAAAAACTGACCTCTGGTGAAAGATGGAGATACAAGCGCAGCCCCATCCACGTGCCGGGATTTCGCATGGCGTTTCCACTGCCACCTTTCCCAAGCTCACTTTAGGTTTCTCTTGACCAGCTCTAGCGACAAGGAGGAAATGACCTTCAGTGGCATTGCCCTGTAGCAGGAAAAAGCCTTCGGCCAGGTACTGATCCCAGCACACCGGTCAGGGTTGCTGCTGGCTTCACGTCTGCGGGGAGAAGGCAGTGAGCCCACCCAGCATCCACCCTGACTGCGGCCTTGCCCCGGCAGCAGGGAGTGGGAGGGACAGGCAAAACAGGAGACAGCAGCAATGGAGACAAAATACTTCTGTCTCCATCTCCTGAGAAAGAAAACAGTTTTGGAAGCTCTGTAGCAGCTTGTAGCAGCAGTCGTTACCTTGCTGGTGGACACCCACACTTCATGCACACGCAGTTACAACCCCTTATGATTTATTTCAACAGAAATCTTAAAGAGGTGTCTGTGTGACACAGCCAAAATCTGTCTGTAGCAGCTATCTCAGGGTCTTCTGCCCTGCAGAGCAGTTTCTCTCTAAAACCCCATGTAGGATCTGGGCTTGTGAGCTTGGCTGACCTCTCTTTCCACCTGGGCTCGGTCAGGGCAGGTGTCCTCTCCAGGCCCATCATCTGCCCAGCGGAGGGGATGTAAGTTATTCGTGACCAGGTGGCACCACCAACAAAGGACTCTGGTGACTGCGTGCATTCCCAGCTCTCCAGCTTTCATGTGCGTTGGGAAGCTGATGTATGTGCCAATTGTATGTAGCAAAAATCCTGCACTGGTGAGGGGAAGATCAGATTGTATTGATGAAATTTACTACAGATAGTAATTTTGCTGCTCCTGTTCTGTCCTGCTAGCATAGATTTAGAGAAAATCCAGTTTCAGAGTTTCCCTTTCACAAAAAGTTTCTAATATTGCAAAATTCCTTCTCATCCTAAATGTAGCCCCTGTAAGAGAAAGGTAGATTAAATAGAAATTTAAGTCCTGCAAAAGAGACTGCTTTGGACAATATCAGAATGATCCATCTGAAATGAAGTATCCTAAAAAAGGCTGAATTGCTTAGTTTCAACTTCCTTATTTTTGTCACTGAACTCATGTTGAAAATACAAAGTACTAAATTAGGCAACAGTTGCAAGTCAGAATGAAGAGCTTGGACCTTGTTGAAATAAAATCTTCCAGTCTTCCAAAAATGAAATATTGCAGTAATTGGATTTCATCAAGTTTGGTACATCCTCACAAATCTGTTTCTTCCAGTGCAAATTTTGTTTTTGAATAAACATTTTGAGCTACTGTGTGGAATATTCATAAACAAAACCAAACTCACACAATAACTACAGAACACTAATGACAACAACTACCCAGAACAAAAAGGACACGAAAATTTTGCTTAGTTGCAATCAGACTTGTAATGAAATTTCAACTACTTCAACAGAAGAGATTTTTTCAAGACTTTTGAAGGTGGAATCTGCAAGCAAAGCTGAAAATCAAGCCTCTCATTATGGTTCTGTTGCATAAGATCTATAACTATACAGCAATTTTCCATTTTCTCCAAGCTTCAGTACTGGACTTCTGTTTTGATTTTTTTGTATATGAATAAGTCTCTTCCTGTTCATCTCTTTTGGCTACAAAGGTTTTTCTGAAAAAGACAGAGAATTTAGCTGAAGTAAGGCCATCTGCCTGAGAATGCAATGAGACTTTAACTCAGGTGCCCAGTAAGAATTATGCAAGTGCTTGTTTTACTGCTGATCAGAATAAGTACAAAAGGAGAATGGTGACTAGACTAAGCTTGGTCCGCAGTAGATGCCTTGTGCCCTGACTTGTATCCAGCAATGTGTTCGAGCATGCAGTCTGAGAAGGACAACACAAACGCCTCTAGATAAGTACATGTATAAATAGTCTCACCAGATTTTGGCTGGGAAACTTTCTAGACTCCGGCTAAGAACGGTTGACTTCTTCCTTACCCAGGTACGCCTAAGCCCCGCACAGCTTACTCTGCTACCTGGGTGAAGCCCTGTATTTGGTTTGCCCAGCTCCATTACTGTGTTTGTGTGCGCTCCGGTCATATGCATGTGATGTTCATATTGTTGACCACTTAGGGATAGACTGTCAATAGTGACAGACATGCCCAAAAGCTGCTGCTTCTTTTTTAGGACCAAAGTGGGGGGTTTACACAACCAGTAGAGCAGTCATTTCTCAGACAGCCCTGCTGCAGGCAAAGACTGAAAAGAAAAGGCTGTTGAAATCTCCCCAGAGCCCAGCATCTTCCTAACAGGGGGCACCCCTGCTTGGGAAAATCCAGTGGGGCAGAACTTCCCTTGTGGATGTTTCCAGAACATACCGCTAACGTTTTCTATTTCCCCCTCTGGAAATATAACAGGGAGGGTAAATGAAACGAGTGTCTGAAAGGCTGGAGAATGCGAGTGGCCGGGTGATTTTACACCTTCCCAAACTGCCACTTTCTGCTCCAGTGTGGAAAGCACTCATGCTTAGGGAAAAGTGCTCCCCTGAATCAGTATCTTCATCCTTTACGTTACCTAGATTTGGTGAAGACCATTCGTGTCAGGAGATAGCAGATAGCATAGTGGCCACTTCAGATTGTGTTCAGTCAGGAAAAGAACTGAACGCTTCAGAGCAGTATAGTCCATTGTGTGGTCCATCACTGGGGCCACCTTCAACAGTAACGGCCATGGTCAACAGAGTTGGTTCCTCTAGCTGAGTGGGAGGTATACACCAAATTTGGATGTCACCAATTTGATCAAGTGAGCTGCCCTGCACCAGGAAGATGACATGGCTGCTGAGGAAGTCTGCAATGCTCTCACGCACTGTGGGGAGCTCTGCTGCCACACACAGTGAATCATGCGCTAGTCCAGGGACTCTGAAGGCACGGATGGATCTGTGGCCTTACACGCATTAGGAAGTCCAGTAGTACCGCATTTGAGCATCTGGCTCATTGTGGATACCTGAGCATTTGAGCATCTGCCCCATATTGGCAGTGGTGGATGTGCATGATGAACAAGAGCAGCGCTGTCTCATGCATTTGGTTGGGAAAAGAAGGTGAGGAAACAGCTAAAGTTAGTTGCGGAACACTGTAGTGCATTTCTGAGTTTTCCTACCACTCCATAAGCTGAATATTTAAAACCTAGTTTCCTAGCTTTCTAGTATCTACTTTTCTTGAACATGACTTTTTTTTCCCTGCGTTTCTCTCACTTGCTTTACTGGGTTTGTTATCTTTAGTCAAACTGGAAAAAGGTTTTTTTCTGCGTGGGAGCTTCATAAGCTTTTTGATAAAGTTGTCAAGGAAAAATACTGGTACTCTGCCATATGGAAGCATTTATTCACTACAAAGTATGCAAATTAGATTACATCCTTGATGGCAGTGGTGTTAATTAGCATATCTTGGTCTCCTGCCTGCTAGAACTGGACCCAAAGTTTGTCTTTCCCCCCCCCTCCCCAGTCTACTCTTCAGGCCTCACAAAACTCTCTAACCTGACCAGATCTGCCTCAGATCCCTGCTAGAGCGCCTCTGGTGATTAGAAATTCCTTGCAGCATTTGCCCTCTGCCAGGGTCTCTCCAGCTGAAGATCTCAGTGGTGCTGAGGAGATTAACAGGAACCCCTTTGGGGACTGAGGAGATCAGCTTCACAACATGGCTTTAAATGTTGACTGGACCCATGATGAGATGCAGAAGCTCTGCGAGAGCCCTCAAGTTAATTAGGGGAACTTGCCAAGGCCTGTCAAACACTTGGTGATCCACATTGGATCCTTCAGACTTTTGGCAAAGCTTCGGAGACAACGACATGCCAGTGAAAGGCTCTGGCTGTGGTAAGTAACCATAAGCACATTCCCCCAGAGTTACCACCATTTCTTGGAAATAGCAAAAGCAACAGAGCGATTAATGAGCTTCACAGCAAACCAGGTCTGATGTCTCTTTCCCTCTCCAAAACCTGATTCCTCCCCCCCCCACCTCCCAAATTCAACAAGTTGTAAAATGCCCCATATTTCCAACGTCTTTTTTGGAGATCTGATGGAATAATCTACATTGGTTAAAACAGCAGTCTCTTGCACCCTAAACTGACAAATTTGGAAAGCTTTAGAAAGCAATAATGGTATTTGAATATCCATCTTGAAAATCAGTGGAGTGAGGATTGGTACTTTATAGCATAAAATAGGGATAATTTACTTCTTGAAGATCCATTAGTCTCAACATTACACAGTGTCACTCATTTACCGTCCACGGCCTATAGGTATTTCGAGGATAGCAGATGTTCACCTTTCCTGTAGACTATCATGTTTTCATCAAAATATATAGATATTGTTATCAGCAAGACAAAATAAACTTAGAAGACTCCAAAGGATATGGTTGACAGCAGCACCTACTCTTCTCGAGTGGCACTTTGCAGAGGAAACATGAACCAGAAAAGCCAACCGTTTGTCATTTTTAGTCATAACACTACTTACAAAAATGAGGGTGTTAATGTTATTATTGCAGCTAAATTTTAACCAACTCCCACATGTTCAGCCAGGTTTGACCTTGTATACAGCAAAGAAAAGTTGTTGTTAGGTCTAAGGAACATGTCCCTGTGTGCGGATGTGTTACCCTCTGCTTCCATCAGCTCAGTTACAGGATGCTGTCTAATGATGCTCTGAGCTTCTAATTCGATGCCTTTTCCTTCACTGCAATCTGATAGGCTTGTCCAGCCTCATAACGTAATTGCACAGACAGCCTCCTGCCCATGGCCTAATTGCATCTTGCCCTGCTTTCATCTTTCCAACCAAGAGCAGCAGTAGAGGAGGAAATTCAAGGAAGTTTAGGAGTTTATTAGCCTCTGCAAATGTTTCTATGCAAAAGACTCCTGCAGGCAAACGACCCTTAGCAAACACAGTACTCAGCAACGCAGTTTAAGGGCACTGAGAAAGAAAAGTGACTCTCTCCTTCGCAGTCTCCAGCCAAGACAGTATGACTTGGATTAGGATGTAAGTGATAAAAGTGCTTTCCAGCAGCCATTTTCTGAATATAGATGTTATCCAAGTATTTGACCATCATAAAACATGTTCTGGTCCTTTCAACTAGTTTTAAAGTGTGTTTCAGGGATTGTTTGGTTGATTTGGTATTTTTGTGGAAATATTCCACTTCATGTCCTACATTTCACTGACTTATCTGAGGACCATACCTGTGGGGGGCTTTTTACATGTCTAAGTACACACCCGCAAAAATGAAACTTCAGAGGCGACCTCAGTATTGACACCACCAGTCTGTTCCTTATTTGACAATAGGATGCGGATCAACACAATTTGGGGCTTTTAGTATTATACAGCCCCAGACTGATTCCTCTGTCACATGTGTGCTCACCTGTCGGCTGACCATGCCACAGATGCCTACACACTTCAGTATCTACAGCTTGGCTGGCTCGGGCTGTTTTTGCTCCATTCCCCAAAAGATCAAACATGATTCAGCCAGATGCTTAAGCACAGAGCTCAAAATAAACCTGTAGTAAAGTCAGATACTGATACTCAACTTCAGCAGGCCAAGGTGTCACTTGATGTGACCATGGGTTAGGAGGCTGTAAGCAGGAGGTGTGCTCTCCTTGCTGCATGGATCCACCCCCAGCCTTGCGTCTGTATGCCATTGATGCCAAAGGATTGTGGACCTTGATTCAGGCTTGTCAGTACTACTCTAGAATTGCTGTTACTGTTGGTTGATGGTGGTGAAGACGATTCTTACACTACCGTTAATTCTTCAGGAAACTGAAAGTCTTGCATCAGATGTATGCACAGGACAGGTCATAGCTAAGGGAATGAAACACCCATTTTCTTTAGCTAAAACTTCTTTTCAAACTCAATTCTCCACCAGTGTAAGAACATGTATCTTCTTTCCTTCCGTGAAGATACTTTTCCTGCTTCCTCCTCGGTGCCCAGACTCCTTGAGCACTCCTGTCCAGACACTCTTCCCCTCAACAAACACTAATTGGTTGTAATTCTTGAGCTGACTGGTACAACTGGGAGTGAAACTACACTCTCTCATACTCACTGCCACATTGAATTACTGCTTTGTCTATGCAGAATGACATTAGATTGGTATAAAATTTATGGCAATGGTATCACAGAACAGAAGTTAGTGAGTAAGGGAAAATGCTAACATACAGCAGAAATAGTCACTTCCTCAATTTATTGGTGTAGATGCTGGGGACTAATTAGTTCAAATATTAATTAAAAGATTAACTTGACCCCTTCACCATATCATTCCTTCAGCTTGTTGCCTTTGGGTCTATTTATATACTCTGCTAAATACTTGCTCAGTACTGTTGCAGTTCAGGACAATATTTATGCCTGCATTTAACTTCAAGCATAATCTGAAGTAGTCTTCCAAATATGGATGTTTTCTCAGTTTAGGTTTTTAATTTATATTTCATGCCGGTTTTTTCCATGAGTTATTGCTCTAAACTTGTTTTCTTTCTTTAAAGATCTGTAGAAACAGGAATATTAAAACCAAAAGATTTTGTGAGCCCTTTTTATTTCCAAATTAAAAAAGAAGTTATCTCTCATTTTGCTAGCACCAAAAGCCAGATGTTCTTTGCTGGTTTTAAGGACCCAGGTCCGGAGAAGACTGTTACTAATTGTTGAGTCAATCACTTGATTTTTTTTTGCGCTTGCCATGTATGCAATATTAGTAGCACGGGCAAATAAATTTGGGGAGAGTAAACCTGCCAAAATAAATCCAAGTTGCATCCCACACTTCCTTTCAAACAGAAAAATGGGAAATTGCACTTCCACTGAAAAATATTAGAAGTCAAACTCTTCCACGCTGAAACACACAAAAAGCTTGTGGAGAGTGGGGCAGGGTTTGTACACTGACTAGCTGCAAATATGGATTTTAGTTCAGCTAAAAATTTTCACTGCAAAACTATTAAAGCCTTATTTTCATGAAAAGTGTGACTGGTAGTAATACTATGACCAACAACATCTAAGAAAAGTTCTAACAGAAACGAGCCGTCATATAATCTCAAATTTTGAAGGCTTGAAATTTTTCCTGGAATTTTCTACAACACTCATGCTAATATGCATGCAAGCGTATATATGTGTGTAGTCAGGCGTGTGCATGGGAATGCACTCAGCTTCCATGCAGATGGGCATCAAATTTGTGGTGAAATATCCCATCCATTGAAGATGAGGCAATACTTCTTCATCCCCTAGCCATTGCCTGGACCCTGCCCAGGACTGTCTGCTTCTCCCCAGGGATTTGCCAGTGGTGCCTCGAGTGAAACCATAGAAGTGGCTTTGAGATGGGTCTTTTTGGTTAATGTCTTTTTAGTTGAACCCTTCTGCCTTTTAAAATGGGCTGTGTTCTCTGAAAGGTGCAGGACTTGGTGAAGAGATAGTCTTTGAATATCTGCTGTCCCTTTTCTCTCTTAAATGATATTGGACTGAGCAGGTCCTCCTGGTTAAGGTCCATCCTCCATTATTACACATCATTTTGCTGTGTGATTTGGACACTAGTGTATCCTGTCTCACTGGAGTCAGCTGATTGCAGCTGAAAAGCTTTTGAGATTGAAACAAAAATTATTGCAGAAGTGCTCAGGAAGCACAGTGAGCACCAACCAGCCTGGTTCTTTCTGGTTCCCCTGGAAAGCAGCAACCCTCGGCTCCAGGGAGGCAGCATCGTTTTTGTCGGTCAGGAAGCATCTTGCCCCGCAAAGATTTTGGTGAGCAGCGTGTGCGCGGGTAGAGTGTGCCGTGGGAGACTACCACGGGCTGATATGAGAGATGATATCGGAGATTAGTTAACCGTATGGGCTGAGTCCCCGGGGAGGTGTGTGAAATGAATCAGATTAAACAAAATTGATAATGTGAATACTTAATCAAACAGACAAAGGTAGTCTGCACAGCTAATTAGGGGCAAATAGAGCGTCCCTCTTGTACCTCATTTAACTGACAAATTGTGCAGACAGTTTTAATGGGAGTCTGTTTAGCAAAGAGAAGGCTGTACAGTTGACAGCTTGGCAAAATGTGGTTTCTGTAACACCACATGATGCTTATGGAAATTAGCCTGGTGCAGCTGAGCTCTGAGTAGGTGAGAGCTGCCCAAACTCTAGTAAAATGGTAAAATGGACCTTTTGCAGGCCTCTGTTCCTGACTTCTTAAAGGGACCTAGCTGCTTTTCTGCGAGGTGGCAAGGAACATTTCTGAAGAAACATACAGGATTGCTACGATACCAGAAAAGACCACTCAGATAAAAAATTCAGACTACGTCACCTTAGCTTACTGCAGTTGTCTGGTAAAGACAAAATCACTTTCGCAGCTTCTCGGGAGGTAGGTAAATCTGAATTGCTGTCAGTGATTTACCTATGCAGACAACGACAGTGCAAAGCGATCAGCTGAGTCATGCAATACGGGCCAACTCCAGGGCCAGATCAAGGACTAAGCAGTTGGCCAAGGCTGGAGACGCAGCCCTTCTCCTGGTGCAGGAGGGTATCTGCTGTGCTGTGGAGTGACTCTTGATAAACACAGGATTCCAGTTACTTAAGCCCTGAGTAACATCGACGTCAAGATTTTCTACATTTTCTGTTAACCCCATCCTCTGCATCCATCTCCTATCCTTCTCCAGAATAACCACATCCCTTCATTGCCTCTCCTGATGTGTTCCCGAGGCCCACATGCCCAGCCTTCTCCCAGAGGAAGACAGAGATGTTTGGATATGTTGCAAAGTCTGATGAGAGACTTTATAATAAACATGAGTTGGAGACTCAGCCCTTCAGGAAAGTGAGACAAGTAGCCAACCCTGGTTAGTTCTCAGTGGCCTTCACCAGATCTTTCGTGAGCAGTTGCTGTTGCACTGACATAGCAAAACAAAGTGCCTTGCTGGTAAAGGGAGCGCAGTGAAATATGTCTTAAATTTGTGAAACCGTATTCAGACTTCTCTAGTTTTGCATCTGCGTCTGTTTATAGGTCATAATTTCTAGTATGATAAATGGGAGAGAATTGCCAGAGGTTTAACCAGGGATTTTGAGCAAATCTCTTTCTGTTGGTTCTGCTCAAAAGACGGCTCTGCCTTACGCTGAGTGTCATCAGGAGCACGGGGAGGAGACCTGCTATCCCTGCAAGACCAACTAAGGATAATACAAGTTTTGCTGGGAGTTGTTGCCTGGGACTTGGCACCCTCTGTGGTTAAGTCTCTCTCTTACTTTCACTGGCCACTAAACATCATACGAATTCGGTGAATGTCTATGAGTACATCCATGAGTGTGCACATGCTGTGTTCACTCAGCCAAGCTACACATTTTTATCATGAAATCAGCACACTGTAATGCTTAGAGAGTGAGAAGTCTGAGGCTGTAATGTGAACAGTTACTTTCCACTTGATGTTGGCTGTTTCACTTTACTCTTCTGTACCTCAGCTCCTACACCTGCAGAACAGGACTATCCTTGCTACCTCAGAGCACTATTAGAAAGAAATGCCATCTTTGCCATGATCCTTGGTGGTGAAGCACAGGATTTGACATGGTCAAACTGTTACCTAATTAAAACTGGATAGAGAAGTCAAAATTGTGTGCGTTTGAAAGTGTCCAGGAAGAAAGTGCACAGTTCAGGGAATTTGTAGCTTCTACTTTTGTGACCCATTCGGGAAGCACGTTAGCTTCTTTCCCTTCCAGCTGAGGGGTTCTTGTCATCTCAGCACTGCAAAGACTTCATCAGCAGACATATTGAGTGCTGTCATCTCCACAATAGTGTGGAGTGTTGTCACATTTGACATCTGACTTATGCTTAAACACCATCCACTGTTGAAAGGCATGAGTTTATGATGGAACATAAAGATGGTAAATGCACGCCCTCAACTAAACATTTCAGGAGTGAAGTGTATTATATGTGTAATAAAGCTGCAAAGGCGGGGCACTGCCTGGAGCTAATGTTTCAGCTGAATTAACTTCTGGAGCTCTCCTTATGGAGCTCTTTCCTTGCAAGGAAATTCGTTAATACAGAAATTACAGAGAAACTAATTAAGAGGTGAGAAAGGAAGGAAATTATTTAATCAAACCAATATTACATTCCAGTTACAAAACTTAAAACTTCATCCTCGCATAGTTGTGGATTATTTTGGTCCATTTGTGCTAGGGTTTTTCTTCCATACCTGCTCAAGTGTCTTTCATGATATGCAAAGCCGTCCAATCCATTTATTGAATAGTTTCACGTATTTGGGCAGAAGTCTGTGTACACCAGCAATTCCCATTCTGGTCTCTAGTAATTTATTCCTCTTAGCCTCCCTCCATTACTGTGAAATGGGGGTAATGGAAATTTCCTATAGTAATAGTAGTGTTTGAGTATGGCAGATAGCATATGGAGAACAAAAGAAAGAAGGAGAGTGGGGAAGAATGGATGAGAGAATGAACAAATGATCAGACAAAGGAACAAAAGAGAAAAAAATAAAAAAAATATGGGAAAGCTTCTGTCTGAAGACCCCGGATCCCTCTCCTACGCCTCTGAGGAACAGCCTTTCTGTCAGGTGGACACAATCCAGCTATCGCAGTGGCTGAAAAAGCCTTCGGGAAGCAGGAGGATTTCTTTTTTTAACCTCTTCTCCAACTTGTTAAAGCCTGGATAAATCCCACCAGCTCCCTCACGAAACGCTTGCATGAGCAAAAGTTTTTCCAGAGCATTTCATGAGTCTCACATAATTGAAATAGGAGGGGGTTTGAGCCTGCTTCAATAGAGCGATTTGAGTTAATTGATAAACCTTCCCTTTTTATTATCAGTGCTACCCTTCTGTCTGAAAGGCAGGCAGATTTCCTTATGGGATTCGAGCAAATATTGGAAATGGTAGTGGCAAATTAGCAGGGGCCACAAACCAGAAGTGACAGCCCAAGGAGGCTGGTGGAGGGAGTGGAGCAATCCCTTACCAGTAGCAATTGTCCAGACTTATCATATGGACTAATCACAACAGAGCTGGTGAAATAATGGGTACCAGATGTTAGCGCTTTGTAGACGTTGGCTCTCTGGAGACCAGCTCCGCCAAGCGAGCTCCCTGGGAGCAGGAGCATGGCTCTCTCATCTATTAATAGGACAGGGGGCTGCTGGTCAGTGCCTGTTCCACGTATCTAATTGGTGACGCTACAGCCCCTTTCCCCAGCTTAAGGACTATTTGCATTCATGAGGAGCATTTCCATGGCTTGTATGCCTCAGATCCATGGCACTTTGTTTTGTTGAGAGAGATTGTCATGAACGAGTGAGTGAAAACTAGTCATGCAATAGATCAAATCATTAGTGCTTGCCACCGCAGAGGTCGTTAATAGGGACGCTTCTTTGCAAAGTGCTGAATATGCCCCTGCAGTCTTCTACAGCTGCAAAGATTTTACTGGCACAGTGGGTAGGAGGGAATGGGGTGGGAATGTTTCCCCCAGGAGCTTTGCAGAGAAAGCCCTAAGCTGCTCCCCAGAGCCCAGGAGCTGCAAATCCAGACAGGGAGTAAAGTAGACTTCTCTCTTGCTCTTACACGCCGTGCTACCAGACTAGGTCTGGCCACGATCTGGCCTTACAGGATTAGCTTACACCTCTCTAATTATTTGTACTAAGCTTTCTTGACAAGACAGAGATTTGCAGCTAAGCCTCTGCTCAGAGCGCGGCCACCAGCGCTGCTCTCAGCTGCCGCACGCTGTGCAGTGCCACGGCTCGGAGGGACGAAGTGGGTGTGGGTTAGGTTTTGTGCAGGGGATCAAGCTTGGCTAGGTAGTCAACCTGGTGGGTGGGCAAAGAGGGTCGGGGACCTTGCCTGAAGCAGAGGTGGCACAAAAGACAGTCACAGAGTTAAATAATAACCGGTGCTTAAACTAGGATAAATACATCTGTAAGACACGTTTGCCGTGGTTTGTTCTAAGCAAGGCAGGTCTGCAATGTGGGCCCCATCGCTGCCAGTGCCAGGCACAGAGCATGGAGCTCCTCCTCCCCTGTCTCCAGCACTGCCACACCAGCTCTGCTCTTTCTCCTTTCCTTTTCCTCTTCCCCTGCGCTGGGCTGGCGCTGACTGACTGTGGTTTCTGTGGGACAGATGGGAGCTGTCTCTCCTACGTGATCGACCTGCCTTTCAGCACAGGGCTTCCCAGGCACTTTCATGGGCAGAGACCCATCTCTGCAGAGGGAGTATAATGTGGGTGGCCTTTTAGGATATTGAGTAAATAACAGAAGCTGTTTCCCACAGTTTAACAATCTTCAGTCAAAGCATCTTATGGGTTCTGAGCACTGTGTTCAAAATCAGAGACGCAGGCTGTCCTGTCTCTGCTTGCCCGTGTCCTCCTTGGCTGAGAAGAAAGGTACTCTGATGAGGAAGACCTATAACCATAACTTATATATTCATAAATTACATAATAATTACACAATTATAGGAACAACCTTAGATATTTGTAATAGAAATATGTACTATGATGTCATTCGAGAGGCATCAATACACTTGTGTACTCAGGGTGAGTAGGAATACAGGGATCTTCGGTCGGAGTGGGCTTGTCTGTGGCAGGAGGGAAAGGAAGTGCCACTGCCCTGTCCCTACAGAAAGGACCTGTCATCTTTTCTCTGGTGGCTTTTGTAAGCAAAGTGAGAGGGTAAAGCTCGCACTTTACAGAGCATCTTTCAAGGGTAAATGGCAACCATTAACTCTCCTGCGACTTCTAAGTGGGACTTCAGAGCTTCTTTCTTTGCTTATTTGATGTTCCTTGGCATCAGCAGGGTTTACCAGAACTTCAGCTGTTCTGGGCACCTCCCTTTTGGGCACCATGAAGGCACCTGGGTTTCAGAAAACATTGAGGAGCACAGGTCACTCCAGGCACTGGAAACCATTTCTTACTTACGAAATCCCAGCCCTTGGGTTTTAGAGGGAATGGCAGCCTTAAAAGAGCTGCCTTCCTGAAAGGGACGTTGACAGTACAAATTACTTGTCATGCAGCTCCACTCATTCATACCTGGCAAGGACCCGGCATCTCATGGAATTTGGATGTTACCAGATTTGTTATATCGCAGTCATTAGAACCAAATTAATTTGGATTTTCAGCTCACTGTTCCTGAATAAAGCTCTTAGTTTTTCCCATCACCTTTAATACTAAACTACATTCACTTCACTTTTTTTTTCCTTCATTAAGATTTCAGTGGTGTTTGTTTATAAAAATACGAGATTTTTCCTAGGAATATTTTTATTAATTTGTGTGTGTGTGAGAAAGCTTAGAAAAGCTGAATTGGTGGAGACAGTAGAACTGACAGTTTCCATTTATATGCCAAAGGTCTCTTCTTATCTTCAATCTGCATCTAGAACAAAAAACCCTTGCAAGACACAGACATTCCTTGCAGTCATTTACACTGTTCCTGCAGTCCCCCAAGAGTTGTAGGTTTTTCTTTTGACAATTGAGATCAAACGATCAATCACCGAATACTTCCCCTTGTGTCTGGATTAGCAGTCAGTTGCCATTCCCCAGCATATGCCAGGAACATCTTCCCCTCCCCTCTACAGGATGCATTTCAACTTGAAACAGCAGCTTAGCCTTTGCGATAGCCATCACCAGCCCAAAGATGTCTGGTGGATGTTGGCAGGAATGCCCCATCCAGAGAGGAGAGAAGGGAAAAAGTCAGAGGGTTTCTGTCAACTCCTGACAGTGGCAGGAATGTCCCCTTTTCCTGACGAGCTGCCTTTTAGGCCTTGGCAGAGCCATTACCAATTCTATGGCTGCATTTCCCTCCATCTGGGGCCATCTGTCTTTACTCCTTCCATTCTGAAGTCAGAAAAGAAAATTATTTTCACATTAGCAACTCATTAAATGGCCCCAAACTTGTAGCACAATCACTGCTGGAGCCAAACCCATTGTTTTTACACTTCCAAACACCTACTTGGAAGCATTGTTCAGAGATCGGGGGTTGGCTTGCAGGACCTTCTGTCATGCACATGGGCAAGTGGGTGGGGTGGAGCCCTGTCACCCTCATCCATCATTCTCCATCAATGTCACCACCACCTGCAGAGACATTGCCCCCAGTCAGTCACTCACTTGGTCATTTATTTCTGTCTATCAACATGAGAAGAAGGCGAGGAAATGAGTAGTCAGTATCCAAGCTGGTAAGATTCCTAAGGCTTGTTTAAGTCAGTCAAGATATTGAAGAGGATCCAATGACTTAGGGAAGTTACACTTTGAGCTAAGTTTCTGAGCAAAAAGAAGCCCTCAGGAGGTCAGGTAGAGTGTGGATGCTCACCTTGCAACTGCTCAAGGCTACTGCTGCTAAATCCATGTGAAAATACAGTGCTTCTGGCTGGAGAAAGACAGAAAAGCTGTTGTTTCAGCAAAGCTGTGCTTCGACAGAGTCTAACCACCCACTTTTTCTTTTCTTTAGCTCGTTCTGAGAAGGGAAACACTGAGATTTCTTTTGAAGATCTGGCTCAAAGTCATGCCGAGGTCCCCTCCAAAACCCCCCAAGTTTCCCCTCTCTGGAGTGAATTACTCACTGCCCCACTACCAGACAGTTCCTGGTCAGCGGGTGCGGGGGGAGTGGGATCCCCAGCAAAACCCATGCGTGGTGCAGCCCCGCCAGCCCCCCAGCAGCAGCACAGCCCTGCTCCAGACGGCAGTGCTGACCGCAACCACCCTGCGCTGGCAAAAGGACGCGGAGCAGCAGTGGCGAGGGAGCCATTTGCGCAGGCCGAGCCATAACAGAGCAAACACATTTCTGTGCTGCTTGGCCAAGCCTGTGCTGACATCCGAGCAACTTCTAAACCTTCAGTCTCCGAACCGGCTACTGCAATCCTCTTCGGGGACAGCCCGCAGCTCCCTCAGTCCACCCGGCAGCTAGAAGCAGATGGCGGACGTGGTACCCTCTCTCCACGACTTTTCCGAAGCGATTGTGTTACTGCGTCTTTCCTGAGAGCTGACACTGGCCTTGGGAGATGCAGCTGCATTTCAGGGCTGAGCAAAACATTTCCTGCGTTGCATATGAAAAGCCTTCTGGGAATCAGAGGGTATTAATCAATTTTAAATGTACCATTGCTTGCCTTTAAAAACCAGAGCTTCTTGCACACTGTCAAAGCCTCCCCGAGCCCTTTCTGTCCCTGGAGTCGATCACTGTGAAATGAGGGCATGTCGCAGCATAGCTTATTAGGGGAACTGGGGTGTTTCCGTTTGTTTGGATTTGTACAGAAAAGGGTTTTTCACGGGGGCTGTGCTTTGACAGTCTAGTCCTCCCCCAGGCTGGTTAGCATTTAGCAAGGAGCGGCTGACAAAGCTCCTGGGCCACGGAGATCCACAAGGTGCTTGCAGCTGGCACAGATACCTCATTAGAAATTCATTTTTTCCTGTCATAATAACAAAGTGCAGAGCAGCGGTGGCAACATAGTTTCGTATGGGAAAGCACACAAAAGGGGACAGCTGAAAGAAGCTGTGCTTTTCTCCTGTATTTCCAGCCCAACAGAAGCATCTTCAAAGGGAGCAGCCTTGCCCGTCCGCCGCACCCTCTTGGCCTGAATCGCTTGAATGGCACTTTATACACCTACTGCTCCCTGGGGCCAGCCAGCCTTCGGGAAACCCATTCACCCGGCCCCGCTCCTTCTCCCAGCGTTTTGTTGTTCCCTACCCCACGGAAGCAGTGGGCAAATAGAAATGACACCCCCCGGCTTGTGAGTGTCAGCTCCCCTGCACGCATCCCCGAAAGCGTGTTTCCAGGCAAGCGGAGCTGGCTCAGTCGCTTGGAGGAGGATGGAAAGCCTCTGAGACCAGAGAATAATTGTGGTCTCACTCCACTCTCTGTGTATTTGTACAGCGAAAGTGAAGAAGCAGGTCTAGGGGGGCAAAAGTGAGAGGAGAACAGCAGTGCTAGTGTGGCTGTCGCCGCTGGGATAACGCACAGACGAGTTGTAGCGAGGAGCCTAAACAGTCAGTCGCTGTGGAGATGGAGGGTGGCCATGAGCGATCCTTGTCATGCACAAGAACCTTGATCCACCTCGCCAAAGCTAATGAAAGAGGTGGATGGGTTTCTGAAGCTCAGGAGATTTAATCTTCTCAAAAATGTAGAGCAGAAGCCTGACTAAGATTGTGTTTCAAAATCTTGGCTTTATCACAGAATCACAGAATGTTCGGGGTTGGAAGGGACCTCTGTGGGTCATCTAGTCCAACCCCCTGCCGAAGCAGGGTTTTCTCCCCACCTTTTCCTTTTCCATCTTTCCCTCATTTTGTTTTTTCTCCTCACGCCACCACATGTGTTAGAAAAAATGAGGAGGATGGAGGAGAGAGATAGAAGGTAAACAATCAGTGTGGGAACAGGAAAGGCTTGAAAGCCAAGAACCAAAACTCCTTAAACTAAATAGTTACAGCTCAGAAGCTACTCCCTCATACACAGACCAAAACAGTATGTACTAATTTCCATTTTCAGACAAGAACTTTTTTTTTTACAAAAAAGAAAAAAGGACAAAAGAGAATCCTGATACAAAAATGTCATCCGATCTGTGTCATATATCAAACACTGGCACCTCACAGTCATGTCACTCCTCCGTAACACAGCACCAAGCACCCTCGGCAGAATTGCAGCAGATGAACCTATTTTAATCACTCAGCCTGGAAAAGAAGCTGCCAGGGGAGAGCACTGGGCAGACCACTGGTGCAAATGCAGTACTTGCAGCTTTCTTCCAGAGAAATCTGAACGCCCACTTTGCTGTGCGTGGCAGCCCAGAGACACCAGCGTCAGAAATCCCGGGTGCAGGGACTGTGAAGGGAACTGCAGACCATGAGACAAAGACCACTCAGCAAATCTTTAACAAGTTCCAGGAATACTGTCATCCATGCAAGAATAATGTATAAATGCCTTTTCTACTCAAGAAATCAACTGCCAGATTAAACTACAGGGCATTTTTGCTATAGACATTGGCAATAAAGTTATGTTGAGCAAATGGGGATTCACTGTAGCTTGGATAAATGTTCAAAAGTGCCCAAATCTACTAAGTCTAATTTTAGGCACTCTGAGAGACATTATCTAGGCCTCCAGAGAGCTCTGGCTTTCTCCACTGCCTAAATGGATAGGAACTAGGATGACTGTCTTAACTTCAGGCAATATATTGTAAACTTAGTTAGCCTCTTCCATCCCTCAACATCATATTTCAGAAGTAATTTAGTCAAGGGTGCCCAGCATCCTTCTGAAAAGAGTCACTTACAACACAGCTAGTAATCAGTAAGCACAAAGATACTTGGGATATTCTGAAAGCAAGTGCCTGGGGAGGGCAGCGGTGGGGGTACTGGGCTGAATGTGATGATCAAACTCGAAGAGAGACACAAAGTGAAAAGGCATCCACCACCTTGGCCTGCAACAGGAATTGAAGAACTGTGGGGGTGGTGTAGAAGAGGGTGTCCATCAGGCTGAGCAGGATGAGCACTGAAAGGGTGATGCTGACCTTAGCTCGCTTGAGCTGTGCAGGCATTTGGGTTGTGCTCTCAGCTCATCGCTGCCTCCCCGTTTGTTCTTTGTCTGACACAGGATTTCCAGAGGGTCCCTTGTTCTGTCTAGTTGTGGTATATCTCGGGGTGGGGGTGAATTGCTGTCTGGGGGGGTATCCATATTGCCTTCCATCTGCAACAAGAAGATAGACTAGATGAGAGGAAACAAGGCTAATCTAGTAAAATCTAGGTGGAATAATTTATCTGCGACATTGAACATCTGGGCAATTGCTATGACTTCCCAGATTGAAAACGAACTCTAGGTTGTTTACATGCAGCAGACATAGAATATGCTTATATGAGGGCTGCAGGTGACATCTACACTAAATAAAATGGACCATCACTGTGTTTTCTGGCTCCAAGGTTAAGTGGCACAATGAGGCTCATGTCAATAAAAACAAACTATCTTCTCCCTAAAGCTGCACGACCTAGTCCACAGCACCCTCCAGGGACAACTTGTGCTTCATACTATCCTCCAAATGGAGACGTTGCCTAGGAAAGCACTGCCTGACTCAAACAGAGCTTCATTGAGTTGGGTATTAACCACTAACCAGTGGGGGTGACTATGGGACTGTGCCTGAGCCCACACTCTGACCATAGTTACTAGTTTAGACATAGAATCACAGGATCATAGAATGCCTTGTGTTGGAAGAGACCTTTAGAGGTCATCAAGCCCAGTCCCCCTGCAGTTAGCATGGCCACCCAGTCTCTGACAGAGACAGTTACTATGCAGAAGAGAAAAATAAAGGGTACCTGTGCAGAGGCATGAAGGGATAACAATAGACGGCTGACCAAATGAAGTCTTTCTTCTTGTAAAGCAAGATGTTGGACCTATAGATGAATCTGCTGCATTTGAAAAGACTCCTAACAGAGACTGTCAGGCCAACATGTCAAGAATTAAGAAATGGCAAATCATTCAGTTAAGCTAAAAAAAGTGAGCTCAGGGTTAATGTTGGAAAACACAGATTTAGAACATGACAAACTTGTCATGAAGGGGTTATACTGACCATAAAAGTTCCTTTGTCAGACTTTCAGAAGCACAGAGCAGCTGGAGCATGAATTTGGCAATAATCCAGGTGTGAGACCACTTGGCTGCAATGGGACAGACTGTTTTGGAGCAGGGATTTAAGCCTCTGTTGACTCCAGCCCCTGACAGGACACTGCTCAGTGCAGGCATGGATGCTTGAGAGGGATGCCCAGTTTTTCCAAGCAAGAGTCATAAGTGGTGCCCTGCTAGAAATACAAGAAAACTCAGAAAGCATATATTTCCACAGTGGAAAACCACTACCTGCCCATTTCTAATTCGTAGCATCCCTGCAGAAATTGAGAGGTGTTGGGTAGAGTTTAAGGTACATAACATTTGCTGCTTGGGTTGCACTGATTAGTTAGCAAGTCCATCTGCTTCCTAAATAACACGGTAAATAACATGGTAAATTCTACAATCTGCAGCAATCAGTAATGGCTTAGGGATATCATGTCCCACACTCAGCGTGGCCACCCAGCCCTATGTGTTTCTTTCTTGTGTAGTGTCTAGTTGCGTAGGCCTGCGCAACATGGGAAGAACAGCAAGAAGAGACCATGGGCAGGGACCACGTTGGCACGTAGACAGTGACTTTGGGGGACTGCGGCTGCTGACGGATATCCAGTAAGAGACACCATAAACTTGCTTGTCAGAGGTTTGACTGGTTTATCCTGCTCCTTACCCTAGATGACTCTATTTTTGTGGTTAACTGCTAATATTCCTTTCTGCTGCTTCTTTGCCGCACTGTGTTCGAATTGCATGGGGAAAAGGGAAAAAGAAGAGGTACAAACTGCCACAGGCAGAGCTCAAGACCATTACACTGCATTTGGCTACAGAAGATGTCAAAGTCAGGGGAGGTGCTACTCCTGTTCTCAACCCAGAGGGATGAGTGGTCATCTCACTTCCTTGGCATCTCCCACAACCTTTGTAAAGGCAGATCTTTATGCAGTTTTGGAGACCTGCAGATGGAGGTCACTGGCCTGTGCAGTACACCCAAGGCAGAACACAAGGATTGTGAAATTCAGCCTCAAGGTAAAAATATATCTGTAACTTCATGGTCAACAAGCACAAATCAAACATGCCTGTGAAAGCCTGCCATGCTCTCACATTGCTTCCCTCCTTCCCCAGCCAGCACCTCCCTTCTCAGCAAAGGCATCTGAGAACAGAGGCAACTCATTGCCTGGCACCCAATTTGTGAGTGAGCCTGGTGGGTGCTGTTTGCATAAAGTCCCACTCTGTGCTTCATTTCTGGCAGCCTGACCCTGCTGTGCACAGATAAAAAAGCAGCAGAAAGCAAGCAGGACTCTTGCCTAGTCGAAATCTGGATTGCCTTAGTCAGCTCAGGAGTGAGAAGAGGCTTTCACTAACATTCAAAAGTTTCTGAAATCTGCAGTGGACTCCAGCATCACTGAATGGAGCGAAGGTGATGCACCAGGAGACGAGACTCACAGCCCAGTCTCTGGCAACCCTGGTCACCAGTAAGCATGTTGTGTTTATGTCCCCAGGGAAAAGAGCAAATGACCTTACAATAACCAGCGGTGGAATCACGCGGCCCTTTGACATAGCAGGCTGCCTTTTAATCCTGGGTAATTGCAAGTGGGCGTCAGCCTTGAAGCAAATAAAGTTTATGGGCTTTGTCCCTAACTGACTTCTGGTCTATGTAGCTTACAGTGATGTGAAACACAAAACTCCTCTTGAAAAAACAGGGCAGGATCAGGCCCAGGAAGAGGTGGGAATCTGCTGCCTGAATTGCACCACATTCCCCTGCAGCTCTTCTCCGGGCTCCTTTTGGTAACATTTTGGAAGGGGCGCTCCCTGTCCTGCTGCTGTCAGCTGGGGGGGGTTGTTTGTTTTCTTCAGCATTTTATTTTTGTGTGTTATTATAAATTAATTTTTTCGTGGCCTTGAGTGTAACTGTTTTGGAAGTAGCAGACCCCGAAATCCATTAAATGTGTGAAATGACAGGAGAAAAAGTGTGAAATTGTAACAGTCTGTTTGGGGTTGATTAATAGAAATTTCTCCTGACAATCCCTGGGCCCTTCCGGGGGTCACTGGAATGGAGCAGCTGTAAAGACAGCAGGAGCAATTTAGAAGCTGCCCAATGCGGGCCGTGCAGATTTCGGAACAAGTGGGGAGAGTCCCATGCCCTTGTTCAGGCCAGTGGGAGACAACTGGCCACCACAGTGTCACGTTAACATGCAGATTAGCTCAAGAGGTGCTCCTGCCGGCCTCGAAAGGGTTATTCTGCTGCAAGGGAGGTTATTGTTGTTACTACTATTTTCAGTCCTCCAGCAATGTCACCTATAAAGCTGTTCCTGCTGTATTGCCGCATCTTGCTGGCTGCACTTCTACTCAATGGCAAAGTGCTAGCAGGGAAAAAGCCCTGCTGTGGAAAGCATACACCATGGCGGGGAGGCCGGGGGACACCATTGCTTTTGTTGCTCTCCTCGTCTGTGGCTGAAGAGTCACCAGCCAAGGCCCAAGCTGGGGCAGGATGCAGTGCTCGGGTGAAGTCCTCTGTGGCTAAGGCAGCCAGCACCGAGGACCAGGGAGGTCGGGAGGACGAATATTTCCGTGGCTCCCACCAGGCACCCCAACCTGAACTGCTGACTTTTTTTCTTCTCTTTTTTTTTTTTTTTGAGGCAGCTCTATATAGTCAAATGCTTTCACCCTAAGAACGATACAAAAGAAAACATCAAAGTAAATGTCCCCACACTGACATAAGGCTAGAATAATGGTGACCTAGTAGCTAAAGACTGGGACGAATACTGAAAGTAATTCACTCCCCTCCATAACAATGGGGCATGTGTGACAATGATATATACCAGGAGGCAAGGAGAGCCACTTTTGTCGGGTAGCGATACCCCACAAACCCAATTGTAGGGAGATCAATACTGTCATAGGACAATCATCAAAGACCATCAGCTCATCATATTTTCATACCATAAGCAGCTCAAGGCGCCGGGGCTGCCTCTCCGGCAGAAAGCCCTGCGCGGAAATTTGAAGGGTGTGAAATCGACATGATTAATAATTATAGTTATTAGCACATGTACCAGCTGCTCATGTATGGCTTAGCCCGTGATTTATGGGGCCATAAATGCCCATATCTGCTTCTGATGCGGAAAAGAGAAGGGCATGCAGTCATGGGCAGAAAGCATCGTCCCCAGTGCCAGGAGCTTTCCTCCCCCTGCCTCCGACAAAGTTAAAACAACAACAAAAATGGGCCAAAAAGTCACCCCTGCTCCACAGCAATGGAGGGAGCCCTTTTGTTCACATGTCTGCCTTAACGGCGGCTGAAACCTGTCTGCTCAATGTACCCAAAGCCTTTGAAGTTTGGATCCCAGCTAACAAGGGCTCGAGTCTTCCCTCCCCCACGCAACTTCATGCTGTTGCCAGGCTGCAAACAATCACCATACATATTACAGATGAAACCACGAGGACTAACAACAGAAGAAGCAAAAACTAATTGCCTAGGTGCCAGAAGTTAAAGCTTTTGTTTCCAAATGTAATTTGATTCCCTTCTCGCCCACCTCCCCCCCAGCCCCACCATCCATTTACAATGAGGTTCATCACAGAAAATGATTTTACCTTGACACAATCTGAAAAAATGGTTTGAAATGGCTGCACACACAATATCACCACTCTCCTTTAGTAGATACGACAACACATTACCTCTTCTGAGGTTATTCTTGACTTCTGAAGACTTATCATAATGGTTTTTCCCCCCTGCCAGAACAAGGAAACCTGTTTAGAGCTGCAGAGAAGAATCACAACCTGCCATTGCCCACGAATGTGCAGAAATGAAACAAAGAGAGCTGTGGATCTGTTTTTCTGTAATGTTCATATCAATGGACTAGCTGCGTCTTGTTCTGGAGCAGAAGCTGAAATCAGTGCCCTGTCCTAGGGACTCTGTTTCCAGCCTGCGTTGAAGCAGCAGTAATACTGCACCCCTCCTCTGGATCAGGTGGTAGCAGAGTGCAAAGGAAACAGACCAAGCAGATCCCCACTACATCTTGTGAAATTTTGGGAACCACGCCGTTTTGTGAAGCCTGCTGATCTTACATTGACCTGGCGGGCTACAAACTTCAGTGAGATGAAGGATTTCTTCAATGCTGAAGATGACTGCAGCTAGGAAAATAACACAGCACAATAATGCATCTTAGGGGCTAAAACAGTACCAAGATACTGGAACAGTCTCCAGCAAACACTGGAGCTGGGATGCCAGAGAGGAGAGAAAGGGGGATATGACACTGTATTTTCTGTCTCTCCTGTTCTACAAAAAAGTGACCAAACGCTGTAGCAGGATAATGGCAAAGGCACTGGGATGTCAAGAGGATTACTGAACTATTCTGCTTTCAAATGGACTCCGTGTAGTTCCTGTAGTGGAGGAGGAGGAAAGATCAATGGTAATAAAACAACTTACTATAAATAATTTGTTCAGTGAATCTCATAGAAATGATTCCTATTTCTTTTCCTTTCAGAAATGAAGTACTTCGGGCCAAAAAATTAGTCTGTCTTCATGTAAAAGGTTTTCTTAAAAAACTTACGTATTCTAGGGAAAGAAAACACTTGTCATGAAAAAATAAGTTTAGTCAAAAGCAGTGGTTTTCCACAGAAAAGCTGTTTTAGTGGGAAAAATTAACCGGCCTTTAAATGACATTAGTGAACATGTTCATAGCATGATGACCTATTGTAACACTTTCCTTCAATATTGCGATGAGCCTCAAAGACCTTGTGAATTTCTTCCTGTATGTATTTGTTGGCCCTCATGCATGCTTAGGCAGGCCTGATGTTGAAGTGTAAGCTATCAGTGATAATTTGGATGCCCAGCGTTGTCCATTTCCCCAGGTATTGCTGGATCTGTATCCTAAACAAGAAGATATTAGCCTTTAATTTTCAGTGGACACTGAAAATGACACTGGACAACAACCAAGCTATAGCTGAACTTGAGCTGTGCTCGGCTCAGACACAGTCACTTGGTTGAGTACAAAAATAACTGGGTGAAATATGGGGGCCTGGGGGCAGGAGTCAGACTAAACCGTCTAATACTTTTTTTTCATCTTCCATTGCGTGAGTCCTGGAGCCTCCCACAGTGAGATGCAACAGTGGGTGCTGCAACAGGTGGAGATGCCAGGCTGGGTTCAGACGGAGCATCTCCAGAGCCTGCAGTGGGCTGTCTCTCTTTGCCGAGCTCACCGGTAAAGCCAGCACGGGGAAGGCTGGTGAGCACCGACAGCAATGCCAGGCTCCAGCACAGCCACATGCAATAAGCCCACTGGCTTTTGGTGTTTTCAGGGAGAAGCAGCATTTTCTCTGTGGGCTCAAAACCCCTACAGTTGGTTCTGATCTGATGTGATTTGTTGACCATTTTTTTACTCATCCCCTTCTCCTAAAATAATCCTAAAAACCCCTTTCCACAAAGTTATCTTGCATGTGTACGCACATGTGTATGTGTACGTGTAAAACAGAAAGCTATGAAGACATCAGGCAGAATCTCAACTGTTTCATGCAAACCATCTCACTGGGTTCTGGCAAAAAGATCAGCACCAGGGATTCTTTGTACTGTCCTCTTGGACATCCAAGGTAGATGGGCGTCACAGCTCCTTCCATTTTCATATTACATGAGCGTATGGCAAGAAGCAATCACTTTTTTTTTTCCCCAGATATGTGCATATCTACCCATAAACATGGGTACATCTGTGTAGTTATACTTACATTTTAAGTATTAAAAAAATTCTTAAATATCAGATTATACTGGAATATTCCATCCTCCCAACCAGTCTTACTACACGGGGTGACAAAAGTCATCAGCAGCTATGGGTCTCCTGACATTTTTATGCTTGTGTAGAAGCACGTAAATATATGTGTGAACATCTGTGCGCATCCATGTCTGCATTGTATGTGTGTAAATTTAGCCCATACAATTTCTCCACTGAGAAGTTGAGAGAACAAGTAAATATAGTGATCAAGAAATATCCTGTTCAGGTAATGTAAGGTAAGCTAACTTACATACTCACACAGAAACGGTGAACTCTCACCTTTAGGTGGTTTAGTTATTTCTTTTATTCAGAATGTAATGCAAAGGGAATTATTCAGAAATGGTTAATTGCTGGTTGTATTCAATCACTTAATTAAAATGTCACGAAAGCTTTTTTCCTCTTATATACATTCACATACGGCCTGTTTAGATTTAACTCTCAAGCAATATAGCCATATGTATTATTTCACTGAAGCAACACCGATATTCATAGATGAGATTCAAATAGACTGAAAAGTTATTTTTTTTCTTATGCAAAATAAGTGATTTTACAACATGCTCATAATATCTATTATGGGGCCAAGTAGTAGTTTTATGTGGTGTTTAGAAAAAAGTAAGGAAGTGTGTGACTTCCTTGGCAAAAGTGTCCTGAATAAAGAAAGAGGGAATCATGTGATAGTACGGCCAAGGAAGCCCAGGACCTGGTTCTCTAGTAGAAAATGTATATGTTTATTCGTAAATATGCATGTGCACAAGCATGTGTGTCTAGGCATGTGTATGCATATTTGAGTATATGCTGATCTATGCAAGTGTATGCAAATGGTCTGCCCTCATTCAGTAAGATCTTAGGTAAACTTTAAAATGGACAGATGAAATCAGTCATCTCTACATTACTTTAGTATTTTTCCTCTCTTGATTGTCTTATCTTGAGCCTTTGCTGTGCCCCATCCAGACGGCTGCTCTGTGAAAGCTGTCCCCTCACAGAATCACAGAATCACAGAATCACAGAATGGTAGGGGTTGGAAGGGACCTCTGTGGGTCATCTAGTCCAATCCCTCTGCCGAAGCAGGGTTGCCTACAGCAGGCTGCACAGGACCTTGTCCAGGCGGGTCTTGAATATCTCCAGAGAAGGAGACTCCACAACCTCCCTGGGCAGCCTGGTCCAGGGCTCCATCACCCTCAGAGGGAAGAAGATCT